>Ga0310810_10000049_pt1 | contig 146979 bp, 134 predicted proteins | sample NCmetagenome_FD_207641 | JGI IMG/M metagenome (GOLD analysis project Ga0310810, IMG submission 207641) | Soil microbial communities from experimental microcosm in Duke University, North Carolina, United States - NC | ecosystem: Engineered > Artificial ecosystem > Soil microcosm > Unclassified... | reverse complement strand
AGGTCGACATCGTTCCGTTCGGAGCGACTTTGTACACGGCTCCATCGAAACGCGAAGAGACGTACATTTGGCCATCGCGATCAAAGGCAATTGCCGTCGCATTCATCATCTCGACCAAAAATGGTTTCACCACGTAACTAGTATCGATCTTGAAAATTGCGACCGGAACTTTCTGACCACGAGAGCCAGAGAAGGTGACATAGATGTTGCCTTCGGCATCGAGGGCGGGATTCGTAACCGGATGCAGATTGTCTGCGATAGGCACGGCAACCCGAACGGGTTGAGAGTTGCTCACGTGCCCATTGGTCGCAATCACGACAGGTCCAGATGAAGCACCGTCGGGTACGCGAGCCACAACGAATTCATCGGAGCTGATGACAACAGCGCCTTCGACATCACCAAACTGGACGCGCGGACGCCGCAACTCGGCTGATCGAAGACTTTTTCCGGTGATCCTAATCTCGCCGCCAGGCAGAGCTGCTGATGGAGCGACGGCGTCAATATGCGGCTTGCCGTTGGTAGTCGATTTATTGCGTAAACGATCTGAAATGCCCATCTAACAAATCACTTCAAATGCTGGAAAAACACGTTCCTAGCAACATAAGACTACCTGTTTAGAAGAGAGAAACGTAGCAAAAGATGCATAACGAGAAGCGCATACAGTCCCGCGGCTACGTCATCAATGACGATGCCAACGCCCTCTGGCAGACGTTCCAGTTGGCGGACTGGTGGTGGTTTGAGAATATCGAAAAATCGGAAGAGAATCAGACCAGCTAAAAAACTCTTCCACGCTAGCGGCACACCAATCAATGCGATGAGTTGGCCGGCCGTCTCGTCGATGACAACCCACTGAGGATCTTTCTTGCCGCTAAAGCGCGCCACCGCAGTAGCCGCGGGAATTCCGATGGCAATGACGACTAGGCTCAAGACAATGGCGACTGGCATTCGGAGAGAAACTGGCAAAAGCCACGCGATGAGGGCCCAACAGAGTACAGTCGCGATGGAACCCCAAGTGCCCGGACCTGGTCGCATTCGACCGGCACCAAAGAATGTGGCGATCAGGTTTGCCCAAAGCGGGACAGGCCCTGTTGGAGTAATGAACTTCGACTCAGTGGTTGTTTTCGTCATCACCAATTGGTCGCTGCTGCATCCCGGCATCCAGTTCGTCTTCTTCGCGAATGGGCGAGGAAACGACGTACTCGCCCGCGGACCATTTGCCCAAGTCGCTCGTACGGCAACGCTCGCTACAGAATGGGAACTCCGGATCAGAACTCTTTACCGGCTGCTTGCAAATCGGGCACCGCAATCGGATTGATTTTTTTCGCGACATCGACAATTCAAACGATTATTCCGGCAGCCCAGCGAAGAGACAAGGCGATCATCAGCAACTGCCAAGCTACGCTGGAGCTGTGATCTTCGCGACAAGATCGTAGTCGTGAGATTCGACAATCTGACCGCGATAAAATTCTCCGGGCTGCGGATCGAGATCATCCGGCACTTCATTGACGAAGACTTTCCCGTCGATCTCCGGCGCATGCATTACCGTACGACCTTCCAAAAGAAGGTCAGTTTCTTCCGAAGTGCCTTCGAGCAGCAGATCAAATTCGCGGCCGATGAGCTTCTTCTTATTTCGTTTGCTGATGGACTGCTGGATCTTCATCAATTGCTTGCGTCGCCGCTCAATTTCCCGTTCGGGCAGCTTGCTCTCGAGTTGATACGCGCCGGCCCCTTCCTGATCTGAGTAGCTAAAGGCACCCATCCAATCGAACTCGGCTTCGCGGACAAAGTCGCAGAGCTCTTCGAATTCCTTTTCGGTTTCGCCTGGGAAGCCCACGATGAACGATGTCCGGATCGTAACGTCAGGAATATTGCGACGGACCTTCTCTATCATGCGGAGGAATACGCCCGTCCCACCTCCACGCTTCATCCGTTTGAGTGCAGAAGCGGAGGCATGCTGCAATGGCACATCAATGTAGGAACAGATCTTCTCGTGGGCAGCAATAGTTTCGAGCAGACGTCCCGTGATCTTGTTTGGGTACGCATATAGAAAGCGAACCCAGCGAAGCTCTTCAATACCAGCCAGTTTTTCGAGAAGCAGGGGTAGACCATCTGACAGACCGAGATCCTCGCCATAACAGGTCGTATCCTGTCCGATAAGGGTTATTTCACGAACTCCGTTGTGCGCCAGACGTTCAGCTTCTGCAACTACAGACTCAAATCGGCGAGAACGAAATTTTCCACGCAATTGCGGAATGATGCAAAAGCTGCAGGGATGATCGCAGCCTTCCGCGATTTTGATATAGGCCGCGTGCCGCGGTGTCGCCAGAATACGCGGTGTTGTCTCGTTGTAAAGGTAGTTGGGAAGATCAGCAATGGCGCCGTCCCAAGACTCGCGCGAGAAGCGTCCCTGCTGTTCGCGGTGGTCTCCTTCAGCCCGAGATGGTGTGGAGTTAAGAATGACGAAAGGGCTTGACGTTGCTGCAGACGCGACGCCGGCGGCGCGCAAGATCCCTTCCAGTTCGCCTGTTCCAACGACCGCATCGACTTCAGGGATATTTTTCTGGATCTCGTCGCGGAATCGTTCGACGAGGCAACCAGCGACTACCAACCGCTTTGCGCGTCCGTCGACCTTATGACGCGCCATTTCGAGAATCGTGTTGACGGACTCCTGTTGTGCGCTGCCGATGAAAGAACAGGTATTCACGACAATCACGTCCGCATCTTCAGCTTTGGTGGTCAGCGCTGCACCGGCTTGAGCAAGCATGCCCATCATGACCTCACTATCCACGAGGTTCTTGGGGCACCCAAGACTGACGAAGCCTACACGAGGAGGCGTGGTCGTTTGGGAGTCGGCGGACTGGTCCCCAGGCACAACTTCTACAGTGGAGGTCGAATCAGGCATGCGATCTAACTATTTTAGCATCTGCGCACATCAGCTGATGACCGGGGGCAAGGTCTGTCAACTCGGGATCACGGGGCTACGGCATCGAATTCAGAAATGCAATCATCTCTCGTATCAAGAGTTCGCGACCTCGTTCTGGACGCTCAAGGTGCACAAAGTGAGTCGCGCCGGGTATGACCAGGACTTTCACCTTGGGCGCGTGCACAAGTTCGTCTGCAAGCGTCGTGCGATCTTCGGGACGGGACCAGAAATCGCGCTCGGAAGCGATGATCATGGCAGGAACTCGTATAAACGATGCGTCCCAGAGTTTGCGGCCCGTTGCCACATAGAAACTATCTTCCAGGCACCCATTCGGCGACCGGAACGCAGGTGGTTGATGCGACGTGCTGGCCGGGTCGCTCGACAGCGCCGCTTCTTCATATGCGTGCGCTACCTTCGGATCTCGCGCGATCGACTTATCACTTTCTGGAATGCTCTTGTCCCACACTCCGAACAGTGACTCAGCTGTGTTCCACCGATAGGGTGTTACTGATGGATTGATGTGTCCCGGATGGTTCGGGTCTTCCAGGTCTGTTCCGTGGCCGAGCATACGGTGTTTATCGCTGCCGCCGTACAGCGCGTTGAGCATGATGACGGCGCGAATCGAATCCGAATGCAAACTTGCGTAGTACCCAGCCCAGAAGCCCCCGGTGGCCCAACCGAACAAAGCTGGTTTTGCGCCGGTCCGCTTGTGAATCCACTCAACTACAGCATCTACGTCTCGCAATGCAAGGTCAGACCGAACCAAGGGAGGATTTTTCTCAGCCGGTTCCTCCATCTCTTTCGGACGCGTAGAGCCGCCGTATCCACGAACGTCCATGATGTAGACGGTGAATCCTTGCTGTGTCAGGTCGGCCGCTAGTGAGCCTCCAGGAACTGGAAGATCGAAAGATGCAACGCCTGGCACCCGAGCGCCGTGCAGCAACAGAATGGGGCGATTTGATTTTTGACCCTGACTTTTGACTTCACGAACGAAGAGTGAAATGCCGGGTTCACTTACTACCGTGAAATCATGTCTCGCGACTTTGCCTTGCTGAGCAAGAACAGCTGTACTCGACACCATGAGGCATAAATAAATACACAGGCAGAGCTTCATTTCTTCAATCGCACTCCCAATGCTAGGCAGCCGGCGACGGCGAGAGTCGCGGCGAGAACAATCAATCCTCCACGGTACGAGCCGGTTGCCCGGCGGATAACGCCAATAATGGCGGAGCCAAAACCACCGCCCAGATTTCCGATGCTATTGATGACCGCAATGCCGACAGCGGCAGTCGATGTGCCGAGCAACGTTGTTGGAATCGCCCAGAAAGGGCCGACCATCGAATGAACGCCCATGGCAGCGACAGAGATCGCGATGACCAGAAGCGCCGTCGAACCGGAATAGGCTGCCGCGGTCATTCCGGCCGCGCCGACAAAAGCGGACATCGCTAGATGCCAACGACGTTCGCGTGTTTTATCAGAATGCAATCCGACGAAAACCATGGCAACCCCGGCGCACAGATAAGGAATTGAGGAAAGAATGCCGATCGTCAAGTTGTCCGCACCCGAGGCATTCTTGATCAGGTTGGGCAGCCAGAGACTGATGCCGTACGAGACGGTATTTAGTCCGAAATAAATGAGAGAAAGTATCCAAACGCGGCCGCTGAAGAGGACCGCGTACGACTGGCCAGAAGAGAAATCCGCAGATTGCTCTTCATTCCGCAGGGTGTGCAGAAGCCAATCTCGTTGAGCAAGAGTGAGCCACTCGGCATCCTGCGGACGATTCGTCAAGAACCACAAGACAGATACTCCCAGCAGAACTGCGGGCAGACCTTCGATGAGGAAAAGCCACTGCCATCCTGAGAGAGCCCCCTTTCCGTGCAGGCTCAGCAGTAATCCGGAAATCGGTCCACCGATCACGCCGGAGAGAGGGGAAGCGGTCATAAACCGGGCTACTGTTCGCGCCCGGGCCGCAGCAGGAAACCATGTCTTCAGATACAAAATCACACCGGGGAAAAATCCTGCTTCTGCGGATCCAAGCAGGAACCGAAGAATGTAGAAACTTCGAGGCGTGTGAGTCAGCGCCATGGCTGCCGAGATCAGGCCCCAGGTGATCATGAGAGCGGCAATCCATCGGCGTGCACCGAATCGTTGCAGCGCAAGATTACTTGGTACCTGAAAAAAGAAGTATCCAGCGAAGAACATGCCCGCGCCCAAGCCATACACCGCATCATTGAAATGGAGTTCCTGCTGCATCTGCAGCGCGGCGAATCCAACGTTGATGCGATCCAGGTAGGCAACGATATATAGCAAAAACAGAAACGGCATCAGTCGCCAAGTTAGCTTGGCGATGACCTCGGTCGCGATGTTGGAAGAATCGACGACTGTCCTGTCCATCTCGGTCATTGAGTGGGTTGCTTAAATTCCTAAGCCGCGGCGAATCTGCATAACAATGTCGTCCACCGTTCCAGTCACATCAACCGTCAATGCATCGGTGGGTTCTTCCAACGCTTCCAACTGACTTTGAAGCATGTTGGACTTCATGTAATGTCCTTTACGATTCTCGAGGCGAACTTTCAGCAGGGAAGCGCTACCTTTCAGATAGACGATTTTCACTTCAGGCGCTACCTTCAATTCGTCGCGATAGGCAGTCTTCAATGCTGAGCAAGCGATGATAACGTTCTGTCGCGCTGTGACCCGCGCTGTGATGACATGCCGAAGTGCAGCCAGCCAAGGAGCCCGGTCCTGGTCATCGAGCGGCTCTCCTCGTACCATTTTTTCGATGTTGCTCTTCGGATGATAGTCGTCGCCCTCCACGAACTCCCATCCAAGATCATGGGCGAGCTTCTGCCCAACTATGGTTTTGCCAGAACCCGAGGCCCCCATCAGAATGATGATCAATGCGCGTGCTCACTTGCGGAGGAAACTCGTGCAGGATATTTCTTTGCAAATCCAGTTCGTTCGTTTGTTACGGTCATCGAGCCGTCGGAGCTTGCGGCGACGTGGATGGCATGTCCTTTGTCCTCGCCGTTGCCTGTACCGCTCTCGGGATTGGCGATGAAGTCGGGCGCAGCATTGTGGTCTTGGCCGCCTTCAACAGCATAGTGAGATTGCCATAGATCCTCGAGGCCGGGCGCCGAGCGGACATTGGTCCACGCTGCTGGGCTCGCCCCCTTTTTCGCACCGTTGTCCATGATTGCGACGCGGGGACGAATTGCATCTATAAGTCCTTTGGGGTTGGATTCTTCATATCCATGATGATCGACGATAAAAAGGTCGATTATGCCGATCAAATTCTTGGGACAGACAAGCTCCAACTCTTTTTTCTTTGTGAGGTCGCCAAGGTCGAGAACGCGCATCTTCCCGTAGGTGATGAGTACCCCGACCGACCTTGCGTTTTCTGAAGGATCTACCTTGGTGTCGGATTCGGCTGCACAAAGCGGGTTGTCAATGGCTGTGCCCTGAAGAGGATGTTGAATGCGGTCACCTGCGGCGGTGATTACTTCGAGCGTGGCATCCCCGAATGGAATCTTGTCGCCGGGTTTTGCGAGAATTCGCTTGGTTCCGGCAGTAGCTTTCTCGTATGCGGCATAGTCCTCTCGAGGATTGGCCGCATCTTCGAGATTCGGACCGTGATCGACGAAGGCTCCGATCTTCATCCGTTGTGCAAGTTGTGGCACTCCACCCACATGGTCACGGTGGTAGTGCGTAATCAAGACATAATCCAGTTTTGATATCCCAGCGCTTTTTGCTGATTGAAGGATCCGGTCTGCATCGCGGCCGTTGAATCCCGGCCATCCCGTGTCGATTAGAAGCGACTCGCCGGTCGGAGCCACGAATAGGGTCGCCTGTCCACCTTCGACATCGATGACATAAATTTGCATCGCCATTGGATTGGCGGCGGAGAGTCTACCTGTCGTGAAAATTGTGGCCAAGAAACAGAGAGCCAAGAGAACAGAACGGATAGGGTGCGCGAGACGATCACCTTGCATCGCACGATCGTATCAACGAGGAGCTTATTGGACAAAGAGACAGGCGATGAGAAAGTTCCTCATCGCCGGACATGGACTGGAGACTAGTGAATGATTACGAGGAGGTCTTCAGGTCTCGTCTGATCAGCGCCCAATCGAGAAAGAATCCGATGCCGACGGCAAGGGGAATTATTCCAAAAGACGCAGCCACCCAGGCATCGTGTTCCACTCGGGCAATAAGAGAGAAAGTTGCAATGTATCCGAGGCCCCCGGTGACGAGCAGAATTCCGCTCCGTCGTGAACGCGCTGCTTCGGAAAGATCGGGCTGCATGGGAACATCGACTCCGCGAGCCAAAGCTGCCATCCGTTCGTCCGTCCGCAATTTGCGGACTCGGTAATAGGTGTACATTGCCGCGATCGGAATTCCGAGCGACATAATCACCGCCACTAAGCCAATAATGTCTCCACCCATGGTAGTTCTCCTCTCATTTGATCGTTCCGCAACCGTGTCAGTGGAAGGTACGGAATTGGGCGGACCGAAGTTCCAGGATTTCTCGTGAGCTCTGGGAAAGCTTTCTGGGGGACTTTGCCTATTGGGCCTGACGGATCACAAGCTCCTCGACCGAAGAACAGGCTGAGTTGTTCAGGTCAGCAAATTGAGCAAGGTCGTCAGTTGCGGCCTGCCCTTCAGGAGAGGCCCAAGACGTCTCCATGGAAGGCCAATCGTCGAAGTACAGCTCAATAATGGCGTCCCATGGTGGCCGATTGCGTTTGGAATCGTCCATGGCGAAATTCTGAACGTATTTTCGTAAACCAGGGATCTGGAGAGCCATCGGCTCGTGAACTTCCTTGAAATATTGCCGAAAACGGTCAGGTGTCATGCTTGCACGTCGGCTTAGGACAACCATGAACTTCACCATGAGTTCCTCATCAAGGCTTGGGGCAATCGCTAAATTGTAAGCGGGATTACGCTACTGAAACTGCCGCTAATGAATGCCAAGAGGATGCGTTTGAAGGCGCCGGTTTGCAGGCGTCCACCAAAAACTTGGTGTTTTCCCTTCGAAAAGACAGGTTCGTAAAACCGCTACGCTCAAGCGCTTTCCGCATTCCGCACTCGGTTTGAAACGATTCGACTCGGCTCATGAAATAGGTGAGCGACGATTTACCAGTGAAATGGAATAGAAGACCATTTGCGAGCACATAGATCCGAAACAGCGTCCTATTCGGATGCGGCAACGCGCGCCGCAGTTCGGCCATTGCAAAATGCCAGTCGTGAAGCGCTAATCTCAGCGTACCGCCAGGCACCAACACGCGCTCGATTTCCGAGAGAGCCTTGGATATGTCCATGTAGGGAAGCGCTATATGGCACAGCACAGTTTCGAAGGAGGCATTGGGAAACGGAAGGTTTTCGCCACGGGCACTGAGAAAACAACGCTGAGGGTAGCTCTGATGGGCAATGCGGAGAGATTCGGTTAGTATATCGACGCCGACTACTTGCTCGTCAGCACTAACCAACCATCCGAACTTGGCTAAGGTGCGGCCCGAACCGCAACCTAAGTCCAAAATCCGGCGACGAACTACAAGCGGAGATACTGCCGCCGCACTCATAAACGACGAAGGCGGGCATCTTAGCTGACTTAGTCCCGTTTGTCAGTGACTAATATTGGAATAATTGTAAAGATTCACCCGTTGCCCCTGACAAGCCACAACGTGCTCGTTTCGGAGTCGCAGAGAGCGAGAGCTAGGAATAGCGCTCTCTCAGAAAATCGCCTATGGCACTGTAAGCCTTGGACAGCGTTTGTTCATTCGGTAGAAACACAATGCGAAAGTGCTTTGTCCCCGGCCGCTGTCCAAAGCCCGAGCCATGAACGACTAAAACGTGTTTTTGCCTGACGAGTTCTGTCACGAAGGTGGCGTCATCATCTGGGATCTCTAGGGCAGGATAAGCATAGAAGGCGCCTCTTGGTGAAACGCAACTCACCCTGGGTGTGGAATCGCACCATTCCATCGTTAAGTCGCGTCGAGACCTCAGCTTACGTTTGACTTCTACAAGGTGGTCATGAGGACCGTCGAGCGCTGCGGGAATCGCATATTGTTCAGGGTGGTTGGCACACAGCCGCGCCCGAAGTAGCTTGTTAACGCCCCCCTGATATGTCTTTATGGCACTCGCATCTCCACTCAGAATGCCCCAGCCAATTCTCCAGCCCGGCGCCAGGTAATTCTTGGACAGGCCTCCAAAGGTCACAACTGGCACATCCGGCGCAACAGCTGCCATCGCGATGTGCTCGTCGTTCTCGAGGATGAGCCTGTCATAAATTTCATCCGCGAAAATAACCAAATTGTGTCGGCGCGCCAGTTCGGCTACTTGTTCGAGCAACGAACGTGTGCAGACTGACCCAGTCGGGTTGTTCGGATTAATTAAGACAATCCCGCGGGTACGAGAAGTGATACGGCTTTTGATGTCTTCGATATCCGGCTGCCAGCCATCCGCTTCATTCAGGTAATAAGCATTCAGGCCGATCCCAAGCTTTGCCAACACGGCAGAATAGAGCGGGTAGTCGGGACAAGGGGTCAGCAAATCTTCGCCTGGATTCAATAGGGCAGTCAGACATAGATCAACGGTTTCGCTCACGCCAGTGGTGACGAACACGTCTTGGACGGTAGAGATGCCTTTTCGAGAAGCCTCGCGACGGATTGCCTCGATCGCCGGTTTGATCCCCGACGAAGGGGCGTATCCGTTATGCCCATCCTTCATCGCCCGATGTACCGCCTCAATGAGATGCGCAGGAGTATTGAAGTCGAAGGTGATCGGATCGCCGATATTCAGCGGCAGGATCTTATGTCCCTGCAGAGATACCTCTTCGGCGATGGTAGCTAAATCGCGAATGGCATATTTGACATTATCAAGACGGGCAGCGGCAGCTATCTTGCGAACTTGCGTGAGTGGCATACGGAGTGGGTTCTCCGTACCAATTTTATCCAATTCAGTGCTAGAGACGCGAAGGCAAAAAATTAGCCCCTGCTGTGCTGGCAGCAGGGGCAAGATCCCACGGCTTTCGTTCTAGGCTGGCCGCTTTTCGCCTGACTTTTTGCTCTTCTCTGGCGCGGGCTTAGAAGGTTTCAACTTGAGCTTTTCCGATTCCGTCCAAGGATCAGGATTTCGGGGCTGATCGCCTTTTTCCTGATCCTTTTGTTGGATTTCCTTATCCTGGCCGTAACTGAATGCCATGGACTTAGCTCCCGTAGGTTCCAGTCTTTGGCAACGGACGATCGGTGTTCGAGTAGTCTCCGCTCGTTTCGCCGGTGGACGAGATGTCCTTAGCACCCGTGGCTTCGAGAATGTCTTTCGCGCGACGAGTCCAATCCGAATTGTCGGAGTGAACCGACAGGAGGATTCCGCCCTTCTTTACCATTCCTTCGTAGCGCTTGGCTTCATACTCGGGAATTCCCATTCCGATTAAAGCTCCAGCGATACCTCCGACTGCGCCACCTACTCCAACGCCAGCCAGAGCGCCCATAATCGGCCCGGCTGCGATGAATGGTCCAACTCCGGGGATTGCGAGTGCGCCGATTCCAGCAAGCCAACCTAGAGCTCCGCCCACAACGGCGCCGGTACCAGCACCCGTCGTAGCGCCTTCGGGAGCCTTGGTCGCCTTCTCGTGAGCGAAGTCTTTCGTTCCCTGATTTTCCGGGAACAGCACAGAGATATCGGTGTTTCGAAAACCTGCTTCTCGTAGAGCATCGACCGCACGGTCGACTGCGTCGTACGAAGGATAAATGCCGAATACTGCAGTGTTTTTGCCTGCCATGTTTTAGTCCTCCTGGTCTGTATAAGTTCTGATTGTTCTGGGTTACTGCTTGGGAGCAACCTCTAGCTGATCGGTGACTTTGCCAGCGCCAGCTATCGAGGTAGCGGCAGATTCAATCTTTTGTTTCTCATCGTCTGAACGGACCGGGCCTTTCAGCGTTACTTGTCCGTTTTGCACAATCACTTTCACATTTCGTGCATAGGTCGAAAGAGACTTGTCATCCGTCAGTGCCTTTCGGATCTGACGTGCGAGGTCGCGGTCACTCGCGTTTTCTTTTTGTTGATCAGCTGTTGCTTCGTGCCCGCTGCGGTCGCGCTTGTTGACCTTTGTGTTGTCGGGAGGTGCCTGCTGAGAAGTGTCAGCCGGCATCTGTTGCGGGTCGGAAGGAGCCTGAGAAGAATTCTGCGCCAAAGCGAACGGGAAAGAGGCGAGGAGCGCACCCAGCAAAATAGCGCGCAAGAAGAGGGTAGATCTCATTGAAGAACTCCTATGTGGATACAAAAGTGAGTGAGCAGTGGGACGATCACTTTGGCGCATGAAGAAAACTTAGTCTTCCGGGAGCGATATGCCCATCAGGTAAGACTAGTAGAGTTGAATGCGCTGAAACCTTAGAACAGAAAAAAAGCCGCCCCGGTGGGCGGCTTTCATGTTCAAACTGAGTCGCTTACGCGTCGATCTGTGCTTTTTGCAACTTGTCGGAATAATCTACGTAAACAGACTTCCATTCTGTGTAGAAATCGATCGCGCCAAGGCCTCCTTCGCGGTGGCCATTACCGGTTGCCTTCACGCCGCCGAAAGGTAGATGTACCTCCGCCCCAATTGTGGGCGCGTTGATGTAGGTAATGCCAGCATAGAGGTCGCGCATCGCAACGAACGCCTTGTTCACGTCCTTTGTATATATGGAAGAGGAGAGGCCATACTCGATGTTGTTAGCGATGTCGATGGCGTTTTCAAGATTGTCGCAAGGGATGATCGAAACGACAGGGCCAAAGATTTCTTCCTGCGCAATGCGCATCTTCGGATCGACGTCAGTGAACACGGTGGGCTCCATAAACCATCCATATTGATAATCGCCCTTTTCCAGCCGATTACCGCCACATGCGAGCTTTGCACCTTCGGATTTTCCGATGGACACATAGTTCAGATCGGTTTTGAGCTGACCTTCATTGATGGCGGGGCCCATGTCGATAATCTCGTCCAGTCCATTACCAACTCGCAGCTTCTTGGCGCGTTCCACATAGCGCTCGATAAATTCCCCGTAAACGCCTTTCTGCACAATGATGCGGCTTGTAGCTGTGCAACGTTGCCCAGTAGTACCGAAGGCGCCCCATAGTCCTCCGTCGATTGCGAGGTCAAGGTTGGCATCGTCTAGCACGATCATCGGATTTTTTCCGCCCAGTTCCAGGGAGCAATGCTTGAATGACTTGGCTGCTGTAGTGCCGACGATCTTGCCCACTTCCGTTGAGCCAGTGAGCGAGACAGCCCGAACGTCAGCATGTTCCGTCATGGGACCACCGACCGCAGAACCGAATCCCGTCACAATGTTCACGACTCCTCTTGGAACACCGGCTTCAACTAGAATCCGGACTAGATTGAAAGTCGAGAGCGGCGTGTCTTGCGCCGGCTTGATGACACAGGTGTTTCCGCACACAAGGGCAGGAAGCAGCTTCCAGGAGGGGATCGCCATTGGGAAGTTCCACGGCGTGATCATTGCGCAGACGCCGAGAGGCTGGCGGACGGCCATTGCGAACTTGTTCGGCAACTCGGAAGGAGTTGTCGGCCCGAAAAGACGTCGTCCCTCACCTGCCATGTAGTACGCGGTGTCGATGGCTTCCTGAACATCGCCGCGCGTCTCTTTCAAGACCTTGCCCATTTCTCGCGTCATGTCGCGGGAGAATTCTTCTTTATGTTCGATCAATATCTCAGCGGCCCGAAACACGATTTCCGCACGCTTGGGTGCCGGAACCAGGCGCCATTTCGTGAATGCGCGCTTGGCTGCTTCGATCGCATTTTCTACGTCGGCTTTGCCGGACTTCTGAAAAATACCGACGATGTCCCGCGTATCGGCAGGGTTACGATTTTCGAATGTTTCTCCGGTCGAGGCCTCGACCCACTCGCCATCGATGAAATTCTTATAAATCTTGGTACTTGTTGCGCCGCTGATAGCCGCGGCGGCCATAGTATCGGTTGCCATGAATGCCTCCTGGAATGAATGCCTAATCTTCCATGCTACAAGCCCTGGCTTAAGGGGAGCAAGCTGAGCACCCGGGCCATGTGTGAGGTTGTTGAAGTTCGTGCGCTATAGCGTTTCGCCCGGGTTCTGAAGCATCGCCTCGCGAATCAGCTTGATTTGAAGACCTCCATATCCCAGAAAGCGATCGTGGAAGTCCTGAAGCGTGAATTTGTCGCCTTGCTGTTTTCTATAATCCTCACGAAGCTTCAGGATTTGGAGTTTCCCGAGGGTATACACCATATACAGAGGGTCGCTAGTACCACGCCGAGCCTCAACTTCCGCAATCGGTGCGACCTGGTACCCCTCTTTTATGAAAAAGCTCTTCGCCTGTTCGACTGTCATATTTCCGGTGTGCATCTCGAGCCCGGCGATGTAGCGCGAGTTGCGCAGCAAAGCATCGACCAGCTGCCCAACTCGGACTTTCGGATCCGATGAATAACCCTCATCGAGCATCATCTGCTCAGTGTAATGCGCGAATCCCTCTCCATTCGTCCCACAATAGAGTAGTTGCCGAACCTTCGAGTGAATCTTTAACGTCCATAAATACTGTTCAAAATGCCCGGGATAGACTTCGTGGATAGCTGTACTGATCAGCCCGGAGCGACTGAAGCCCTGCAGATATTTCTCGACCTGCTCGGAACTCGTTTTAGGGTCGGGAAGCGTAACTTGAAAAATACCGCCCGGAGCCTTCGTTTCGTATGGGCCGGGGGTATCCATCGCCGCAGTCGTGAGAGCACGCGCAAAGGGTGGTGTTTCTTCAACCACTGGTTCAAGGTTCGACGGGATCGTCACAATCTTGTGCTGCTCGATAAATGTTCGGAGACTGGCCAAAGTATCTCGAAAACTTTGAAGCAATTGATTCGCGGGTGGATGATCTTTCCGAATCTGGGCGAGTACGTCGCGAGTCGACTTCGACGGATCCACCTGGGCTGCCGCCTTTTTCAGGAGTTCCTGGTTGCGTCGCAGGTCGGCATAACCGATTTCCCGCAGTCTTGAGAGGGGAATTTCGACCAACTCGTCATATTGCAGCTTCTTACGGAAAGCTTCTGCGCCTAAACGAAAATCGCCTTTCGAAACAGGAAGCAGTTCCTTACGCAGAAAGTTTTCGTAGCTGCGTAGAGCGGCAACAGCGTTTCGTGTGCTTTCTCGGAAATCAGCTAGAAGTTTCTCGTCCTTCACGCTCCCGAATGCGAGCGGGATGTCATGCTCAACAAAGGAAATCGTGCCCGGCAGCTGCTCGAGGGCAATCTCGGTAAATACGCGTGGAGGATTCTGCAGATTTGTTCGAGCAGCTTGGAGAGCCGCGGGTACCTGTTTTTCGCGTTCGATCACTGAGCGCAGTCGTTCTTCTGGAGGAGCATAGTTTCGCTTAATCAGGAGATACAGCGCATAGGCGGGTCCGCTTGCATATGGATCTGGATCTTTTTGCCAAGGACGGATAGTTTCCAACTCGAGCAGGGTTCCCCGAACACGGCTGCGGAGAAATTCAAGATCGAGGCTTTGATCGTGTGATGGTGTGGCCTCCAGACGCTGCTCAAGCTTGGGCGCGAAGGCACGCAGCGCCTCGATTTCAGCGTGGCGCGTTTTCGCCGAGTAGTCCTCGAGTTGCGAATCGTACTGGTGGAAGCCGGCCAATGTTCCCGCAGACGGATGGAAACGGAAGTACAACTCGAAATATTCATCTACAATTTGATCAAAGGTGATTGGCGAAGCGGGTTTTGCAGTTTGAGCCGCCCCTGTCTCGAAGAGCGCAGCGATAGCCACTGCCATGAAAAATAAACGGAGTGTAGAAATCAATGCCGTGTTCCCAGAGTGCTTGCCTTTTTTAACGTTAACACGTCGCGCTTTGAAAATTTGTGACATCACGATCTCCAGGTGACCGCGAGTTCTATAACGGCCTCAAATTCCAGGCGGGCAGACGGACCGAGGTCATCGGTCCGTCTTGTGAGGTGGGCTTAAGGGCTGGACGGGTGGTGCGGGCAAACAGCAGGTGTGCTCTCCGTTCGAGAGCAGTTTGCGGAACTCGATTTCAAAATCTCTTAAAAGGGCAGCGCGATTCATAAGAATGTACTTCCAGGGGACTGTGTTGCTTTGAGGCCGGAGGACTTGAAGATGTAGTGCACGATCTCGATGAAGCGTTTCAGACAAATCTGAGTTCTGAGGAGGTGCTTGAGAAGTTGCAATGGACACTGCTTCTATGCGGCAATCCACCGACTCGTAAATGAGGTGTTTTGATACGCTACAAGTGAGCTCAGTCCATGCTGGCCATCCGAGACAATCTGGCCGAAACTCTGTCAGCCTTAAGGACACATAAATTACGAGCGTCCCTCACTATGCTGGGGCTCACCATGGGCGTTGCCACGCTGATCACAGTGGTGACCATCATCCAGGGCGCAAATGTCTACGTCGAACAAAAGATCGCCAACCTCGGAACTAACGTTTTTCAGATTGCGCGCACACCCTTCGCAGTGACGGATTTCAACGTCGTAATCAAAGCGCTGAAGTACCGCAAAATTGAACTCGATGACATGCAAGCTGTCGCAGAGCGTTGCGCCGATTGCGAGTATGTAGGAGCCACTGCGACAGCGACGGTTCGCGCTCGTTATGGAAACCGAGAAGTCACCGATGTCAATTTGCTCGGGCAGACGGCCAGCATGGCGGACATAGACACACGCGAGGTCGAGAGAGGTCGCTACTACACACCCTCGGAAGAAGAACATCGAGCGAATGTTTGCCTGATCGGTGACACCCTGCAACAGCAACTCTTCCCTGGGATTGATCCGATCGGATCAACGCTGCGTGTCGATAACGAAGAATTCGTAATCGTCGGCATCATGGAAAAAGTTGGCAGCGTACTTGGACAAGACCAGGACAACTTTGTGATGGTGCCCCTTTCGGCATTTCTGCGGATGCGTGGCGCTCATACCAGTGTCACGATCAATGTGAAAACCAGCACCGCAACTTTTGAGAGGGCGCAGGATCAGGCGCAACTGATCCTTCGCGCCAAGCGCCACCTCGTTCCCAACGCCGAGAACGATTTTTTTGTAGGAACGAAGGAAAGCTACATGGCGTTGTGGAGAAGTATCAGCGGTGCGTTCTTTGCGGTCTTCATTATGGTAAGCGCGATCTCGGTGATCATTGGCGGGATCGTAATCATGAATGTGATGCTCGTCAGTGTGACCGCCCGAAAGCGCGAAATAGGAGTGCGACGTGCTGTGGGAGCCACCAAGAGGGATGTGTTGCGGCAGTTCATGGCTGAAAGCGTGAGCCAGTGCATCGTCGGCGGCCTGATCGGTACAGGCCTCGGGTTTCTGGTCGCGATGTTGCTTCGTACGTATACGCCATTTCCGGCGTCAGTACAGACATGGGTCGCAGTCATGGGTGTGATCATGAGTTCGGGGGTCGGCCTGTTTTTTGGAATCTATCCGGCAATGCGCGCTTCGCGACTAGATCCGATCGTTGCGCTGAGGGCAGAGTAAATGGCATTCATGCAGCCATCGCAGGCGCGGGAAAATCTGATCGCAGCCCTGGACATGCTGCGCTCCGCCAAGGTCAGATCCGCACTGACCATCCTGGGCATTGTGATCGGTGTTTCATCGGTCATCTCCATGGCGGCCATTATTCAAGGACTGAATCGGTTCGTGCAGGACCGAGTCGACTCGCTGGGTTCGCGAACATACTTCCTTACGCGATTTCCGCCGGGCATGGACCCAAGTCGATGGCCGGAGAGGATCCGAACGCGCAAGTATTTCGAATTTAGCTACGCCCCGTTCATCCGTGATGCCGCGCCGCACGTGCAGGTGGTAACCACGTTCGGAACACGCGGTTTTTTCTTCGGAGACACCAACCAGATTCTCGCCGACGGTCGCAGCGTGGAGAAAGTGATCTTGCGCGGAGCCGAGCCCCAGTACACGGAGGCGATCCCACTATTTAGTGTCGAACGCGGGCGCTTTATCAGCGGATTCGATGAAGAGCATGCGCGATCGGTGGTTGTTCTCGGGGCTGCTCTGGCGGAGTCCTTGTTCCCGTACGCCGATGCTGTTGGGAAAGCGGTACGGATCAATGGCGATATCTACGAAGTCATCGGTGTATTTGAGCATGACCAGGGATTGTTCATAGGCCCTGGCGTAGACGCGTTCGCGATTATTCCTCTCAGCAACTTCCGCAAGAAGTATCCCGAAGCCAAGGAATTGCTCATTTCGTTTACTGTGCCGGAGAATGCCAGCGTTCAGACTGCGCAAGATGAAGTGATCCAGGCAATGAGAAGGGTGCGACATCTCTCGGCAAATCAGGAAAACGATTTTGAACTGAGTTCGCCCGACTTCCTTAGTAATTTGTGGAATCAGTTGACTGGGGCGCTGGTAATTCTGACAACGGTGATCAGTTCAATCGGCCTTGTGGTCGGCGGAATTGGGGTCATGAACATCATGTTGATTTCGGTAACTGAACGTACGCAGGAGATCGGCATTAGGAAGGCGATCGGCGCACGGCGCGCAGATATACGCTTGCAGTTCTTGTCGGAAGCAGTCGTGTTGACGCTCGTCGGTGGTTCGCTTGGAATCGCAATTGGCGCAACCGTTTCCTCAATCGTTCGGTGGACGGTTCCATCAGTCCCCGCGAGCCTTTCGTATTTATGGGTGACGATAGGCTTCGTGATCTCGGTCGGAGTGGGCATCTTTTTCGGTTACTACCCCGCGAATTTGGCGGCAAATCTCGATCCGATTGCCAGCTTGCGACACGAGTGAGACCTCGTTAGAAGCCATCGGGTCGCCGCGTTTTCGCCAGCACTTTCGTACATGTTCTCTAGGTGCTGGTAACCCAAGTCATCAACCGTATTCCATGGCTTTAGCTTGTGATAATGTGGGCTTTCACCCATATTCTCTAGAGTTTCACGGGTTTTTGAGCCGAGTGTCTTCCAATCGCAAACCGGGGATGTACGTTGCGTGGAGGACGGTGACTTATCGGAGCGTCGTCCTGATGATCATGGGCGGCCTCGGTCTTGTCGCCGTTGGACTTCACCTTGCATTTCCGCAATTCACCGATGCGCAAGCCAAAGCAGCAGGGAATTTCGTGAACCTTCTACTGGAGCGAGTCGCCGGCATTGCACCCAGCGACAAATCAACCGTCTCCACGGCGCAGCAGGCGCATTTCACCGCTTTGGATGGAACCATTCGCGTCAAGAAAGCGAGTAGTAACAGCTGGCTCGCGGCTGACTACAACGTACCTTTGGAAAAAGGAGACGTGGTGCAGACCGGTTCGGAAGGCATGGCGAAGATCGTATTCAACGATGGTACGAACTACACCGTGAAACAGGATTCGTTGATTGTGATCGAGGAAAACTCGGCGAACGATCAACAACAGACGAGCGTTTCCGTCGCAGTAAGTACAGGAACGGTCGATCTAAGTACAGCTACCTACGTCCAGGGTTCGAAGTCACAAGTCATCGTTGCTGGCGCAGCTGCCTCGTTAGCTCCGGAAAGCGCGGCGCGTGTGCGGAATGACCCCGGAGGTGAGCAGCATGAAATCCTCGTCACGAATGGTTCCGCGATGGTGGCGCGAAACGATCAGGTCGTGAAACTCGGCACTTACGAAGGCGCCCGCTTCAAGAATGACGACAAGGAAATCGAAAAAGTAAAGGAGATTGGGCCACCAACACCGATTTCCCCGGCCAACATGATGCCGCTGTTTTCATCAGCCACGACTCACATCAAGGATGTTGAGTTTTCGTGGACTCCCATGACCAATGCTTTGCAATATCGTCTCCGCATTTCCCGCAATCCTTATTTTTCATCGCTGGTTGTGGATCGGCGTGTCGATGTAGCAGATGTGACAGTCACGAGTCTGGGAGAAGGCGCTTACTACTGGTCAGTGCAGTCTTACGATGCAAATGGAAAACCATCAGTCGAGAGCGAAAAGAACCGGTTCACGATCATTCCGAAAGGCAAAGAAACCGCTGCAATCAATCTGGACCTCGATCCGTTTGTTCAGCACGGGCACGTAATCGAGGTAACCGGAAAGACCGAAATCGGCGCAAGGGTGATGGTCAATGGCAGAGAAGTACCCATGGTGGCGAATGACGGATCGTTCCATTACTTCACACCACCGCTTCCAAATGGTGAGAGCTTGATCACGATTACGGCTCAAAACGCCCAGGGAGGCGTGAATACGCAGCAGAAGAAGATTGTGATTCAGTAAGACCGGTTGAGAGTATCCGATCGGGCAGGAACTTTCGTTTCAAGCATGAGGCTGGGAAGTCTCATAAAATTAAAACTTAAGGCCTCCAGACCAAAAGGACTAACCGACCCCAGGTTCGCCCTTGCGCGATCCGCGGCCTAATGTGGCAAGAGAGAGTAACGGTTATGTCGACCAACGGATTTCATAACGGCGGATCACGATTTCACAATATGCGGTCGTTGTTCAGCGTTTTCTCCAGCGACTTGGCAATCGACCTTGGCACTGCAAACACATTGGTCTATGCGCGCGGTAAGGGCATCGTGGTCAACGAGCCTTCGATCGTCGCACTCAACAAGAACACCAATGAGGTTGAGGCAGTCGGCAAAGAGGCGAAGGAAATGCTCGGGCGCACCCCGGGCAACATCGTCGCGATCAAGCCGATGAAGGACGGAGTCATCGCTGACTTTAAAGTCACCGAGAAGATGCTGAACTACTTCATTCAGAAGGCGCACAACCGCAAGATGCTCGTGCATCCGCGAATAGTGATTGGTGTGCCTTCCGAAATTACGCAGGTGGAAAAGCGCGCCGTCATGGACTCGGCGTACCGCGCGAAGGCAAGCGAAGTGCACCTGGTCGAGCAAGCGATGGTGGCCGCGATCGGCGCCGGGTTACCGATTACTGAGCCAAGCGGCAACATGGTGGTCGATATCGGTGGCGGCACGACCGACATCGCTGTGATCTCATTGAGCGGTATTGTGTACTCGAGATCGGTACGGATGGCTGGTAATCAAATGGACGAAGCCATCATGAACTATCTGAAGCGCAAATATAACCTCCTGATCGGCGAGCGCACGGCCGAGCAGATCAAGATTGAAATCGGCAGCGCGTATCCGCTCGACAAGCCGCTCACAATGGAAATCAAGGGTCGGAACCTGATCGAAGGCGTACCGAAGACGATCACGGTCGACGACAGCGAGATAAGGGAAGCACTCAGCGAGTGCGTGTCAACGATCATGAACGCCATTCGCGTGGCTCTGGAACGTACACCTCCAGAGCTATCTGCGGACATCAGCGATCGTGGCATTGTGCTTACGGGCGGTGGCGCGCTGCTGAAAAACCTCGATAAGCGTATTCGCGAAGAAACCGGATTGCCGGTCTCGATTGCGGATGACCCACTCTGCAGCGTGGTGCTAGGAACCGGCAAAATGCTCAGCGACTTCAAATTGCTGCGCAAGATCTCGATCGAATAACAGTTTCAGGTTTCGAGTTTCGGGTGTGTTTGGCCCGTTGCTGCACCTTGAAACTTGAAATACGGAACTTGCAACTGCTCCCATGGAATCCGTCCTAAGCCGGTATCGAAACCTGATCATCCTGGTGGGCGTTCTATTTGCCCAGGTTCTGGGTTTAGCTGTTCAAGTCAAGCGCACCAGTGACACCCAGGAGACCCGCTTGATCCGGGTCTGGACCGTGAGCGCGGTAACTCCATTCGAAAAAGCGATCGTGTGGTTCCGTCACTCCACATACAACGTCTGGCACAACTACATGTACCTGCGCGGAGTCCGGCAGGAAAATCGCGACCTCAAAGCTGAAATAGAACGTCTCCGCATCGAGCACGTGCGCCTGCAGGAAGATGCCGAGCAGGCACGCCGCCTTCAGGCCTTGCTGGCATTCAAGGAAGAATATATTTCGCAGACTCTAGCAGCGCAGGTGATTGGCGCCACGGGCAGTGAGTCTTCGCGCGCCATCTTCATCGATAAGGGGTCCAAGGACGGTCTCGATCACGACATGCCCGTCGTTACGGCTGACGGAGTCGTGGGTAAGGTACTCCAGGTTTACAAAAGTACAGCTTTGGTTCTGCTCTTGAATGACCAGACGAGCGGCGTGGGAGCGATCCTTGAGAAATCTCGGGTGCAAGGAGTCGCAAAGGGAACAGCTACGGGCGAGCTCGTTTTGGACCGCGTGATGAGCGATGAGGCAGTCCAACCCGGTGAAAACGTTCTGACCAGCGGTGGAGATCGTATCTTCCCCAAGGGCTTGCCGTTGGGTACGGTCACCAAGGTGACGCCAGGCTCAGAAGTTTTCTTGAACATACGAATCAAACCGTCCGCCAACCTCGCGAGATTGGAAGAAGTACTGGTAATCACGAAAAAGGAAGAAAAGCAGGCTGTGGCAGAGGGAACGCCTTCGACCCGCGCTGCCGACGTGCTCGCGCAACGACTACCGAGTGTTCCTGACAAGCATGCGGTGGATGCAAGCAAGACTGACCAAGCGCCGAAGCCCGCTCCTGAGGCTGCAACCACTGCGCCCAAGCCGAATACTCCAGGAACTGCAAGTCAATCAAAGCCAGCCCCGAAGATTAATCCCGCAGTTCCACCTCGGCCGGAGGGAGTGTCGGCGCAGCAGCAACGCACGCCCGCCATTAAGACAACCTCATCTCAACCCGAAGCCGGTGCAACGCTCGTAGAAAGATCCGCAAAGCCCGCGACGGCTCAGCCCGCTACTCAGACAGGTGCTCCACCACAATAGCGTGCCCATCACTTACACGTCCGGCGAGCAAGTCGAGGTTTATCGGTTCAGTGTTCCGGTGACCATCGCCGTACCGTTAGTAGCGGTATTTCTCCAGGCCTACTTGCCACTGCATTTCCACTTTTTTTCCATTTTTGATCTACCTCTCCTGGTAACTATTTTTTTTGCAATGGCGCGACGAAGCCAGGTGGCTGGGCTATTGACTGGCGGCATCATTGGCCTTCTGCAAGATTCTCTGACGCATCAGCCGATTGGTATTTATGGAATCGCCAAAACTATTGTGGGTTACAGTGCTTCTTCGCTCGGCATCAGGCTGGATGTGGAAAATGCGGGAGCCCGGTTTCTTGTTGTCCTCGTTTTCTACACTCTGCATCAGATCATCTACATACTCGTTGCGCGTGGATTGGTCCGCTTAACATTAGCGTGGAATTGGCAGCATGAGGTCGGGTCTGCGCTGGCCAATGCCTTCCTGGGTGTCTTTCTTTTTTTCCTGCTCGACCGATTCAAACAACGCGCCTAAGCATCAGTGCCCACCAATTGATATCCAGATCAACGCCGCTACTGTGGCCGCCGACAACGTGCTTAGAAAATTAACTGCATTGTTAGTGAGCCTGCCTTTCTGCTCGAATAGTGCCCCGAGATAGCTGTCGAAGAACATCCCGGACAGCGCTGCTAGTGACGCGATGCCAAAGCCATGAAAGGGAATCAATTTCCCAAGGAACGGCACTGCGGCAACGATGAGAGCCGCGATTATGCCGGCAATCGATCCTGGAAAACTGACCGCGCCGTTTGTGCCAGCATTCACTAGCTGGCCGGTCGTGATTAATCGCGCAGACCTGGAATTCGCCTGACCGAATTCACTGGAGACCGTATCGGCCGCTGCTTCGGCGAGCGCAGCCGTGAAGGCAAGCACAAAAACTGATTGGCCGAGTGACGCATAGAGACAAGCACACGCCGCTGCTGTGCTGAGATTAGCCAAGACCTGGGCAGCATTACGCCCACCATGTTGTTCGGCTGTCCCTAGCTGTTGCTTCCGCCGGTAGCCAAGACGCGTACATAACCACGTTAGCGCGAACACCAATACCAAGGTGGCAATGCCGATCGGCCCAATTGCAAGGAACATGCAGAAGCAAATGATTCCACCGACAACACTGCCCGAAGGAGTAACGCCGCGCACGAGTCGCGCCAGAGCTGTGAATAGTAGAGTTACGACGCCTGCAATTGCCAGTCGAGAAGGATTGGCTCCAATCCAACTAAATGGAAACAAATATGCGAGATAGCTCATGACCCAAGCAGCCCAGCGTGGAAGGTAACACGGACATGCCAATAATGGCCCCGAAGACAGGAAGTTAAGCCACGATTACTAGGCCTATCGATGGGTGGCACACATCATCTAGGGCTTTACGTTGTGATACTCCTGTCAGTGCTGGAGTTACCGTGTCTTTTTTGTAAGCTACACTCTAAAGGCTTTGCGCGAAGCGCAGCGAAAGCGCTTCCTCTGGGGCTAAAAATGGCAGCTTCGGTCTGGTCGGGTTATCTGACGTTTGGACTCATCTCGATGCCGGTACGGCTATTCTCCGGTGCGCGCAGTTCGACAATTTCTTTCAACATGTTGCATCGCACCGATAAGCAGCGGATCAAGCAGCAATACTACTGTCCGGCAGATAACCAGGTTGTTGATCGCAGCGACATTGTAAAGGGGTACGAGTACCGCAAGGGCGAGTACATCGTTATTGAGCCCGAGGAGATCAAGAAGATCGAACCTAAGACGGCGAAGACCATGGAAATCTTAGAATTCGTCAAGACGAACGAAGTCGACCCCGTCTATTTCGAATCGTCTTACTACATGCTGCCCGAAGAAGCAGGACGCCGACCGTACGCGCTTCTGACCAAGGCACTCGAGGAAAGCGAATACGTTGCCATCGCGAAACTCACGATGCACAACCGGGAGTACACCGTCTTCTTACGTCCGCACGAAGGCGGACTGATGCTGCACACAATGTATTACGAAGAAGAAGTGCGGAAAGTGGAAGGGTTCGGAGCTCCAGACGTCAATCTAAAGGACGCAGAAGTTAAAGTCGCTCACCAACTGATTGAGGCGCTCGCAGATGAGTGGGATCCCAAAAAATATCACGATACATTCCAAGAGAACTTGAAGCAGTTGATTGAAACGAAGCTCGAAGGCGGCGAGATCGCCGAGGTCGAAAAGCCGAAGAAGTTGGCCCCGGTGATCGACCTTATGGCAGCCTTAAAGCAAAGCTTAGCCGAGACGGAAGGCAAGAAGAAACCTGCCGCAACCTCTCACGCGTCGAGCGCCAAGGTAAAACGAGGGCGTGCCTGAGTAAGAAAATTCGAATAGCCCAAATTGCTGTAGGCATATTTTCGGCCTAAGCTTTTCCTACCTCACATCACGAAAGGCGACCGCCGCCGTGTTCCGCGCATCGTACCCTGCAAGGTGCGATCGGCGTGCCCGTCGTTCTGCAAGTGGCGCATCTGCTCACAAGTCGTTAAAATTACAAGTTTCCAAACGCATTGATCCTTCGGAGTGTGGATGAGGAAGTTTGCGCAACTAAGCGTCGCGGCCGTAGTCGCATTGATTATGAGCGGATGCGGTGATGTTTATCGCCCGGTAGTCATCCCAAACCCACCGCCAACGCCTGATCCTAAGCCTGCCCACAATGCTTTCGTCATCAGCAATAACGGATTGAGCAAAGGCACAGGCATGCAGGTGAATGTATCTGGTGATACGAACATGGGAGTCATCCCGCTTGGAATTGAACCTCAACACGCTTCGCTGAACGGAACCGGGACGCGTGTCTTGACCGCCAACTCCCTTAGCGATACCGCGAGCATCTTCGTCCCAGCGTCGACATTTAGCATCATCGCGAAAATCGCGGACGTGGTGCTTCCCAGTGGTTTCAATCCAAGTTTTGTCACTACGACCGAGACGACTTCCTTCTATGTGGGAGGCAGCGGTCGGAATTCGTCTCCGCCTTCGGTCGCATTTGTGAATGGCTCGAACGTCGCCGGTGCCGACATTCAAGCCCTGCCGGGGTCCGTTGGAACCACTATTTCGATGGCAGAAACTCCTGACACGCGGAAACTGTATGCAGCAAGCTCCAACGGCAATTCTGTTACGCCGATCAACGTCATCGATCACACATTGAATGCATCGATTCCGGTGACAACACCGGTCTGGGTCACCGCTAGATCCGACTCCGGACGTGTGTACGTGTTGAGCCAGGCGGATGGCTCGTTGCTCGAGATCAATCCGGTGGATGATTCCACGGTGCCGAACACGGTGGCTGCGGGAGCGGGAGCGAATTACATGTCATACGATTCGCACCGTAATCGGTTGTACATTCCAAACACCGCGGCCGGTAATGTGACTATCGTCAGTGTGGCGGGAGACCACGCAGTCACACTGAACACACTCACATCCTTTCCCATTGCATCGCGAGTGGACTCAGTGGCTGACAAACACGAACCATTAGCGTGCACGGGATCTGTTACGCCTTTGAATGTCAGTGGCTTGCCTGATGGAAGTCGCTTTTATGTTACAGGCAAGTTCGTCGGAACATGCTCCAACGCCAATGAGACTGTAACGTGTGTTGCCGGGACGTTAGGCCAACCAACGAGTGCGACCGTCTGTTTTCAAGAAAGTGTGTTTTTGTCGAACGATTTCAGCCTGCACAGCACCATTGCCATTCCGCCGCTACCCATCACACCGGGAAGCGCACAGGGTTTTTGTGAAACTACGCGCTTTCGGGTGACGATGGCGAGCTCGGCCGACAGTTCGAAAGTCTATTTGGGGAGTTGCGATGCTGGTGGGGTAGCAATAATCAGAAGCGATATTGATCAATTCAGCGCTTTTCTTTTTGCGCCGCCCAGTGCCGGGACCAGCTCCGGGGGCGGTGCGCCTCCACCTCAAAATCCTGTGTTCGTTTTGGCAGGGCAGTAGAAGGTGAGATTCAGCGGCCGGCAGCTGCAGAGCGTTCCGCACGACGACGGCGGTTATAGCGAAGTGCAATATTCATAAACATGCAGCCGCGCGCCGTCTCGAAACACATCACAAGGGCTTCGGTGTCCTCGCTGCTCTTCGCTCCATGTTCGGAAGTATGAACGAGCGGTGGATGCACCCGGAAGTGAAAGCCTTGGTCGTTCAACGCCGTCACCGCATTGCCGGTAATTTGGTTTGCAAGTTCGCAGACTGTTTCCCGAATTAGGTCGTCGGACTCCTGCACTTCAGTACCAGCGAAGTGGCTGGCAACGCGCACCGCTGTGTCTGGAGCGAGGTCGAGGATGATGCGTCCTTCGATGTCGCCCGTCAGAATGATTTCAGCCGCGACGCCTTTGCGCCGGTACGCTTCCTCTTCCATGCTCAGATTGCCGATCGACGTGGGGCAGTCGAGTCCCTGCGCCAACACAGCATCGGCTGCATTGATAAAGGGCTGGATGAGATCCATTCGCATCGTTAGACTCCCACACTCGCTGCGCTTGCGACTGCTCCATCTTCTCCCATCACGTACTTAATCACTTCATACAGAACCTCGGCTTTGACTGGCTTCTGGACAAAGTGACGAGCACCACGTTGCAATGCGGCGACGATGTTCTCCTGATAACCGACCGATGAGACCATGACGATACGTGCTTCCGGGTGAGAGCGGACAATTTTCTCGGCCGCTTCAATTCCTTCCATCTGCGGCATCGTGATGTCCATCAAGACGATGTCGGGATGCGTGCGATCGTACTCGGCGATTGCGGTTAGACCGTCACCGGCTTCACTCGCCACATTTCCCCCAAAGCTTTCGATCATCCGCGCCAGATTCTTCCTGGCAAACACGGAGTCGTCCACAATGAGGTAGCGGACCGGTTGCCCGTCTTTACTGCGTTTGACCGCGTTGAACTGCTCCATAACAACCTCCCATGCAAGTACTGCCTTATCACGGCGTCTCAAACGACGCCAGATGACCCTAGTTTTGTCCGCCGTGAGCGGCCTTTCGTCCCAAGGCTTTGTCACGGTTACTTCCGTCAGTCGCGCATTGTGCCTGCAGCGTGCTGGCGAGCCCCTCTAAAGCAACAACCCGAAGAGCATAGCCGCGCTCAATCGCTGCCTTGGGCATGCCATAGACCACGCAGGATTGCTCATTTTGGGCGATGGTCATTCCACCCGCGGCCTTGACTACGCCCAGCCCCTCGGCTCCGTCGTCGCCCATTCCTGTCATGAGAACAGCGACTACCAAGGGACCAAACTCATGGGCAGCGCTGCGGAATAGCACGTCGACAGACGGCCGATGCCCATTGACTCGATCTTCATCGGTTAGAATGGCCACATTTCCGAGTGGCAATTTCTTCGTTTTAAGATGGCGGTTTCCGGGGCAGATCAGAGCACGTCCGGGAAGTAATAAGTCGCCCGACTGCGCTTCTTTCACCTGAATCGCGCACGTCTCGTTCAGGCGACGCGCAAACATGTCGGTGAAACCATCTGGCATATGCTGCACGACCAGAATCGATCCGGGGAAATCCCCTGGTAATTGAGAGAGAACATATTGCAACGCGTTCGGACCACCAGTCGACACACCGATCACCACGATGCGAGTAGGCACAGCTGCGAGCGCCGGATCTGCTTTGATGGCAGTGTTCTTGTAGAGTGCTGGCGGAATTGGAGTGACGCGTACTCCTTTGGACTGTGCAGCAGCTTTGATTTTGGTGATCAGCTCCACGGCAATGTCCCCCATGTGAGTGGAGACATCGCTGGGCTTCGCCACAAAGTCGAAGGCGCCGAGCCCCAACGCCTTCAGCGTAATGGAAGCCCCCTCCGTACTGTGGGAACTGACCACGATCACCGGAACAGGATGCTGCCGGATGATTGCTTTCAGCATATCGATTCCGCCCATCCCAGGCATCTCAAGATCAAGTGTCACCACATCTGGATTTAGTTCCTGAAGTTTTCGCAACCCAAAACTACCATCCATTGCTGTACCAACGACCTGAACGGACGGATCGCGTTCAATGATCTGCGGAATGAGCTTGCGCATCAGCGCAGAGTCATCCACCACGAGCACGCGAACTGGCTGGCTCATGCGTGTCCTCCTGCAGAGGCAGAATTTCCGTGAGAAGAACGCTCGGCATGAGGCAACAGAATTTCGGACACAGTTTCCCCGCTGCGGGGACGAACTCGTGTGTACTGCTCGATGATCGCGGCTAGATTCAATACGAGTACCACCCGGCCATCTCCCATGATGGAGGCGCCGCTTACAAGGTTCGTCGAGATTGCCTGGTCATCCAAAGCCTTGATGACAAGCTCTTCTTCACCATCCAAGGAATCCACAATCAGTCCGAACTTGCGCTCTGCAACAGTGATGACCAGCACAAATAGTTTGTCCTTCTGGCTTCCCGATGCTGAGAGCGGGCGACGCCCCAGTCGAACCAATGGCAGCACTTCTTCGCGAAGAGTCAGAATCTCGTGGTGGTCCACTTTATGGACTTCGGACTCTGTCGTTCGAGCGATTTCTGCGACCGCGTTGAGCGGAATGGCATAAAGACGATTCGCAACCCGGAACAGAATTGCTTTGATGATCGCAAGCGTGAGCGGCAAACGCAGGCGGAACGTAGTTCCACTTCCCGGTCTCGAATCAACGTCGACGCTACCTTTTAATCGCTGTATCACGCTTTGCACGACGTCCATTCCGACGCCCCGTCCGGAAATTTCAGTGATCTCTTGCGCCGTGCTGAAGCCTGGGCGGAAGATCAACTGCAAAACTTCAGTTTCATTGAGGCGAGCAAGTTCTTCGCTGGTGACAAACTTCTTTTCGATTGCTGTGGCTCGCACGCGTTCGACATCGATGCCGCGCCCGTCATCCGAAATTTCTACGACCACCTGGTTGGCTTGGTGATACGCATTCAATCGAACAGTCCCATGCTGTGGCTTTCCAGCAGCTAGCCGTTCTTGAGCGGTCTCAATGCCGTGACCGATGGCATTTCGCACAAGATGGGTAAGCGGTTCCGCAATGGTATCGAGGATCCCCTTATCGAGATCCGTATGCTCGCCGCTGATTGCAAGTTCCACATTCTTGCCGCACTGCCTCGAGACATCCCGCGCCAGTCGCGGAAATCGCCGGAAGAGTTGGTCTACCGGTACCATGCGGATCTTCATCACCGATCGCTGAAGGTCATTCAAGACGCGCGCCTGAAAAGCCATGGCGTCCACAAATTTCCCACGGACTGGGTGCCGAGGGTCGCCAGCAATTAGCTCGTTGAGAGTTTGTTGCAGCATGGATTTCGCGATGATGAGCTCTCCAACGAGATTGAGGACGTTATCGATGCGGTCCGCATCAACGCGCAAAATGTTCTCCAGATGTGCGCTACCCGCGGCTGCCCCAGCAGTCTCATTGTGATTGGATTCCTGGTCGAGAGTGACAACAGGCTCAGGAGGGCTAATTCGGTCATTTTGAGCCAGTGTGGCCCTGCTTCCAGGCCCATCGAACAGTTCTACTTTCACCTTTGAAGCGACTGTAGGAATTTTTGCCTTAGCGGCAATTTGTGCGGCACTGCTTGAACTTGCGATGACGAATGCAAGAGTGCGGGCGACAGGCGCTGCCGCCGGCGGATGTTGTGCGAGCACGTCACCGATGGACGCTAGGGCGGAAAGGACGAGCTGCTTTCCCGCCAGAGGCAGAGCACAGTGCGGATCAAGCGTTACATGAACGTGATGCAAGATGCGGCCGGCATTTAGCGCCTGCGTGATTGCAAGCTGTTCATACTCTGTCCATGGAATCGGTTTCTTGCTGCTCTTACGGCCTAGAACCTCTATCTCCGCCGGCGCCTTGGCCACGAGTTTGCGAAGTATGTTCTTGAGGGCTGTCGTAGAAGGTGGTTTCTCACCCTGGCGGTACGCGTTAAGCATCGAACCGAATAGATCGGCCGCATTCAGCACCACATCCACTAGAGATGCATCCTTGCAGGCCGAATCCAGTGCCAGAGCATCTTCCATCTTGTGAGCAATCTCGCTGAGGTCACGATATCCGCAAGCGGCTGCGTCGCCCTTCAGCGTGTGGACCGTGCGCCGAATGCCGCGCACAACCTCGGTATCAGCTGGCAGTTTTTCTAGTTGGAGGGCGCCGTCGTTCAGGGCTTGGAGTAATCCCTCGGCAGACTCGAAAAACAGTTCCCGCAGTTCCGCGGCGCGCTCATCGTTGCGCTCTTTCATGCACGACCCTCGATGCGCTGATAAGCGGTTCCGGAGTTTCGATGCACCATCTGGAACTTATCCGTCAGACCCAGCAAGCTTTCTGCGTGTCCGACGAACAAGTAACCACTGGGATTTAAGCAACGATAGAACTTGTCGACCAGTCGACGTTGTTCTGCCTCATCGAAGTACATCATTACGTTGCGACAGAAAATCACGTCATTACGCTGGGGCAAGAACTCCGTCTTCAGATTGTGAAAATCGATGTGGACAAGTTCCTTGACTGCCTTCTTAACTGCGTATCGGTCGCCAACTTTGTCGAAGTAGCGAAGGCGATAGCTGTACTCCACCGATGCCATCTGTGTCTCGCTGTATGTGGCTTCCTGCGCGGAGCGCAATACGGGATAGCTGATATCGCTCGCCATGATTTCTACCCGCCAAGGTGGAGGAATCAGAGGCTTCGGCGAGGGCATCTCAAATGGCAGTGGATTGCGCAAATAGTAGTAAGCCAGCGCGTCGGTGACGAGCATTGCCAGCGTGTAGGGCTCCTGGCCCGTCGAGCAGCCCGCGCTCCAGAAACGGAGAGAAAAATCGCGCCGCTCCTGCTTGCGGTGGAGCATGTCCTCGAGCACGAACTTATGAAACAGATCTAGCTGCGCCTTATTACGGAAGAAGCTGGTTTCATTGACGGTGAGGTTTTCGAGCAGGCGGGCGAGTTCTTGTTTTCCGTTGTGGCTGATCAGCAATCGGTAGTAGCTATAGAAGGAGTCAAGCTGGCACTCTCGCAAACGACGTTGCAAGCGATCTTCAAGGAAGTGTGTGCGACGCTCATCGAAATGCATTCCACATTCCTGGTAGACGAGCGCCTGCAACAGTTTCAGTTCGGCTTCCGTAAGGATCGGTGTGCCCGTAGAACTCATATGCTCAGCGGCTGCGCCCCGCGGTGGCTGCTTCAGCGTTGCGATTCGCGAGCGCCCCTTCGTTCCCGCTCGCCGATTCAGTGCGAACTTCCAGAAGTCGGTTCACGTCAATCAGCACGATTAATCGTCCGCGTAGCTTCGCCAGACCAGTGACGCAATTCAAGCTCCCCTGCTCAAAGACGTCTGGAGGTGGCTCGATACTGTCTTCTGGAATCTTGAGAACTTCTGAAGCTGAATCAACGATCAATCCGCAGAGTTTTCCTTTGTGTTCTACGACGAGGATCCGATTCGCGCGATGCGCGTTGGGAACACTGACTCCAAAACGTTTACGAAGATCGATGATGGAGACGATCTTGCCCCGCAAGTTGATCACCCCTTCGACATATACGGGTGAGTCAGGCACGGCGGTGATGGACGGCACACGAACGATCTCATGCAGAGAAGTGATCGGTAAGCCGTACGTTTCCCGTCCGACTTCAAACCCGACGATGTGTAACTCTCGCGTCATGGAGTCTAGGACTGTGAACCTGCTGCCGCGGCTGCCTGGCGGGCTCCGGTACGTATGACCCGATTCTCAGCAGGCCGAGAAGTCTCAGTAGTACGCAGCGTGAAGCTGTCCATCGATGTGAGCAGGTCGCGCGACATCTTGGACATCTGCTCCGCCGAAGCCGCTAATTCCGCTGAACCGGAGGTGGAGGACTGCACCAGTTCTCGCATCCGTTCCATTGCCTTAACGACCGCGTTTGCACCTGATGCCTGCTCTTCTACCGCAGAATTGATTTCGTGAGTGATCTCGTTCAGGCGTGTGGTGGCTCGTGCAATTTGCGCCGAACCGTGGGACTGTTCGTTCGTTGCAGCCCCGATTTCCTGCGCAAACTTGTAAACCTCTGTCACAACGTTAGAGATCTTACGTAGCGCAGCATTCAGGTCCTGGCCCAGATTCAAACCCTCATTCACGATCGAGGTACTCTTCTCCATGTTGTCGACCGCCTTGCGCGCTTCTTTCTGGATACTCTGGATCAGTTCGGAAATCTCTTTGGTCGATTGTGCAGACTTCTCGGCAAGCTTCCGGACTTCGTCAGCAACGACAGCGAAACCCAAACCGTGTTCACCGGCGCGCGCCGCTTCGATGGCGGCGTTGAGGGCAAGTAGGTTGGTCTGTTCGGCAAGATCGTCGATGACTTCGATGATTTTTCCAATGTCGTCCGCTCGTGTTCCAAGGGCGTCGATGATCTCACCCGATGAATGAATCGTGCTGTTGATGCGGTTCAGGCCGTCCGTGGCCTTCTCCATGGTGCCAATTCCGGCGTGCACTTCATCGCGGGAGCGATTGGAGATATCGAGAAGTACCTTAGCGGTGTCGGCGACTCGCTGAATCGAGGCGACCATCTGATCGATCGACGCGGAGGTCTCACTGACGCTCGAGGCCTGGACCTGCGTACTTTTGACCATGTTTTGCACGTTGACGCTCATCTCGTGCATCGTGCTGGTCACTTCATCGATAGCGGATGACGTCTGCAGACTGATCTTGGCAGACTCATCCGATGCGCCCGCAACCTGGCTGGATGCGCTTGCGACTTGAGACGCGGCATCGCGGCCATTCTTGACAAGGCTGCGCAGCCCTTCGACCATCCGCAGGAATGCGTTGCCTAGCGTGTCATTCTTCGAGCGCGGTTGGACATCCACGGTCAGATCTCCGCCGGCAATAGCTTCTGAAACATCTGCCATTTCGCGGAGATACTTCACCATTCCATTGAACGTGCGTGACAGTTCACCAATTTCGTCATCGCGCTGGATTTCGATCTTATGTTCAAGATCGCCAGCGTCGCCGATTTGACGGCTTACTTTCATCAATTGAGCGAGCGGTTCGGTGATTGATCTCGCACTTCGATAAGCGATTACTGTTCCCAATCCGAGCGCTAGCAAAGTGCTGATAAGAGCGATGGCAATCGTGCCGGTTGCGGCCATCTCATCTGATCGATGGCGATCCTCCACGATCTTCTTGTTTTCCTCATTGGCCGTTTCAAGATAGTCGTTGGAACTGCGCATCCAGGAAGCTGCGTCTTTTTGGAGATAAAAAATTTGTAATTCCGCAACCGTTGCGTTACCGCCGTCCACTTCTTTGCGCTTATCCGTCAGAGGCGTTGCAAAGTCTCGAACCCAGTTCTCTTCCTGTGTCTGAAGTTTCTGGAGAACGCTTTTCTGCGCATCGGTACTCGACAGTTCGATTGCCCTCTGGATCTTGGATGTGAGTGAGCGCACTCCATCGTTCATGCGGTCTACTTCACGGCTGTCGCCGCTGAGCAAGTAACTGTTGAGAAACAACCGGTTCTGCAACATCTGAAACTTCACGTTGTCGGTTGCTTCTCTCATCTCAAGCGAAGCTTGCGCGGCCGCCTTGGCTGCGTGTTCGCGTTGGACGGCGATCCAATTGACGACAAACAACAAGACAACCATCGCCAGGACAGCGCCAAAATTTACGTAAAGTTTCTTGCCGATCGTCATTTCCCGACCTCCGGGTGCCTTACTCGAGGGGGTTAAACCGGAATTCAACGAGACCCGTGGTCTCCTCCGCAGCTGACTCGAACCGCCATTTCTTGACCGCGTCCGTGGCAGCGGTTGCGAGGAGCGGGTGTCCCCCCACCACTTTTGAATTCTTCACTGTGCCATTTGGGGCCACAACGATTTGCAGTTTCACCGTGCCGCTGATGTTCATGCGGCGCGCAAGCTCCGGGTAACCGGGTTGCACCTTTGTCTTGATCTTCCGGTTGATTTCTTCCTGCGCATGCGCAGCCGTCATGATGAGCAAGAAAGACAAAACCAGGGTCGCAAGAGTTTTCAAGCGCAGCCGTGCTGTTCTGCCAAGCACAAACGCACCTCCGGAATTTTCACTTCTGACGATAACGGCAATGCGTTCTCGGCTCTACATCAATGTGGGTTCAGGCGATTACTTTAGTTATCAAATAAAGCATTCTGGAAGAGTGAGTTACCTTGCTCGAGCGAGTAAAGTTCTGAGAGGGAATTACCTCCGATGAAGAGTTGCTCTCAGGTTGAGACTTGGTTTTAAACCGGGAAACACGGCAGTTTCTTACCTTGACACTCACCTGCGTATTCGCTTGACTCAAAATGAGATTGGAAGGTAATTTTCCAATATATTCAATGACTTAACGACATTGAATGTTGGCTTTGCCCTTTGCGAATGCAATTTGACCCAGCGACCCTCGCCCAAGACTTCGATGAGTCTTTTCAGAAGCTGTTGCTGCGCGTCTCTGAGACAGCTTCTTCCGGCATAGAGGATTCGGCACTCATCACCATGTTTTGCCGCTCCACGCGCGAATTCTTTCAGGTCAGCGGGACTTATTTTTGGCAGCTGGTGGGAGTTGGAGAGTTGGCTTGCACAGCTGCCGACGGCGTGCTGGCATCGGAAATACGCGGTCGAAAACTCCGAGCACCCACACCCTCGATCGCCCTGGATGCAGTTCGCTCACGCCGTACTATCGTCGCGAATTATCTCGACCGTGAGAATTATCCACTCGCAGCAGAATCCGGAACCCGCGCCATCATGGCCGCCCCTCTTGTCGTCTGTAATGAGGTGATCGGAGCACTGGCCTTTGTCCACGAATCCGATCCAGGTTTTTTCAATGACGACCTGGGAGCAAAGGCGACGATTTTGGCGGGGCAATTGGGAAGTCTGCTCGAAGCCTCTCGTCTCAACAAACTATCCCGTGAGGAGCATCGGCGTGCGCAGATTTTGGCCGACGTTGCGCATGCCCTCAATGCGGTGCCCGACGTCAACTCGGTCATCGAGGCGCTTGCCGATCGGATTCGTGGACTGCTGCGGACACGTGTTGCCTGCATCCTGATGAAGCGGGATGCAGGATTTGACCTCGTTGCAGTAGCTGGGGAAACACCTCAGACGGCAAATGCGGTTCGGGCGCGACATGGCCGCAGTGGATTACGCTTTGCTCAGGATCTAGCGGAACGAGCCATCTCGGCAGGAGAGCCGATTTCGATTTCCGTCGGGTCGGAATCTCACTCGATGGGGGATTTGCTGCCGCCCGGTACTCTGATTGCCGCTCCGTTCCGCACTTCGCGCACTCATGGTGCTGTCCTGGTTTATCCGCGACTAACCGAACCTTTCACTGCAGATGAGCGGTCGCTGGTCGCATCTGTTTGCAGTTTCGGAGCGGTCGCAATTGCTAATGCAGAACTGTATGGTACGGCGCGCGATCAGGCCCGCGAACTGCACCAGTTGCTGGAAATCTCCTCCCAGCTTGGGGCAATCGGCGAATTAGATCGTTTTTTGCAGACGTTTGTCATGCGAGCCGCCGACTTCCTGCAGTTCGGGAGATGCTTCATTGGACTCCTCGAGGAAGGAACCTTTCGCGTCCAGTGGGGAGTCGAGCATGGTCAGGCTCGGCGCGTAGATCTGCAATTCCCTGACGGACTCGCAGCCCAGGCACTCCGGAGCAAAGACGTTTTTTGGACCAACGATGCAACCGAGATACCGGGAGCGAACCTCGACGCCATCAGTCGATACAACATTCGACAGCTGCTGGCGGTACCACTATTAGGCGCTGATGGGCACGTGTTCGGAATGTTCGGAGTTTTGGACCGTTTAGATGGTGAATCCATATCGCCCGAAGATATCCGCCGAGCGAAAGTACTGGCCGCGCAGGCGGCGGTAGTGCTGGAGTCAACACGCACTCTCTACCTTTCCGATCAACACCGTAATCGTGCTGAAGCGCTAGTTGGTCTGGCGCGCGAACTGAGCACGTTATTGAATCTGCCCGAATTCATCCGCCGGTTCGCGTCACGAGCGGCTGAGATGATGGGCGCACGTTGTGCAGCGATCGTGCAACTGTCCGATCCTGGCTTAGAAATCGGCGTCCTGGCGGGTGGCGTAGATCCTTCCTCTATTGACCGTTCGCTAGTTCAAAAGTTGAGCCGAGCCTTAGCCAGTCAAGCCACAGCCGCCGCGCCATTCCACTTGTTTTCGACGGCTGCGGAGCTGATAGGGCCCGAACTAGCCGAAGCGCTCGGATGGAAGGACTGTACGTTGGCCCGCATGACGAGCGCATCTGGAGAGTTAGTGGGATTGCTCTGCTTGGCGGACCGAGGCCGTCCGGCTACAAGCGAAGAACAGGAACTGCTGGAAGCAATTATCAGTCACGCAACGGTTGCTCTCGAAAACACCCGCTTGTTCACACGCATGGAGCAGGCGAGTCGTCACTGGATGGAGATCTTCGATGCGATCACAGATTTCATCGCGGTACATGATGAGTCGCATCATATTTTGCGAGTGAATCGTTCATTGGCCGAGTTCATCGGCGTACCGCCGTCAGAACTCGTTGGCGTTCACATGCGCGCTCTGGAAGCGCTTTCCCCCGGATCCGTTCACGCCTGTCCGTTCTGCCGCAGTGGGGACGTTAAAGAAGACTACGTCTATCCGATGCTGGAACGCACTTACCTTGTTTCCACGTCGCGGATCCACGGCGCGGGCACTGAGACGCTGCAAACCGTGCATGTGCTCAAGGACATCACCGATCGCCGCGAAGCCGAACGCCGCTATCGAGAACTATTCGACACGATCCAGGAAGGTTTGTTTTTCTCGACGCCGCAAGGCAGGTTCGTAGAAGTGAACGACGCCCTTGTCCGCATGCTTGGCTATACGAATCGGGAAGAGTTGCTACAAGTCGACATACCAACGCAGGTCTACCTTCATCCAGAGCGCAGAAAGCGCATCGAACAGGAACTGAAACTTCAAGGTGCCGTAAAGAATTACGAAGAAACTCTCCAGCGAAAAGATGGCTCCCTGATTCACGTTCTGATCAACTCCTTCGCGGTGACCGATGCTTACGGAACCATCCTGCAGTATCGCGGCCTCATGCTCGACGTCACCGGGCTGAAGACCTCGCAGATGGAGTTGCAACGCGAGCGCGACTTCTCCGACAAGATCCTCAACAACACGCAAAGCCTCATCCTCGTGGTTGACTCTGCCGGATTGATCAGTTATGCAAATCGGCGTTGGTCGGACTTGGGTTTCACCCAGAAGCAGTTGCTTGAAAAACCCTTGCTGGATCTTGTAATCCCGATTCGCCGCCAAGCATTGCAGGATGCACTTGCAGGTACGATACGCGGACATCAGGTCGATAACCTAGATCTACAGCTTTTACGCGGGGATGGAAAAACCGGGCAATTTTCCGGAAACCTGAGCCCCATGCGCGATGAACAAGGAAACGTGTCATCGATTGTCGTCGTCATGAGCGACATCACGGACGCTGCCCTGTTGCAATCGAAGTTAATGCATGCGGAAAAGATGGCGGCAGTTGGACAACTCGTTTCCGGGGTAGCCCACGAAGTCAACAATCCACTGACGGCTATCCTTGGTTTTGCGGACTTGCTTCTCGAAAGTCAGGACCTCCCGGAAACTGCGCGCAAGGACTTGCGGGTCATCCTGCAAGAAGCGCAGCGCACCAAGCAAATCGTTCAAAACCTCTTGAGCTTTGCGCGCCAGATGCCGCCTCAGCGCAAGCCGGTACAGGTTAATACCATCCTTCGCCGGACCGTCCAGTTGCGAGCTTACGACTTCAACAGCCATGGCGTCGAGATTATCGAAAAACTGGATGAATCTTTGCCATACGTCGTTGGAGATGCGCATCAGCTTCAGCAGGTGTTTCTGAATATTCTGAACAATGCTTACGATGCGGTCCGCGACACCGGGCGCCAAGCGAGAATTGAGATTTCCACGGATGTGCAATCTTCTCTTGTCGAAATCAGGTTCCGCGACAACGGTCACGGAATCACACATCCCGAAAGAATTTTCGATCCGTTCTTTACAACGAAGGAAGTAGGCAAAGGCACCGGCCTTGGCCTGAGCATCTGTTACGGAATCGTGCGCGAGCACGGCGGAGAAATCCTCTCACACAACAATACTGGCGCGGACGGCGCAACATTTGTGGTGCGTCTGCCTGCTGCCGTCGATGCGGTGTCGCTTGGCGTCGCCGCGGGAGTCGTTCAGCGATGAGCCAAGGTGCAACGCAAGGCCAACGTCCCGTTCTATTGATCGAAGATGAGCCCGCGGTTATGGCTTATGTGCGTGCGGCTCTTGAGAGAAGCGGGTATCGCGTCATATCCACCGAATCCGGTGCTGAAGCGCTCCACATCCTTCGCGATGGTAACTTCCTGGGAGTCGTATCAGATATGCGAACTCCAGGCGGGGTCGATGGTGCCCAGGTGCATGCCTGGATCGTCGCGAACCGCCCTGATTTGGCGACCAAGATTGTTTTCATCACCGGCGACCTTGCCAATGACGAAACGGTCGCAACCCTCCGGCAAACGGGAGCTCCTTTCGTGGAAAAGCCCTTCCGTGTGCAACATTTCATCTCTGTAATTGAGCAGACCATGGGAAAAGCATCGTGAGTGATGACCTGAAAGTCCGATTGCTGATTGTCGATGATGAAGAGAGCATTCGAAGACTCTGCTTCACCGTCGGAGAGTCTCTCGGGTTCGCCTGTTACCAAGTAGACAGCGCGGAATCTGCCCTAGCTCTACTCGAAAATCAACCTGTGCACATGATTCTCACCGACATGGTTCTTCCCCATATGTCGGGACTGCAATTCCTTGAACGAATAAAAGCATTGTTGCCTCGAACCGAGATTGCTCTTATGACCGGCCATGGATCGATTGAGACCGCGGTTCAGGCAATGAAGTTGGGTGCGTACGACTATATTTCCAAGCCTTTTTCGCCGCTTGACGAACTTCGTTTGTTCTTGCGCCGCATGGCAGATAAGGTGCGATTGGTAGAGGAGAACCAATTCCTTCGTGACCGCGTAGAGACTGAAGCGGGGCTCTACGGCATTATTGGTGGCTCTTCTAAAATTCAGGATGTCCTACGTGTCGTGTCGCGATTGAAAGACACTCGAACGCCTGTTCTCATTATTGGTGAGAGTGGAACCGGAAAAGAACTCGTGGCCCGCGCGATCCATTTTCGCGGCAGCTTCGCCAACCGACCTTTTGTAGCAGTGGACTGTGGTTCCCTCGTCCCCACGCTCATCGAAAGCGAACTGTTCGGGTACGAAAAGGGCGCCTTTACAGGTGCTTTGAAGTCCAAGGACGGCCTGTTCAAGGCGGCTGACGGGGGAACAATCTTTCTTGATGAAATTGGCGAACTTCCCCTCGAACTTCAAGGCAAGCTGCTGCGGGTGCTGCAAGAAAAAGAAGTTCGTCCGGTGGGCAGTAATCAGCGAATCAAGGTCGACGTGCGCGTCATAGCCGCAACGAACCGCGATCTTGAGGCGGATTACAAAATCGGTCGCTTTCGAAAGGATCTTTACTTCCGGCTCAACGTAGTCGCCATAAACCTGCCCACGCTCCGGGAGCGCAAATCTGATATTCCGATGCTGGCTAATTGTTTCCTGGAGCGTTGTGCAGCCGGACGCAACATGCAGATTAGTAACCGTGTCCTGCGGGCTCTGATGCAATATGAGTGGCCTGGGAATGTGCGTGAACTCGAGAACTGCATCGAGCGTGCTGTGGCACTAGGTGATCGGGACCTGATCGATTTGGCCGATTTGCCGCCAGCAATGGTCGACATACAGATGCGAACCGAGCCATCATCATCCGGAATGATCTTCAATACGTCGGCAACCACCGACCTGGAGGATATCGAGCGGGCTACGATACAGCGCGTGTTTGAACACGTGAACGGCGACAAAGTACTTGCCGGGAAGATGCTTGGAATCAGCCGAGCGACGCTGTATCGCAAACTGAAACGCTACAACATTGGAGTGCGCTCCGGCGAAGGCCAAACCCCGCAAGCCTTACAATGAGACCGTCTCAAGCCTGAGACTCTCATCTCAAAATGAAACGTTGCTAATTTCTATTCGCGACGCAGCTGGACAAGAGCGCGTCTAACCCTCTTTGAAATCAGTCCAAAAATCCTTAGGACATGCCCCCGGTTTTTTGGCGCGGAGGATGCTCGATAAGGATACGTCGGAGATTTCTCCCCTCACTCCGGTTGAGTGTTTCTCCCTGTACTTCAATAAATCGAACTCACCACCAGAAGGAGAAGTCTTCATTGGCGCAACAGGCGACAGCACCGGCGCGGTCTTCCACGCATGGAATCGTGGAACAACTGGCCAAATTCTTTCCACAGGCAACACCACTCCGCTTGGCTGTGCGTGTCACCCAACCAGGTTCCGATTGGCTGGGTGAGGGAGCTGTCATCGAGTTCGGGACCGCTCGCGAAGTCCTCTTCGCGCTCTTTCAACCCCTTGAGTTTGGCGATCGCGTACGCGTGGAGAACTCAGACGGATCTTTAGATGTCGAGGCGACTGTGGTTGCTGTGCAGTACCACGATGGCCGCACGGCAGTAGCGGCACGTTTTACTTCGGCCGTAACCAATTGGATCGTGAACCCATGAAAAATACCGCAACAAAATCGCTTGATATGGCTGAACAGTGGCGTCTCACTCGCGCTTTACACCCGGTGTACACGGCGCTCATACGGGAGTTCGTGGTTGAAGTACCGCCATGCCCCGATCTAGAAGCGGGTCTCGAATCGCCGCCAAAAGAGTCCGTCGAGCAGGCACAGCAGTGGTTGCTCGATGTGGATACTCACATTCAAGTTCATCAGCTCAGACAGTTTTTACAAACGACGACGCTAGCTTCCGAAGAATCGTTAGCCAACCTCCTCGCTCATCACCTCGCGAAGGAGAACAAGCAGCCGGCGGATCGCGACAAGATCGACTTCCTGTTAGTCCAGTTTTTCTCGCACTGCACGCCCTCTGGCCTGGAAGACAGCGACGTGGATTGTGATTACGTTGCCCAGGTTCTCGAACCGGTACTGGGTAAGGTCGATACGACACCCTCGCCCTTGCAGAAGCAGGTCGAGGTCCTGTTGCAGTCGGCACATAAATGTCGCCGGCTTAGCGATCTTCTGCATAGCGGCATTCTCGAACAAGGCAGGAAATTGAAAGTCCAATGTGCTGAAAAATATTTTGATCCGGCATCCATGGTGGCTTTTGCACGCTTCAGCTTCATGATGCGGCGGGTTTTCTTTCGATTGATGCATGACGATCTCAATGCCATCCTCGATGGCCTGCGTGATCTCGAAAGTCGCGGCGTCCCCACGCTTGATTGTCGTCGGGCACAATTCTCCGTCGAAGAACCCGTGGCTCGCCTTCGAATGATTTGCCAGTCATGGAAGGTCATGTTCCAGGCGGAGTATTCCTCCGGTCAGCCGTTGCGCATGCTGGTCGATATTCGGGCTTCGGTCGACGATGCACTTCGAAAGGGAGCAGGCTCTCAGGCGAAGCCAGATGGGAGCAAAACGAAAGCGGCAGGCGCGGCTGCTGGTGCTCGCGCTGCACGCGGTTTTGCGGTGAAACAATCTTCTAGTCCAGAGTTTGAAGTTGCAGCAGGAGACACCGAACAAGAACCAAGTAACTGAGGGAGCAGGGCACTTGAACCAGCCAAACATTCTGATTGTCTCTGATGAGACTGCGTTCCCCAAGGTCCTGACGAATCGCTGGCGCTCGGAGTCAGTCGTACCGGCTTTCACTCTTTTCGGGAGCGATAGGAATCTGCGTTTTGCCGGGGACGCTTTTGACATGGCTATGCTTGGAGGGCTTTCGGACGCCGATCTCCGTTCCGTGTTGATCGAGCTATCAAAAGCAGACAAGCCAGTTCTCGTGATGGTTGATGATCCGCTAGTCAAGGCCACGATCGGACAAGAATTCCCGAAATGCATTGTTTTTCATCGCGCTGAAGGTTGGAGCGACGTCCTGGTCACAGTCGGGTCCGAGATTCTCGCGCGTAGCGGTGCAGAAGCGCGGGCTCAGACTGCGGAGAGTGACCGGGGCAAACTGGAGCAGGAAGCTGCTCTCGGTCGTTATGTGCTAGATGCGCGGCATTCCGTGAACAATGCGCTTACTTCAATTCTAGGTAATGCGGAACTGTTGTTGTTGGAGAGTGCTAATCTCTCGCCGGTCATGATTGGTCAGTTGGAAACAATTCGGAGTATGTCCCTGCGCATTCACGAAACGTTACAGAGGTTTTCATCGTTAGAGAAAGAACTCAATTTCTCGGAAGATACGAGAATCGGGCGTTCGAGGCAACAAGCGGCGGCCTGTTAGCCGCATTTACAACTTACCTCCCCTGTATGTACGCGCCGTCGCGCGCGACGAAATCTTTTTCGGTCAGAAGTAGGGGAGTGTATGCATCGCCTGTCGGTCAATTCAACTTTTCTGGCGCATGAGCTCTCAGAATTGCGTTTACTCATTGAACGCGAGACTGGCGTTTTGCTCCAGAGTTCCGACCAGACGCTCATACCGGCCATCGCCGCGCACATGGAATCGACTCAGATTCCATCTCCACGGGATTATCTCAATCAGCTGAAAGATTCGGACGACGAACTCGAGTCGTTGATGGATTCATTGCTGGAAAATGCATGTGAATTCGGAAAACATCCCGCTGCACTATCGGCGTTTCAAAACGTAGTACTGCCGGAAACCCGGATCCGGAAACAGAACAGTCAACCAAGGCCCCTTCGTGTCTGGAGCGCAGGTTGTGGCACCGGGCAGGAAGTGTACGAGTTTGCCATTGCAACCTGCGAATTCCTGCAGATGGAAACGGGTTGGGCCGCACACCTGGTCGGAAGTGATATCCGGAAGAGTGCCATCCAAACCGCAGAACGCGGACTCTATCCTGAATCCGACCTTATCCACCTGCCGATCGACCGCGTGCACTCTTACTTTTCGCGTGTGGGTGAGCACTTTTTAGCCAAGCCGCGTCTGCGAAACATGGTCGCCTTCACGACCATGAACCTGATTCAGCCGGCATTCCTTGGTCATTACGATTGCATTGCGTGCTTGGATGTCCTGCCTCAATTTTCTACCGCACAAAGGATTGCCTTGGTTCAGAGAATGCAAATGTATCTCGAACCGGGTGGTTACTTGTTGTTAGGAGATCGCGACAAATTGCCGGCTATCGACGTTTCCCTTGATTGCCGCACAATGGGAAAGTACGTTTTATACCGCAAACCGCTGGCGCGAGCCACGGGAGCTTAAGGCAACCGCTCAAGCAAACAGGAACTCCTTGGTACGCAGCTCCTTAATCGTGTCGCGGAGCTTGGCAGCTTTTTCGAACTCAAATCTTTTCGCTGCCTCCCGCATATCCATTTCCAGCTTGCCGATATAAACGTCGACTTCTTCCTGAGATTTAAATTCCGGCATTCCTTCTGGCTCAGTCGTAAAGTCCGCATAATCGGCGGCAACGATCGAAGCAAGAGACATGCTCAGCGGACGAACAATCGATTCAGGAGTGATTCCGTTCGCCTCGTTGTAAGCCTGCTGAATAGCTCGCCTGCGATCGGTTTCATCCATTGCCGTTTTCATTGAGTCAGTTACCCTGTCGGCATACAGGAGTGCCCGTCCATTCAGGTTTCGTGCGCATCTTCCGATAGTCTGAATCAAGGATCCCGAGGACCGGAGAAACCCTTCTTTGTCCGCATCCAAAATCGCTACCAGCGAAACCTCTGGAAGATCCAGACCCTCGCGCAGCAGATTGATACCAATCAGGACATCGAACTCGCCCTTGCGCAGATCCCGGAGAATCTTTACACGTTCGAGAGTCTCGATTTCCGAATGCATATAGCGGCACTTCACGCCGACTTCGGCGTAGTACTCCGCCAAGTCTTCCGCCATTCGCTTTGTAAGAGTGGTTACAAGGACGCGCTCTCCCCGTGCTACGCGCTCTCGAATCTCATGAAGGAGATCGTCAATCTGGCCCTTCACCGGGCGAATTTCCACGGGCGGGTCGATTAATCCAGTTGGTCGAATGATTTGTTCAACCACTACACCAGACGCTTTTGTGAGTTCCCACGGCCCGGGCGTTGCCGAGACATAAATCATCTGGTTCATGCGATGCTCGAACTCTTCAAAAGTCAGCGGACGATTGTCGAGCGCCGAAGGCAATCGAAATCCGTACTCCACCAGGTTCTGTTTCCGTGAGCGGTCTCCGTGATACATCCCATGCAGCTGCGGTACCGTCTGATGAGATTCATCCACGAACATCAGGTAATCTCGTGCGAAGTAGTCAAGCAGCGTCGGCGGAGGCTCCCCGGGCAATCGCCCCGTGAAATGGCGTGAGTAGTTTTCAATCCCATGACAGTAGCCGACTGATTTGATCATTTCGAGGTCAAACATCGTCCGCTGGTGAACACGCTGCGATTCGACGAGTCGGCCCTGTTTTTCGAGCTCCACTTCCCACCACGCTAATTCTTCTTTAATCGACTGGATCGCGCGATCGCGCGTCTCTGGCTTCATCACATAATGCGTTTTCGGATAAATCGGAAGCCTGACGTACTTCTGTTTGACGGTGCCAAATAGCGGATCGATCTGTGACAGCGACTCCACCTGGTCTCCCCACAGCTCAATGCGGTACGCCATGTCTTCGTAAGTTGGGAAGATCTCGATAACGTCACCGCGAACCCGAAAAGTTCCGCGCCGAAACTCGCCATCTGTTCGCTCGTAAAGAATCTCGACCAGCTTACGAGTGATGTCCTCGCGTTTTATGGTCTGCCCTTTTTCGACGAACAGCAGCATCCCGTAGTAGGCCTCGGGAGATCCCAAGCCGTAAATGCAACTGACCGAGGCAACGATCAGTGTGTCGCGTCGCTCGAAGAGTGACTTCGTGGCGGAAAGCCGCAGCTTGTCGAGTTCGTCATTGATGGTTGATTCTTTCTCGATATAAAGATCTGCCGCAGGAACGTACGCTTCAGGCTGGTAATAATCGTAGTAGGAGACGAAATATTCAACGGCGTTTTGCGGAAAGAAACTCTTGAACTCATGGTAGAGCTGGGCAGCGAGCGTTTTATTGTGGGCCAACACCAGCGTCGGACGATTCACCGCCTCAATAACCTTCGCCATGGTGAAGGTCTTGCCCGATCCCGTTACGCCAAGAAGCACCTGATGCTGCTCACGATCGAATAAACCGCGAGTGAGCGTCTCGATAGCATTGGCCTGATCGCCTGCCGGCTTGTAATCGCTGAAGAGTCTGAAATCCATGGAAAATAAGACCGAACCTTACGGACACGCCCCAGAACGCGATTCCGTCAAGTGGAAATCTCTTGATTATACCGTGCTAAAAGCAAGCGCCTCGAGCGCGATCACTCGTACCGGAGTGCGTCGATCGGATCCAGTCGCGCGGCCTTTCGCGCTGGATAGAATCCGAAGAAAATGCCGACTGCTGCAGAGAAGATCGTAGCTGTAATCACAGCCTTGGTCGAAACCAGGACAGGCCAACCGAGCGTGTGTGTGATCATGTACGACGACACAAGCCCGATCAGAATTCCGATCACGCCCCCAATCAAACTCAGCACAATGGACTCAATTAGAAATTGTTGTTGCACATCACCTTCGGTCGCGCCGATGGCCATGCGGATCCCAATTTCCCGCGTACGCTCAGTCACAGACACCAACATGATGTTCATGATCCCGATGCCGCCGACCAGCAGGGAAATGCTCGCGATCGAGGCGAGCAGAATTGTGAATAATCGCGCCTGCTGATCAGCAAGCTCTGCCATGTCCGCCAAATTGCGAACCATGAAATCGTCGTCCTGCCCAGGACGAATACGATGTCGATCTCGCAGGAGACCTGTGATTTGCTGCTGCGCCGCATAGCTGGCTTCCCGAGACACGGCCGAAACCATAATCCATCGCAGCCAGTCTTGTCCGGTGATCTTCTTCTGCAAAGTGGTCAAGGGGACAACAATGACATCATCCTGGTCCTGGCCCATGGCGGCCGAAGTTCCTTTAGACGCAAGTACCCCAACCACCTTGAAGGGAAGATTATTGACGCGAATTGTTTCGCCAATCGGATCTGTCGGGCCGAACAAGTTCTTCCGCACCGTCTCGCCGATGACGGCCACATTCGCAGCCATCTCCACGTCGTTCTGCGAGAATGGCCCGCCTTCCTGGAACGGCCAGTTTCGGATATCAAAATACTGTGGTTCGGTGCCGTTGATCTGGGTAGCCCAGTTGTCATTACCGAACACCACCTGCGCAGAAGACTGGCTGCCCGGCGCCGCTGCCCTAACCGCCGGACACTCACGCAGAATCGCGGTCATATCGTCATACACAAGCGTCTTCGTTGCGCCCCATCCCATACGCATGCCGCCGCGCGTCACCGTCCCGGATCCGACGAACAAAATGTTCGAGCCCATTGCTGCGATCTGATCTTGCGCCTGCTGCTGGGCTCCTTGTCCGACGCTGACCATCGCGATCACGGCACCCACACCAATAATGATCCCCAGCATCGTCAGTGCAGAACGCAGCTTGTTGCGGGCCAGGGCCCGCATCGCGATCCGAAGAATGGCGGTTAAATTCATCCGTTCCTCAATCTTCCAGTACTGGCATCTGGCGCAGTACTTCGTTTGCCACAGGGCGGTTTCTCACGGCTTCATCCTGCCGTATTTTCCCATCGCGGAAATGAATAATCCGCTTAGCAAAATTCGCGATGTCCGGTTCGTGCGTGACGAGCACGATGGTCAATCCCTTGTCATTCAATTTCTGCAACACATCCATGATTTCGATCGACGTGCGGCTATCGAGATTCCCCGTCGGTTCATCAGCCAACAGTAACGAAGGTTGGTTAACAAGCGCACGAGCGATCGCTACCCTCTGCTGCTGACCCCCAGAAAGCTGCGACGGATAGTGAAGTACTCGGTCGCCAAGTCCCACCAACTGAAGTGAATCCTGCGCCCGCTTCTGCCCTTCCGCGCGGGTCACGTGTGCATACAAAGTTGGCAGCTCGACGTTTTCCAGAGCAGTGGTTCGCGACAGTAGATTGAAACCCTGGAATACGAACCCGATTTTCTGGTTGCGGATTTTTGCCAGCTCGTTTTTCGACAACTTCGAGACTTGGATACCGTCCAGCAGATACTCGCCTCCGCTTGGTTTATCAAGGCATCCAAGAATGTTCATGAACGTGGATTTGCCACTGCCGCTCGCGCCCATGATCGCGACAAATTCCCCGGCTGCAATCTGCACACTCACTCCACGCAAAGCGTGCACGCGTGTCTCGCCCAGTTCGTAGTACTTGTGGATGTCGATTGTATGGATGACTGCGTTCGTTCTTGTTCCTGGAGTAGCGACGTCAGGTTGAAACGAGGTAGCCATGGTTATCGCCTCCCAGGACCAGGACCGCCCAAACCGGGCGCACGAGTTCCGGAAGCAGCGTTCATTGAACCTGTGACAACTTCGTCGCCATCCTTCAGAGATCCTCTGAGCACCTGTGACACCTCTGTCACCGTGTGGTCCGTAATTCCGGTACGGATGCGCACAGGCTCAAGGCTTTTGTCCGGCAGCAGCTTCCAGATAACCGTGACATCAAGTCGTGGGGTGCGAGTCTGGGGCGCCGCTCCGCCAGCTGCACCTCTGCCGGCACCGCCATTTTCTCCTTGGCCACCCTGTCCTCGATTTCTACGTTCACCTCCGGATCCTCCTTGCGGAGCACCGTTTGCGGGTGATTGTCCACCGGCAGTGTCCCCCCCACTCAATCCATATTTCTGATAAAGAGCGCGAATCTCTTCGGCCTTCAAATCAGGTTTGAATCGAAGTGCGCCATTCGGCACGCGCAAAATATCCGTCGCGCTCGCCACCGGTATCGTGATGTAAGCCGTCATTCCCGGGAACAGCTTCAGTTCCGGGTTATCGAAATCGATCACTGTGTTGTACGTCACGACGTTCTGCACGACCGTCGCATTCATTCGAACCTGCGAGACACGTCCTGAAAACGTGTCTTTCGGAAACGCATCCACTTTGAACGACACAGGCTGTTCTTGCCGGATCATCCCCACATCCGATTCATCGGTGTTTGCGTAAACCTGCATCTTCGTCAGGTCTTGCGCGATCGTGAACAGCGTGGGTGCCTGCAAGGATGCAGCGACGGTCTGCCCGACATCTACGTTGCGGGCAATGACAGTTCCATCGATTGGCGCGTGGATAGTCGTGTAATTCAGGTTTGTTTCTGCGACTTCGACAGCTGCCTGCTTCTGCTTTACCTGCGCAGCCGCCTGTGTGATCTGAGCTTCCGCGGCAGCAACGGCTGCTTGTGAACTGTCCGCATTCGAGCGCGCAAGGTCCAGTTGCTGCGGGCTCATGACTCCAGCATTGGTTAGACCTTGTGTGCGTTCAAAATCTGCCTTGGCTTGTACAGCAGTCGCCTTTGCTTTCTCAAAATTTGCTTTCGCCGCGACCAAATTGGCTTGCGCATTTGCAAGGTCGGCACGCGCCTGTAGTAAGACCCCTTGAAACAAGGAGGGATCAATCTGCGCGATTACCTGGCCTTTTTTTACGCGTGAATTGAAGTCAACGAACAGCTTGGCGATTGTGCCGGAGACTTGCGATCCGACCTGTACGGTCGTGACGGCATTGATCGTACCTGTAGCCTCAACGACCTGCCGTATGCTTCCTGTATCAACCTTAGTGGCGAAAAATTGGGACTTGTCATTGCCGCGAGACTTGAATGCGGCGAACACACCAATGGCGATCACCAGCCCCAAGATCACCCATGCGATCACCCAACGGCGTTTGAACACGTCCACCCTTTCTTTCCCTGTCGTCCGTCGTACGCGACAGCGGCTTCTTCATACAAATAGTTAGATTCAATTGTGAACACGCTGATTCGAAACTTAGTTCAAACAGAGTCTGTAACTCACACATTTTACACAACTTTACAATGATCGACGTTCCCAAAGAAGTAAGTAAAGCCAGAATTTCAGCCTTTATTTCTCGACGCGAAGGCGTATTGACAAATACGAATCGAACCGAATAGAAACGCATAATGCCGCAATCGCTTGTGAAACCTCGTGAAGCAGCACAGATGCTCGGCGTGAGTTATCCGACGCTAAAGCAATGGGTGTACAAGGGAAAACTTAAAACCGTCAAAACTCCCGGTGGGCATCACCGCATTTCCCAAACAGAGCTAGATCGCTACTTGCATCGAGCCGGGAAAAAGCCCGGGCCCGGTTTACGCGTGAATTACCGCCTTATCAGTGGCCGAAACCAGTTGGTCGGGCGCATTGTCGATGTCCGCACAAGCGGCTTGGTCGGACAGGTTGTCATCTCCATCGGTGGCCAGAACATTACCTCGCTGATCACTGCCGATGCTGTACGTGAAATGAACTTGAAAGTCGGCGAGACCGCGGCGGCGCTAATCAAAGCAACAGAAGTCATGATCATCCGGGTCTGACTTTTCGATCAACTTAAGTTCTGCAGGAGATTCTGTTTGAGAAAGTTCCTTTTGACATGCTTGATCACCTGTCTAGTGGTGATACCAACGTCTGCTCAGGAGATCACCATCGCGGCTGCCGCCGATCTGAACGCAGCCCTCACCGAAATCGTTCGTCAGTATTCCGCCACTCCAAATGTTTCCGTGAAGCTCTCTTTTGGAGCATCCGGCAATCTATTCAATCAAATTCGTAACGGTGCTCCTTTCGACATTTTCTTCTCAGCAGACGAGGACTATCCCAAGCAGCTCATCGAGCAGGGACTGGCAGAGAAAAACACACTCTATCGTTACGCTGTGGGGCGTCTTGTGCTCTGGGTTCCCACCGATTCGCCCGTTGACATCGACCACAAGGGATTGCAGTCACTGAATGATCCCTACTTCAAGAAAATCGCAATCGCTAATCCGCAGCACGCTCCATATGGTCGAGCCGCCGTAGCTGCACTTCGCACCGCTGGTGTTTACGACCAAATTTCAGATCGTCTTGTGCTTGGTGAAAACGTATCGCAGGCCGCGCAGTTTGTTGAATCCGGGAACGCGCAAGCAGGACTGGTCGCTCTCTCACACGCCTTAGCTCCGGCTATGAAAGGGAAGGGCCGATACTGGGAAGTGCCTCTCAACCTCTACCCAACACTGAATCAGGCAGCTGTCATCCTCTCTCACTCGCAGAATAAAGCGGCCGCAATGCGTTTTCTGGAATACCTAAACACCGCGCCAGCCCAGAGTGTGTTGAAGAACTACGGATTCAGCCACCCAAGCGAACGAAAACAATGATCGACTGGAATGCTTTCTGGTTGACGGTCCGCTTAGCCACATTGGTCGCACTCATTCTGTTTGTGATTGGTGTGCCCCTTGCCGCATGGATCTCGGGTTCCAGATGGCGCTGGAAGTTTCTGCTGGAAGCCGTTGTTGCACTGCCCGTGATTTTGCCCCCCACGGTCCTCGGCTTTTATATCCTGACGGCGCTCGGCACGCGGAGTCCTCTCGGGCGATATTGGCAATCTCTCACCGGCCACACTTTGGCTTTTACCTTTGAAGGCTTGGTGATTGGGTCCGTCCTCTACAGTTTGCCCTTTGCGGTGCAACCATTTGCTGCGGCATTCGATTCGATTGATCGAAAACTTGTGCAAGCCTCCTACACGCTCGGCGTTCCTCGTATAAAAACTTTTTGGAGGGTCGTACTGCCCTTATCAAAATCAGGACTGATCACTGGAGTCGCACTCAGTTTTGCGCACACGCTAGGCGAATTTGGTGTTGTGCTGATGGTTGGCGGAAACATCCCAGGCATTACACGCACGGTTTCTGTTGACATCTTCGATCAGGTCCAGGCTGGTAATTATGCTTCGGCCAATCACACGTCTTTGGTTCTCCTCGTCATTTCGATTTCCATCCTCTCGTTCATCTACAGCTTGAATCGCAAAGCGCGGCCGGGGTGGTCGTGGAGATAGCTCTTCCTTCACCGAATCGCGTTCTGCGGGTCCGAGTAAGAAAGCGACTGGATCGCTCTTTTCTTCTCGATGTCGATTTCATGGCCGATGCAGGCATCACAATTCTGTTCGGTGCATCCGGCGCAGGCAAGACGACGATCCTCGACCTTATCTCCGGTACTGCAACTCCAGACGACGGCAGCATCTGCTCCGGAGCAACGGTTCTTTTTGACTCCGTCCAGGGCGTTTGCATCCCTGTTTGGGAGCGCAAGATCGGCTACGTGTTTCAGGACCTTGCTCTCTTTCCTCACCTGACTGCTGGCGAGAACGTCGAATATGGACTAGACCGGATCGCCGAACACGAACGACACCACCGGAGCGATGACATCCTGCGGGCATTTCATGTGCAGCATTTGAACAACAGAAAGCCTGACGAACTCTCTGGAGGCGAGCGTCAACGTGTCGCGCTTGCTCGTGCACTGGTTACAGATCCCGCTGTTCTCCTCCTCGATGAACCTCTGTCTGCACTCGATCGGAAAACGAAGTCGGCCATAGTCGATGATATTCGTCGGTGGAATCGTGAACACAACATCCCCATTCTCTATGTAACGCACGGCCAAGATGAAGTGTATGCACTGGGTGATCGTGTTCTTGTGCTCGAGGCTGGCAGAGTAATCGCTCACGGAACGCCGCACGATGTGATGCGCGCTCCGAGGCTTGAAACGATTGCTGCCCTGTCCGGCGTCGAGAACATTTTCGATGTCGCGGTGGAGTCGATCAATCTTGCTAGAGGAACGATGAGCTGCAGGATTGCGGGAACTGCCGTCGAAGTAGAAACTCCGATGGTGAAAGCTGAGGTCGGCTCGCGATTCCGCCTGGGCGTGCGGGCTGGCGACGTTCTTCTCGCCACGGAGCTTCCACGCGGCCTCAGTGCGCGCAATGTTCTAAAGGGGAAACTGCTCAGATTAGAGCGTCGAGATGTGATGATCGCCGCCATCGTGGATTGCGGCGTCGAGATGGAAGTTCACCTTACGCTCGCCGCGCAGGAGTCGCTCGCATTGCAAATCGAGAAAGATGTGTGGCTGATCTGGAAGACGCATTCTTGTCATCTCATGAGCCCCTCTCCCTGACTTGGAAGAGCTGCATTTTCCATTCGATCAATTCGAATAATCGCGATCCATTGACCGTTGCGAGTTTCCATGTGCTCGATCGTGCCTCCCAGCATTTCCGCGATCACCTGCGGCGGGAGGTCACGATGGAATCCGAAAAAGCGTGTCTTCAGCTTTTGCCATGTTTCCCAGTTCGCAAACATGGGGTGGCTGGGCTCATATTTTGTCGAGAAAGCAGCTACGACGCCGAAAGATTGCCGCATGTCCGCCGCGGACAGCACCTGCTCCGCAGTGAAGTCTTCCATGCGCACGACTCGCAACGGCTTGTTGACATATCTAAGATAGGGCCGGCTGAGTTCGTCGGATGCAGGCCAAGCGGTCAGAACTGGTGTATTTGGGTAACGACTTTCTAAAAAGCACGCCGCTTGTTGATGCATCACGATGTAATCGCGATAGGCGAGGTTGTCCTCAAGCGAAAAGCCGTACGGCGGCGGCACAAACAATGCAGCAATGAATGCGAGCGCGATGATTGCGACTACGACGGTCCACTGTGCAACGCGCCGCCACAATGTGGAAACCGCAGTCAAAATGACAAGGGGCACCACCGGCAGCATGTATCGCGCCAATACAGCGCCGCCAATTGCGGACATAAAGAGCATGTAGCTCACCGCAATCGCAAGAAACGCGAGTTGAACTTCAATTGTGATCCGTGGTCGCTGAGTGACACCGTCAAGCTGCGGCTTTCGAAACATCGCAAAGACCATCGCCGCGCTCAGCAGCCACAAATGTAGGTAGCCGAATGTCTGCCAAATCCGTAACCCGAACGCGATCACAAAACGCAAGGGACTCAGCGTTGCCTGAACGTTGTAACGAAAATATTCCGGATTCCCAAGCAGATAACCCGTCGCGCGATGGTGGTACGCGTACCAGGCACAAAGCACGATTCCGGGTACAAGCAAAGCGATCAAGCGCGAATACTCCAACTGCACAGTCTTGGAAGATCGCTTCACCCACCCACTGACTAATTCCCATAAAACCAATGCTACCGGCGCGAGAATTGCTGTTTCCTTTGCCAGGACAGCTAGACTCATCCATAGCGCCAGCGCACGAAAACGGTTTTGCGTGTATGCAGCCAGCCCCCAGAATGTGAGTCCGGCTGCAGCAAGATCCACTTGCGCCAACGAACTCTGCACGAAAAACACTGGATAGAGCATCGTGCACGCGACCGTTGCCGTCGCGACGCTCCGATTCGCGACCAGTTCGGCCAGCCGGAATAATCCGCTTAACGAAAAAGCGGCGACCGCTAACATCGCGACACGCGTTGAGACAACGGAAACTCCGAACACCTTCCAGCACGCCGCGAGATAGACCATGATTAACGGCGGATGCGCATTCGACGGAGTTGAGTAGGGAATCAGTTTCCCGGAAAAAAAGAAATCACGTGCGGCTGGAACATAATATCCGGCTTCATCCCAAAAATACGGAAGCCGCAATAGTCCCAAGTGAAGCAAGAAAACAGCCAGGAATAAGATGGCAAATACCAGCGCCGTTGAGGCGAACGTGGGCCCTAGCGTAGTTCGCTTCGCACTTTCCATTTGGTTAGTGGACTGGGCCGGTGGGTGCCCGCGGATCTAATTTGATCTCACCAAACGCGCTCTCGTAGTTCGCTACGTTCTGTTGCAGCAGCGCCATCAGCGCCTTCGCTTGCTGCGGGCTCAAGTACACGCCTTGGAAATTGCGGATCTCGACCTGGTTTTCCGACTGCTGCTGCAGAGTTCCGAATACAAGAAAAAAATCCCAGACATTCACGCGGATTTGAACACTGTTCGCGTAAGATTCGCGGTACTCCGCGCTATTCACAAGCGTGACATTCGGTTGATTCGGGTTGGCCATGCCAGCCAGTGTAGTCGCTTGCTGTCACTGTGTGAAGGTCAGCACGTCCAAGCTCGTGCCTGCAATCACCAGCACCTACTTCGCCTGAATCGACTGAAGGTAGTGCGCCAGGGCCTTGATCCGTACTTGTGCACTGTCCTGCTTGCCATGCGCCACATCACGGAACACTGGTCCCCAGATCGGCATCTCTCGGTTACCGTGCGCCGGTTTCTCGAACTCGCCGTCGATTACTTCAGATACATGCAACTCGGGATACTTGCCATGGTTGTTGGCTGTGAGAGTTGTGAGATCCGGTGGCCAGATTTTCAGCGAAGCTGCATAAGGCCCTCCGCCTTTACCATCGGTCCCGTGGCAAATTGCACAATGGTCTTCGTACAGGTGTTTGCCGGAGATTGTGGGTGCGGACTTGTCCTTGAAGGGGCCGTTCGATTGCGCGATCGAGATCAAAGAGACGAGTAATGCGACGAACACACCAGTAAGAAGGAAACGCATGGTGTCTTCCTCTCTTCCTGCTATGTCATGATGTTCCAGCTTTTCAAGCCACACTGTATGTGATTCGTGTCACGGCCACGGCGGACTTCGTTCTCCACGGTCAAAAAATCTTCTGTGAGCTTGGTAACGAATCTCGCTAAAATGTCACAATCAGCTAGACAAGTTCTGGGCAAGAAGTACCTTTTTTGACCACAACAATTGAACAGCCTCTGATATCAGGAGGATCCTTGCGCGCGTTGCTTTCAAGGCTTTGTCTGAACATTGCGTTTAACCGGATCCCATTTGTTGCATCGATAGCTCTGATTTCTCTCGGCGCGCATTCTGCCTACGCGCAGAACTCTCCGACAGATTTCCGTATTGCCGCCAATGACAACCGTGTTCCGGCAGGCATTCTCAAGAGTGGCAATCTCAACATCGAGCTGGAAGCGCGGCAAGGAGAATGGTTTCCGGAAAGCGATGGTGGTCCAAGCATGAAGGTGTTTGTCTTTGCTGAACGAGGCAAGACACCGCAAATGCCAGGTCCTCTCATTCGGATTCCTGAAGGCACGACCATCCACGCTCGTGTCCACAATTTGCTGGCGGTTCCAATAATCGTCCACGGACTGAATGAGCGCCCCGGGAAGTTGGAAGACATTCTGCAGATCGCTCCAGGAGAAATAGGCGAAGCGACATTTCCAGCAGGAAAACCTGGCACTTATTACTACTGGGCCAGCGCTGGTGGTGACACGTGGAATGGCCGACCTTACAAAGATGACAGCCTCCTGAACGGAGCTTTCATCGTTGATCCCGTCGGCGCCACAGTGGCCGACCGCGTTTTCGTCATTGGTGTGTGGCGCGACAAGCAGCGGCCTGACGAGTCACTGGATGTTCCGGTAATTAATGGCAAGTCCTGGCCTTTTACCGAGAGATTGGAGTACACCGCTGGAACCGACGTGCGCTGGCGATGGATTAATCCCAGTAGTCAGGTGCATCCTATGCACCTGCACGGTTCTTACTATCGCGTCGACAGCGTGGGGGATGGCGAAAGTGATACGGCCTTCGCTCCAGAAATGCGTAAGTTGGTCGTTACTCAGCTTTTGCCAGTCGGCGGGACCATGACGACGGAATGGCAGCCCGAACGACCGGGCCGTTGGTTGTTCCACTGCCACATCCTTGCTCACATTTCCCCAGATATTTCTGCGCTTCGCCAAGAGGCTGAGCATTCTCACAGCTCTCACGAAGATCCGCTGCAGCACATGTCGGGTCTTGTCACTGGAATTACTGTTCTTCCACGGCCGGGCGAATCGTCACGAGAACGAAAGCTTCCCAAGCCTAAACGCAGGCTTGAGCTCGTTGTCGCGAAGCAGGCAGATGCCGTCCATACGAGGGGATACTCGTTAATCGAGCGTCACAAGGGTCCGAAACACACTAGTTGCCCTGGGCCAGCTATTGTTCTCACACAAGGCGAACCAGTTTCGATCAAGGTAATCAACAAACTTGCCGAGCCAACTTCCGTGCATTGGCATGGAATTGAACTCGAGAGTTACTACGACGGAGTTCCCGGTTGGACGGGCGATGGCGATCGTGTAACTCCCATCATTCAACCTGGGAAATCATTCACGGTCCATTTCAATCCGCCGCGAGCTGGAACCTTCATCTATCACACGCACATGAAAGATCTCTCGCAGTTGAGTTCCGGACTCTACGGACCCATCATCGTGGTGCCCCCGGGAGAATCTTTCCATCCAGAAAAAGACAATGTCTTCATCATCGCCCGCACTGGAAAACGAAAAGACGGAGAGTTGCAATTGAATGGCAGCGCTAAGCCGATCCCTCAGCAATGGGAGCCAGGAGTTCAGCACCGTCTTAGGTTCGTCAACATCAGCCCAAACAATCCCGTAAACGTCTCGCTGACACAGAACGATGCTCCGCTCTCATGGAGTTCATTCGCGAAGGACGGTGCCGCCCTTCCACCGCAGCAAGTTGCAAATCAGCCGGCGGTTCTCGTCATTGCTCCGGGAGAGACTTATGATTTTCTCGTTAGCATAAAGCGCCAGTCGAATGTGCAACTCACAATTGAGATTCCCGCACTCAAGGAAAAGGTGACGCAAAACATCGAGCTGAAACCCGTCGTCGCGACTTTGAAGAAGTAAGTCGAGCTAAATCTCAATCTCACTTGAACCGGGGCTGAATTCGGATGATTCGATATTTCACATTTCTGTTGCTCATCCAATTGGCGCTACGCAGCGCCGTTGCTGGGCAATCGTCAACACTGCCACTTCTTGATACTAAGAATACAAATTCATTGCCGGACGCCCCCTCCGCAAGAACCAAGTCGTCTTCTGTGGTTTCCGACACAGCAACCAAGTCGAATCAAAATACAGATGAGTCGGCTGCCAATTCAGTCGATAGTCTCTCAACCGTGCACCTCACGTTGCTCTCCGAGATCAGTTCCAAAATTCCTAGTGGCTCCAGATTTTTGGCCCGAGTTGCTTCACCTTCGCCGCACCAAGCAGGAGTTTTGCCTCCAGGGTCTGTTGTCGAGGGACACGTGCAAACGATTCACGCTCGGAGAATGCTGCGGGGTGGTTCATTCCGCCTAATCTTCGATCGCATCAAACTGCCCAATGGAACCGTAATACCCGCCAATCTTTATCTCATCGGATCGGATTCCAAATCGGTGAAGTTCGATGGAGAAGGCGCTGTGCATCCAACCCTCGGGAAAAAACGTTTGGTGTTGCAGTTGGGTGGCACAGCTGCGATCGCCAAGCTTGCCGATGACATCGCGGAAGAAGCGTTGGCGGTCGGTCAGGGAACCGCCCGCTTTTATGGACTAGGAGCCGCCGGAGTATTCCTGATGCTGCAAAAAGGCCGTGAGGCAAAGTTGAAGGAAGGAGACAACATTGAGGTTGGATTTCAGCGCTTGCCTTTCACCGGAAACCCTCCCAGCCATTGATGATGATGTGCGCTCATCAAACTACATCGTTCATATTTGAACAATTCAGAGTCAGTGCGAAAACGACGACATGCGAGTTGCATGCTACGAGGTCTGGTAAAACTCCCGAATCCCATCGGCAGGACGGCGCGGTGTTTCGAAATGGTAGACTTTGAATGCATTGCGAAAGTGGCGGAATTGGCAGACGCACCAGACTTAGGATCTGGCGGGGAAACCCATGGGGGTTCGAGTCCCCCCTTTCGCACCATCCTGAAGCTCCCAGATTTGTAACCAGAGAAGCACTCAGATCGGATTTTTTGGCCCAAGAATAGCCTTTGCTTTTTCTTCTTTACCGGTTCTCCACTCGCAAACTCCAAAACTCCGTGATTGCACGGATCGGTGTCCGCAACAGCTCGCCTTCATCTAGCAACAGCTCTCCGCAGAATACTCGCCCGTAGAACCAACGGTAGACCGAAGATGCGCATCAGTCAGCCGTAATGCCGAGTACTTAAATTCATTTCTCAGGGAGAGCTTCCGGATGCACTTTCAACCAATTGAGAATTACGGCGTGATCGGCAACATGCAGTCAGTTGCGTTGGTTGGAATGAATGGATCTATCGACTTTTTCTGTTATCCCGATTTTGATTCACCTAGCGTGTTTTGCGCTCTGCTGGACGAAGAAAAGGGCGGAAGCTTTGCGATTCGTCCGCAGCTTTCCAACATACGTGTTCGTCAACTGTATCTGCCGGAAACCAACATTCTCATTACCAGATTTCTAGCCGACGAAGGTGTCGCGGAGTTGACAGACTACATGCCGATCGAGCAAGACGGAGAACCGCCCAATGAAATTGTCCGGAGCATCAAAGTTATCCGTGGGACGGTACGTATCCAAATGTGTTGTCAACCGCGATTCAATTACGCAAAGTGTAAACACGACCTCGAAATGTCACATGGATGCGCGACGTTCATACCAGAACTTGGAATCTGCCCACCGATGTCTCTGTATTCGACGGTTGCGCTCCAGGAGCAATCGAAAGACGTCATCTCCTCCTTCACGTTGAAAGCCGGAGAGACAGCGACCTTCATTTTGGGTGCCTCGCGAGCCAAGAGGCAGCCACCGGAAATGAATCTAATTGGGCAAAGATTTTTTGCGACCGCTCAATTTTGGAAAAGCTGGATTTCTCAATCGAAGTACAAAGGCCGCTGGCGAGAGATGGTCCAGCGGTCTGCTTTGATTTTGAAGCTCCTCATCAGTCGCAAACATGGCTCACTTCTTGCAGCTCCCACGTTTTCGCTTCCGGAAAGCATTGGAGGCGTACGGAATTGGGACTATCGGTTTACTTGGTTAAGAGATGCGGCATTTACGCTTTACGCACTAATTCGCCTGGGTTTCGTGGATGAAGCTGAAGCGTTCATCGTATGGTTGAAGGGACGGCTGAGTAACGACGCCCAACGCGGTCCGTTGCAGGTCATGTACGGGCTAGACGGCAGGCAGAAGCTTGATGAGATTTCGCTGGATTATCTATCCGGTTACGAAAATTCAAGACCAGTACGGATCGGCAATGCTGCGTATGAACAACTGCAGCTGGATATCTATGGAGAGATGATGGATTCCATCTATCTGGCAAACAAGTACGGACATGCGATTTCGCACCAAGGTTGGCAGGATGTTCAACGTATGCTCGACTGGCTCGGGAAGAACTGGCAACGCCCCGATGAGGGAATCTGGGAGGTGCGGGGTGGACCTCGTGAATTCCTGCACTCGCGAGTGATGTGCTGGGTGGCGTTTGATCGAGCATTACGCCTGGCTCTGAAACGCTCACTTCCTGGCCCACTTGATATCTGGTACCGCACACGAGACGAAATCCGCAGCGATGTCTTCAACAATTTCTGGGACGACGAATTGCAAGCATTCGTACAGGCAAAAGGGACGAAATTTCTCGATGCCTCGGCATTGCTGATGCCGATGATGCGCTTTATTAGCCCGGTTGATCCAATGTGGCTATCTACTATGAAAGCGATCGAGAACCATCTCGTCGAAGATACGCTTGTTCGACGTTACCAAGTCGAACGCAGTCACGTGGACGGTCTCCCGGGAACTGATGGAAGTTTCACCGCTTGCTCGTTCTGGTACGTGGAATGTCTTGCTCGCAGCGGAGAGTTGGAGAAGGCGCAGTTGTTATTTGAAAAGCTGCTGGGGTATGCCAATCATCTTGGACTCTACTCTGAAGAGTTGGGTGCCGATGGACGGCATCTTGGTAACTTTCCCCAGGCATTTACACATCTGGCTCTGATTAGTGCGGCCACTTACCTGGACCGAGCGCTTTCAGGCGATAAAGGTACCGTGTGGCGCTAAATTGACCTGCGACAAATGCTGCAAGCGCAGGTCTACTCGCCGGCTCTGATTGTCGATAAAGAGGGTGCAACTAGCGCCGCGAAACGTGTGAACCTCGGAACACGTAGTAGAACGGAATACCTGTGAGGATTACCAGCAAACCAAGTGTCGATCTCACCGGTCGAATCATCCACAGATTCACCGTGAGCGCCAGGGCTGCCATCAGAAACACGATGCACGTCCACGGATATCCCCACGCCCGGTAGGGTCGAACCAGATCCGGTCTGTTTAAACGCAATCGCATCAGCGCAATCGCATTCAGCGCAAAAAATATCCAGACTGCGAAAACGAACAACGAGTACAACTCCTCATAGGTTCCGGTCAGCGCCAGCACGGCTGCGATGATTCCCAGAAACATCAGCGATCCAGTTGGCGTATGGAATGATGGATGAATTCGTCCGGTGAAGTTGAAGAAAACACCGTCTCGCGCCATCGCATAAGGGATTCTTGCGCCAGTGAGTACTACTACATGGAGTGCGCCAAGCGCGGAAACCGCCATTGCGAGCGTGACCCACATGGCGCCGCTTCGCCCCGCAAATGTGCTTACGGCATCTGACGCTACATGCTGCGAGTTCTTAACCTGTTCGAATGACAACGTGTGGAAATAGACAAGGTTCGCTGATAGATACAGCACCCCGATCGTAAGTAGTCCTAGCAGGATGGCGCGCGGCAGATTTTTTTCCGGCTGCCGAATTTCTTCTCCAAGAGTGCCGAGGTCATTGAAACCGTTGTACGCCCACATAGCAGGCACTAGCGCCGTCAAGAGGGCGCTGATGCTGCCAAGCCCAAAAATCGGCTTCGCTGAACTCGAAGCAGCAGGAGTCGCAAACAGGACACCCGTCACAACAATGATGACGATCGTGAGGATCTTGAGTGCCGTCAGAAACACCTGGATCGCGCCGCTCATTCGCACGCTGAAACAGTTCACCGCAGTGACGATCAGAACGACGAGCGCAGCCAACGGTTGTGCGGCTGTGATCGTGAATTCGTAGGATCCGATATGGCCGCTCATCCATGGTGTGCTTACAGCTGGGATAAAAAATCCGACGAACCTTAGAAACCCTGCGGCAAGAGTCGCCATGCCCACTGGCCGTTCTAGGAACGAGCTCATCCATCCGAAAAGGAAGCCCCAAACGGGCCCGAGCCCCTCTTCCAGGTAGACGTAGGCACCACCGGCTCTCGGAAATGCAGCTCCTAATTCCGCATAGCAGAAGGCGCCAAACAGAACAATCAAGCCACCCAGAATCCACGCCGCAATCACGAGTTGCGTCGACCCAACCGAACGCGCCATGTCGCTCGAAACCAGAAACACGCCCGTGCCAATTGTGTCGCCAATTACGACTGCCGTTGCAGCCCAAATGCCCAATTCGCGCACGAGGTGCGGTTTCCGCTCGATTGATGGAGCTGCTTGAGACATGAGTCCAGAGAGACTAGACCTGTGGGCGCAGAGTGGTCAATGGGAACTGCCCTCGCAGGTGTCACATTCGTGCGCTATGATCGCAGGCGCCATGACAGCGAAGCTGATGATCGATGAGTTTCCATGGAATTCGCGATATGCCGTGGATCAAACAGAAAACATTCTTACTCCTGCGCTTGTCATTTACCCGGAACTCGTCGATCACAACATTCGTCAGACGCTACAGCTCCTCGAGGGCAACCCCGATCGCTGGCGCATTCACGTCAAGACGGCGAAGCTGCAGTCCACAATGGAACGGCTGGTCTCGCATGGCGTCGTGAACTTCAAAGCGGCAACCACGCTTGAACTTCTGACTGCATGTGCAAGCGGCGCTAAGGATGTGCTGGTTGCCTATCCGGTTATGGGCGCGAATGCCCGGCGGCTTCTTGAGATCTCGGAGCAATACGACGATGTTCAGGTCTCCGTATTGATCGAGAACGAAGCGCAGCTTCAGCAGTGGCGAGACAAAAATGTGGGGATTTTCCTCGACATCAATCCAGGGATGGATCGCACCGGTATCGCGCTCTCACATTCAGAAAGAGTTTTTTCTCTTGTTAGCGGCGTAAAAAACCTTGGACTCGAATTTCGCGGTCTCCACTACTACGACGGACAATACGGATCATTAACAGAACAAGAGCGCTGTAGCGTCGTTCATCAAGGCTACGACCAACTCTTGAACCTCGTTCGCGTTCTCGAGCGTGCTGGGCACTCCATTAGGGAGATAGTCACCGCGGGGACGCCTACGTTCCCGTGCTCACTCTCGTATACGCCCTTCCATTCCGCCGAGTTCATTCACCGCGTTTCGCCCGGAACCATCGTGTACTGCGATGCCACGAGCTTGGCACAGCTTTCACACGATTACGGCTATCAGCCGGCAGCGCTCGTGCTTACTCGTGTCGTAAGCCAGCCACGTGATGGAATGATTACGTGCGACGCTGGCCACAAATCAGTTTCCGCGGATGCCGGCGTGCCCACCTGCATAGTGTTGGGCCATCCGGAACTTCTGCCGCTGTCGCCCAGCGAGGAACATCTCCCGATGTCTGTTCGACCGGGCGCACACATTCCGAGCATCGGTGACCAGCTCTATCTCTTGCCGCGCCACATCTGTCCGACGGTGAACAACTTTAATTCTGCCCTCTTGGTGAAAAATGGCGTAGTGGCTGTCGAGCCAGTGACGGCACGCGGCCGCGAAGGTCCACTCCTGGCGGAGACCCTCGAACGCGCTCGCATTTAATCTCGCAAAAATGCGAATGCCTCCCGCGCTGGGGAGGCATTCATTCTTTCGAACTCTGACCCGAAGATCGGTTCCTGGCTGCTGGTCGAACTCAGGCCCGAGTTCACATCAAGGGGCGGTGTTGTTCAATCCCTGGTAGACAAAAATTCCCGCGATCAACAAGATCATCACCCCTGATACTGCACCCAGCGCTTTGATGAAAGGAGTGATTTTGTTGACCTTGGAGAGAATCTCCGCCTGTTCTTGTTCCATGTGGGATTCCGCTTCATCCAGAAAAAGCTGATCGTCCTCTTGCATGGTCAGAGTACTGCGATAGATCAGCAGGATAATCAGAACCGCGGTGAGAGCACCCCACGCAATCAGCAGCATTACCAAAGGAGACATATGCCACCTCGGTAGCGAGATCGGGTCCCGCCCTGCCGCGCAGCGGCCTGGGGTCTTCCTGCAACTGCCAACGGAAGGGCTACAGCAGAGTCATTATAGCCCCGTTTGGCAAGCCTCGGCTGTGCATCTTGCGACTCCTCCGGGATCGCTTTCATCTAATAAAGAAGACGGCACGGGCATGGACGGAGTGTCGAAGAATCAGCAGATTGTCTCGATTCTCCTCTGTTATAATCATTGAAAATGCTCATCTGCCTCGGGCAGAACTGCTGTAAAAAGAAGGAGATACGATGGCCACGACCACAACCCCTGAAGTGAAACCGAAGACTGCTCCCATTTCCCTGACCGCGAATGCGGTGTCCAAGGTGAAAGAGATCATGGGACAGCAGAATCCAGTGCCTGCCGGGTTGCGCGTCAGCGTCGTCGGCGGTGGATGTTCCGGCTTCTCCTATTCGATGCAGTTCGAAAATGCTGCGGGCATGATGGACAAGGTTTTCGACATGGACGGCCTGAAAGTGTTCGTCGATGCGACGTCGGTGATGTATCTCAACGGCTGCATCGTTGATTACGTTGAGACACTCGAAGGCGCCGGCTTCAAATTCGAAAATCCGAACGTGAAGAGCACCTGCGGCTGCGGATCGTCTTTCAGCGTTTAATTCATATACGAAATTCCAGTAACGTACGATTTGAAAGCCTCGCTTCGGCGAGGCTTTTCCTCAATAAAGACAAACTGTCAGTCTCAATCCACGACACATACCATCCTGAAGCAACCTCGGTTACGTTCATAACATTGGTGTCATCCCGAACGCGCGTGCTTTTTCCAGCGCGCGGAGGGATCTTGCGCGCGGGCGTGATTTAATTCTGCGGCTGATTCTCGTTCGGCGTTTGTGTGGCGGGGTTCGGCGGTTGTTGATTCGGCGTCTGTGGCGTCAACCCCGGATTCGTTCCTGGCGGAACTCCTGTTTGCTGCCCGGTCATGCCCGTACCCTGCAGTGGTGGCTGCGCCGGCGTATTTAGCAATCCCCCGCGATCACTCGACGGATCGTAGATGAACTGCCACTGATCGTACTGCTTCTTCTTATTGAACTCGCGGATGCTTTCCTTTTTACTCGTGCTGGCCACACCTACGATCGGTCCGCCACCGAACGTCAGCCCTGATCCGCTTGGCTTGTCTTTTTTGTCGTCCTTGGAGTCCGACGAGTCGCTGTCCGACTTCTTCCCCGAAGAATCGTCTGATGAGTCGCTTGCTGTTGCCGTAACCGTAGTTTGCGTTGCAATGCCGGCCGGTTGACCCGTCATGCCCCCCAGTCCACGAGAGATTGCATTTCCGATACCGGCACCTTGTCCATTCTGAGCAGCGGCAATCGCTTGGGGCGTCATCGCGCCTGTGATCCCTTGGCCAAATGTGAGCTTCACATCGCCCATGCGCAGAATCTTGAAATCATCGCCCGTGATCGGATCCTTGTATCGCTTCCGCAGAAAACGAAGATTGTTTGTGTTCTCCAGTTCTTCAACCCGCGTAGGATAACGGCCCGTTTTTTTGAAAAATAACCGTACCGCGCGCGCATACTGCACGCCGCGATGCACGAGTTCCTCCTCACGATCGCGTCGCGCTTGAAAAGCCGCTTTACTCGTCGCGACCATCATGCCGATCGCCAATAGGGCAACCATCAACATCAAAGTGATGAGGATGTACCCGCCTTCGCGATGCGCCGAACGGTGTCTTAAGCGAGGATGGAATGAAGAACCCATCAGCAGAATCTAGCCCTGTGTGAGCGGGATGCTTTGTCGATTGTTGTTGATCACATCTTCAATTTCGACCGAGCTGGTCCCTATGTGAAGCACGCGATAGCGGCGGTCTACGATGTCGCCTTCGCCCGCAATAAAGTTGTCGTCTCCCTGTTTCAGGAAAACTCTCTTTGGTTCGCCTGGTTTGTTGGCGAATCCGTAAAACTGCAAAGTGATCGGCGGAGGTGTGGGAACTGGCGGTGGCACGTGCTGGACCTGCGCTGTCTTATCAGTGACCGCCGGGGCCTTTGGCCGCGGAATCGGCTCCGACGCCGCATTAAAGATATTCCTGCCGCTCCCCGTGTATTTTGGATCTTCGCTTTCCTTCAAAAGGTCGAGACGGAGCGTCGGATCCAGCGATGGCGCAGGAGTGGTCTTGGCAGCTTTGCCCGTTGCGGTTCTTCGGACTGCAGAGCGCCCGGGAACCACCGGAGCCGCAACCGGAGTCGCCGAACTGGTCGTCGGCGTGGAATCGGTCATCAACATTCGGATCAAAAGAATCAGGGCAAGCACTCCCAGCACAGCTGCCGCGATGACCTTGTTCCGGTTTTCAGTTCCGCTCTTCAACTAACTGCCCGCCTTCAGATATGTTTCGAGTTTAATCCCGAGCTTTACGTTCTGCCCTTGTTCCGATCCAAGAGTGACGCTGTTCACGATGAAAAACATCTGATCGCGTTCCAGTGCGTTCAGGAAACGGACCAGTTGCAAATACCCTCCCGATAAATCCGCATCAATCGTCACGCGCTGCAAACCGTTCTGTTCCGGATCATCTGGCTTGTACTTCACATCCTGGATCTTTGCCCCGGTCTGCGCCTGAATTTTGCCCAACTCGTCATAGATCTCCGAGCCCTTCGACGCGAACCGCGTCTTATAAAACTGCTCGATCTGTCCTTGCGCCGTCACAACTTTCTTATCCATCCCGCGCAGAGGCTCGACCTGCTGATTCTTCACTTTCAAATCAGCCCATAAACGGTCCATCTGTTCCCTGCGTGAAGCTGTTGAACCGACCAAGGGCGAGAAGAGCACGACAACTGCAATGGCAGAGGCGGCGGCCATGCCACCGAGGGCCAGCTTCATCTTGTGCCGTGTTTGTTGTAGATCTGGCATTATGGCTTTCCTGCTCCCGGAATGTCCCTTACATAAAGCGCACTGATGTCCACCACAACGGTGTTGCCACCCTGCGAACGGCTGTTCTCTGCATCGATTTTCGTCTGCTTGAAATGCGGAGACGATTCCATCTTCCGCACCAATTCGACAGCCTTTTCGCGAGAGTCACCCTCTACCTGCATCTTGATCGTGAGCTGATTATCTTCGTTTAACTCAGGATGAATTGACACAACGTGCGCTCGCGCCGGCATAACCTGTTCCAGATCTTCAAAAACTTTCGTCCACGAAAACGACTTCCTGCGAATCAGATCATTCAGAAACTGCGATCGGTCGCGCGTGGAGCGGTTTTCGGCTTTATTTAGGAACGCTTCAGCTTTAGCACGTTCCTGGTCGCGTTCTGCGATATCGGCTTGTAACTTGTTGATGGTTTGCCGATCCTTGCTTGCTGAAAACCAGCCACTAATGGCTGCAAAAAGCAAAATTAGCGTGACCAGTCCGGTACCGGCAAGCACCGCGCCCCAGCGCGTCCAGAAGCGGCCCGAATCCTCGTACGGCCGCGTCGCGAGATTAATGTCTAAACGCATACTCAGCTGACCAGCGAACCTACAACGCCTGCCATGCGCCACCGCGGAACGCTACCACCCACGCTCGTTCCTAATTGCGATCCGCGAACCAACTCCTGGACTTCCGCTCCGGTCTGCGTGCGTAAAGCAGGTGCTGCAGTCGCCGTATCGGCCAACCCGGCGACATAAATCCGTTCAATGTTGAGAGAATAGGTATCTTGAAAGAACACAACAGAGGGATATATCTCCTCTGCCAACTGCTCACCACTGATTGTTACACCACGCGTATTCTCAAGCGTGCGCAGCAGCAGAAGCTTGTCCTTGTCGATGATGGCGATACTTGTTGTTCTGGCATCCACTTTGACGATCAAAGAAGGTCGGCTTCCGTCCGCTGCACCCAATGCGGCCAACATCGAAGGAATCACCACTCCTGGGTTGTAACCGGCTTCGCGGAACGCGTTCTCGTAGTCTTCGAGCACAGTCGTGAGCACGACCGCCGCCACGACCCGTACCGAACCGCCGGCGTCCTGCGTATGGTAGGAAACGCGAGCCTTCTCGACATCAAAGGGGAGAGATTTCTTGAGCCGGAAGCGCACCACTCCTTCGGCTTCTTCCCGCACTGTCGGCAATGTTTCGAAATCGAGCAGCGCGACGCGGACCGCAGCATCAGGCAGAACCGCAACCACATCGCCTGACCGTCCGCCCACCGCTCCCAATGTTTCCTGGATGGCTTCTTTGACAGCCCGCCCTTCGCGCAGGTTTGTTTCCACCAGATCTGGAACCACACTGCCAGGCGCAAGTTCGCGCGCGGAACATACCTCGACTGAATTGCCCGAGTCTCCTGCACGACCTGCAAGAATGCGGTCCGCAGAAATCTCGCATGCGAGACGAGGTCTTCCGTCGCCCTTGAAACGGTTACTCATGATTTGTGTGCTTTTCCGTACTATACAAATGAAATCCCTTTTGCGCGATGGAAGACAATAACCGGAAGGGAACTCCCAGACATCCCACGCACTGTACCGATGGCCGTCCTGAACGCTCCTTTTAGCGCATGGCCTCGATAAACGTGACTTTGTTGATCTCCTTCAGCGTGCTGACGCCGGCTCGAACTTTATCGAGGGCGGACTCGCGAAGGAACCGCATACCTTCTTCCCGCGCCGCTCGCCGGATTTCCGAAGTGGGCTTCTTGGCCAGAATCATTTCCCGAATGCGGTCGCTCAGGTCAAGCAGTTCGTGAATAGCGGTTCGGCCACGATAGCCTGTGCCCGCGCACTCGATGCAACCCTGGCCTTCGTAGAACGCAACCTGACCCCACTGTTGCGGATCGAGTCCGCTTGCTTCCAGCACCTCCGGAGCATATTTCACCATCGTCCGGCACGAATCGCAGATCACTCGCACAAGCCGCTGCGCCAGGATGCAGTTCAGTGCGGACACGAAGTTGTAGGGCTCGACGCCCATATTCAGGAAACGTCCAATGACGTCAACGACGTTATTCGCGTGCACGGTCGTGAACACCAAGTGACCGGTTAGCGCTGATTGGATGGCGATCTGTGCCGTTTCCGTGTCGCGAATTTCGCCCACCATGATCTTGTCCGGGTCATGACGCAGAATGGAGCGCAATCCGCGTGCGAACGTCAGTCCCTTCTTTTCATTCACCGGGATCTGTGTGATACCCCGGATCTGGTATTCGACCGGATCTTCGATCGTGATGATCTTGTCTTCATCCGTCTTGATCTCGTTCACGGCTGCATAAAGCGTTGTTGTCTTGCCGCTACCGGTAGGCCCTGTGACCAGCACCATGCCGTATGGCTCTTTGATGTAACGCCGGAACTTTCTCAGGTCCTCTTCGTCGAAACCCACGACATCGAGCGTGAGCGTGCGGAACTTCTCGCTCATCGACTCTTTGTCGAGCACGCGTAGCACAGCATCTTCACCGTGGATCGAGGGCATGATCGAGACGCGGAAATCGATAGCTCGCCCGTTGTACTTCACCCGGAAGCGGCCGTCTTGCGGCACGCGGCGCTCCGAGATATCGAGCTCACTCATGACCTTGATACGCGAAATGATCGTCGAATGGTGTTCTTTGCCGATCGGCGGCATGGCATGTGTCAGCACACCATCGATGCGGAACTTGATGCTTACGGAATCATCCTGCGTTTCGATATGAATGTCGCTCGCGCGGCGTTGCAGGGCGGTAAAGATCGTCGTATCGACCAGCCGGATGATCGGGCTCATGTCGCCCGTCGACGCCGTCAGCTTGTCGATTGAAATCGTTTCGTCGTGTCCCGCCTCATCTTCGCGGATGATGCTGATGAAGCCTTCACTGGCTTCTTCCAGCACGCGTTGAGATTGCTCCGTTTTCTTGAGAATGTCGGAGATCTGCTTGAGTGTGGAGACTTTCGTGACGATCCGCTTGCCAAGCAGAAGGCTGATCTCGTCAATCATCATCAGCTGGCTCGGGTCGGCGATGGCGATTGCGAGCTTGCCGTCGCGCGTCTCCTCGAGCGGCACGAAGTTGTAGCGGAACATCAGGTCCACTGGGATCTTTTTGAATAGGTCGTGGTGAAGCTGAAAATCGTTGAGATCGACGAACTCGCACCGGTACCGCCGAGCGGTGTCCTGTGCGCGTCCGAGTTCGTCAGCGACGCTCTCCGGCGTCAACTTCCCGCCGTTCCCGCCATTGACGAACAATGATTTCTTTTCCGCCATACTCATTCCAGTCTACTGCCTCGTCCCGCCTAATGAATTCCTGCACCCAGCGTAAAGATCGGCAAATACAGTGAGATCAATACTCCGCCTACAAACACTGCCATGAAGATCAACAACACAGGCTCGATAAGCGCCATGGCTGCGCCCAGAGCAGTCTGCACATCTTCTTCGTAAAACTCGGCCACGGAAGTAAGCATTGCCGGCAAGGCTCCGGTCGACTCTCCGACTTCCAGCATCTCCACTGCCAGCTCAGGGAAAATCTTCTGATCTTCCAGGCTGCGCGCCAATCCTTGTCCTTCGCGCACTCGTGTCGATGCCGAGAGAACTCCGTTCAGCAATTTTCGACTGCTGACAGAAGCGCCCGCCGTTTCCATCGACGGTACCAGCGGCATGCCTCCTTGCAACAGAGTTGAGAGCATTCTTGAAAAATTGGCGACCTGGTATTTAAGCCGGATATCGCCCAACAGCGGCATCCGCATAAGCATTCCATCAATCTGCTCGGCGCCACGGTCCGTTGTCTTCCATCGCCACAGGAAAAACAGCACGGCTACCAGACCGATAATCAAGAATGGCAAATACTTCTGAGCGTTCAAGCCGACCGCCAGCATGATCACCGTCATCGCCGGCAGCTTCGCGCCCAGGTTCTCGAACAACTTGGCAAATTCCGGAACTACGTAGGTGATCAGAAATAACACCATGATCGTCACCATCGTGATCAGGAGTGCCGGGTACACGAGCGAGACAAGCAGTTTCTTGCGGAACGTCATCGTCAGCCGTTGAAATGCAATGTAACGACTGAGCACTTCTTCCATGTTGCCGCTTTTCTCACCTGCCATCAGAGTCGTCGTGTAAATCTTTGGAATCGGCCCCTGGGCCGCAAATGCATCGGACAGCAACTCTCCGCTTTTGACTCGGTCGCGCACATTCTCAAGAAGGCTGCGGAGACTCGCATCTTTTTGGCGTTTGATGAGCAACTCGAGCGCCGTAAGGATTGGAAGACCAGCCTTGATGAGTGTCAAAAACTGCTGATTAAAAATTACAAACGAACTCTGCTTAATGGTTCCACGCGATAGTGTCAGCTTCCCGCCAGTGAAAACACCTTGCGGTTTGACCGAATAGACCAGCAGTCCTTGCTGCACGAATCGCTCGCGCACTTCCGCTTCCGAGTACCCGTGCTCGAGTTGTTGCAGCACGTGTCCCTGCTCATCCGCGGCTTTTACGAGAAATTGGGCCAACTTGTGCGGTCCTGGGTCGGGTTCCCGTGCTCAGTTTATCATCCAAGCAACCGGGAATTCCCCTCTAATCTATTGTTTTACCAACCATTTACAATGACGCTAGTAATGTGATTCTCGCGCTCGATTCGTTTCATTTCGAAGCCTAAACTTCTTCAATTCAATCAGATCGGACCGAAGCCTCTCATTGCCCAATCTCTCCCTGGATCGTCTCCACACCCGCAGGTGATGAGAACCGGAACGAACTGTCCGTCAGCGGAGCGTCCTCACGCAAGTCGCGGAATCGATACTCTGTCGTGGCCTCATCAACCTCTTGAATTTGGATGCGAACGATCTGGTGCTGGGGCGTGATCTCGAGGATCACTTGTTCCACCCGGTCGGCCATCGCTTTGGGCACGCCGCGTAACACAACGTTTCCGGCGGATACCGGCGTTTGGTCTGGCGCGATGGAAAGCCCAGCCAACTCCTTCCGCAGGTTTGTTTTGCCAAGCAGGAAGGCGATCGGCGAACGCAAGTCCTCAAGCTTTTTCAACGTCATCTTTCGCACTTGGTGCTGGTCCGGCAGATACAGCCAGGCATCTTTCCCATCGCTGAGAAACAGCTTCTCCTTGGGAGAACGGTACTCCCATCGCATCTTGCCTGGTTTTTTTAGCCAGAGTGTGCCGGTTTCCGTCCGTTCCACCCCCGCGCCTTTGTACACTTCGGTGAATTCGGCCTGGAGTGTTCGCAGGTGGTTGTAGTGACTGTCCACTGCCTCTGCAATCTGTTGGACACTTTGAGCCCACAGTGCGGAACAGCTTCCGAGCAGAAAAAAAAGCGGCAAAAGTTGGCTGATGCGGAGCGGTCGGATCACAATGGGAAGGCCTATTCGGATTCTAACCAGCGGTTCGACTGCGGTAAAGAACGTATTGGTTGGTGCCTTCCACGCGATCGAATTGTTTGTGCGTCGCCAAGACATGCTCAAGGATCGGATTGTGATAAACGATCCAAACCTCACGAGGGCTCCGCTCGAGCGAAGCGGAAAGACGGATGAAGAACTTCTCCAAGCATTCTTCTGGTAGGGGATTGAACAGGTAGAGGACCGTCGGTTCGACAGGGAACTCAAATCCATTGGCATCCATTTGCAGGAGTTCGATGTTCGCTCCGATAGCGGTCGCGCTGCGCAACTTGTCGACATTGCTGACGGCGGTGCGGTGCAGCGCTGGCAGGAGTTCGATGCCGATGATTCGTCGGAAAGGGTACTGGGCGGCCATGAGCGGAACACGACCTTTACCGGACCCAATATCGATAAAGGTAAAGTTCGAAAGCTCGAGCGGCAACCGCGACATCATCTCTTCGAACAAGGCAGGGTCCGTTGGCTGGTAGGGAGAATGGAGTGTGCCCAGAAGCCGCTCCCGCCAGCTCACCGTTGCGCTGGTGGTATCGACTCGCAAATTCCAGTCGAAATCCATGTCCCCGTATCGACGTCGGCGGCTCTCGGGTGTCGAATCAAGCAGAAATTGCCAGGAAATCCTGGCCAGTTGAGCGCCGGTTCCCAGAACGCCTCGTTTCAAGCACTCCCGTCGATACCACTTTCGCAGAGAAGACAGTATTGTGATCTGTCTGGGAGAAGGAACCATGGCGCAATGATAAGCCATGATCAAGCTTCACTAGAAGATCTAGTTTATTATGCGCATATAGCTATGAAACGAAAGGCCCGAAGAGCTCTGGAACAATGTTCTAGCGAGAAAATAGAAACCCGGCAGCTCCGAATTGTTCTTTGGATCATCGCATAAAGCGCAAGATAAATCGATTTATAACTCACCAGGATCAACGACTGAGCAAGGGGCCGACTCTGAGGTCATCCTAGTCTCAAATCGGGCTAGGATCGCTTCTAATCGCAAAGTTTTCCAGTGGTCACATTTCTTATAGAAATAGTTCCCAGTTTCGCCGGTTAGTCTGTAGGCAGGAACTTGGGTGGCGGCGGTTGATATCCCTGCGGGGTGCCCTTTGTGATGAAGGGTAGATCATCCGGACGGGAGACCTCGATGCGTCCGTCCGGCATGAACTTATAGGGGTGACCAAGGGGATCGGCTGGATAAAGCCCATTCGCCATCCCTTTTGCTCGGAGATCGAGGAGACTTGACGGGTATTGTCCCGTTTGTGCTTTGAAGGCGGCGGTTGCCTTTTCGAGGTTGATAACGTCTTCATCCACCTGGAGTGCACGGAGGTGAGCGACCGCATTCGCTTTAACGGAGCGCTCGACGTTTCCCGATTCGTAAGTGGTGCGCCACATCATGCGAGCCATCTCGATGTCTCCAGCATGAGTAGCCATCGTTGCAGCTATGACCGGCATGAACGGGTGCGCGTTCGGCAGGGTTGAGCCTTGGCGGAATGCTTCCGCTGCTGCCGAGTAGTCTTTTAATTCCATGTAGTAGATGAAACCCAAGTCGTAATAGAGCCGCCATTCTTTGGGATTGCTCTGAATTCCAAACTTAACGAGATTGACGGCGCGCTCCGGCTCGCCGGCTCCGGTTGGACGAGCAGGCGCTAAAAAGTTGGAACCATACTCATAGGCGACAAGGAGCTGCGGGTCGAGATGGGTCGTGATTTCAAGCAGCGGACCGAGCAGTTGATATTCCTGATCGCCGCGAGCGTGATGTCCCCCAAAGTATTGAACTGCTCGTGTCCAATAGAGGTCTGCCATCAACCCGGTGTATCCGAGGCTGAGGCGTTTCGCCGCTTTCGGAGACGAGATGTAGAGAAATTCCTGGAGAGTCGCGCCGCGCCGCACCTGGTCGACCCTTTCGAGAACCAGGATCGATGCGGTCAGGCAAGCAACAAAGAGAGCTGCCGTGATTGCTGCGACTTTGCGAGACGGCGTCATTTCAGATTTCTGTACTCGAAAACCCAGATGGCCGCGAACAAAACCATCGCGGAATAGAGCAAAGCGTATCCAGTGTTCAGCAGGACCAGGTCGCCCGGGATAGCGCCGCCATGCGCAACCTTGCTGATGACATTCAGCGCGGAAATGTTAGGCACGACGTAAGCTGCGGCGGTCGCGAGCCAACGCTCTACCCCATGCGTCATTGCCGCGAACCCGCGCACGTCTTCCGAGAAGCTGCCTATTACAAACAGGGAAAACGCAAAGACCGCCGATAACAGCGGTGAAGAGAACGACGAGAAGAAAAGCGCCAACGACGTGATGATCAGGAACTGCAGAACAATGAAGTAGAGGGCCGACAGCACCCAGGCGTCCGCCGCGGCAAACTTGTGTGAGACGTAGAACAATGCTGCGAAAACGCCAATGCCCATGCACAACGTGTTCACGATGAGGGTGCCGGTGAGCCCGAAGAACTTTCCGACAATGAACTCCCAGCGGCGCACCGGGCGCGAGAGCACGGTGTAGAGCGTCCGCTTGTCGATCTCCTTCGACACGAGGCCAATACCAATAAAAATCGCGATGACCACGCCGAACAGCGATACCGCGGTCAAGCCGAGGTTGATAACAACGAGTTTTTCGATGCCGATTGAAATCTGTCCAACGAGAATGGCCGCCCCTGACATGAGCAGGGCGAAGACGATCAGGTTGTACAGCACGCGATCGCGCACCGCTTCGCGGAAGGTATTGGCTGCGATGTTGGCGATGCGAGCGTTCATGCGCCCACTCCTTTCCCGGTCGAAGCGGGCTGAACTTGCGACAGGAAGTAGTCTTCGAGCGAGGCCCGCACAGGCGTCAACGAAATGAGACGCAAACGCTCCCGGCGCAGAACTTCGATGGCGGCATCCTGTTGCGATTCGTCGAGCACGGCCCGAACAGTGTCCCCTGTCACAAAACATTCTGCTTTCAGCGCCTGGATGGCGGCCGGAACCGTTTTGCCTAACCAGATGAGTTCGACTCGGCCACGCATTTTGGCCGTGAGGTCCTCCACGGCGCCCACTCCTCGCAGTTCCCCGAGGTGAATGATAGCGACGCGATCGCACAATGCCTCCGCGTCGGAAAGAATGTGCGTGGAAAAGAAAATTGTTTTGCCTTGTCTCTTGAGTTTTTCCATCAGGTCACGAACTTCACGACGGCCCATAGGATCGAGGCCTGACATGGGTTCGTCGAGGAAGACCAGTTTAGGATCGTGAAGGATGGCCTGTGCAATACCGACGCGCTGCAGCATGCCCTTGGAATATTTGCGAAGTTGCACGTCGCTGGCATCGGCAAGTCCGACCTGTGCCAGCATTTCAGAAATCTTATCGGAACGTCCCGTCGAAGGCATGCCCGAGAGACGTCCGTAGTACTCAAGTAACTCACGGCCGGTCAGGTAATCGTAGAAGTATGGGTGTTCCGGAAGAAACCCGATCTGGGCGCGCACTGCACGATCTGAGATATCGCCGCCAAGGATCCGAGCGGAACCGGAGGTCGGATAAACGAGTCCCATCAGCATTTTCAAGGTTGTCGTTTTGCCGGCACCGTTGGGCCCTAGAAAGCCGAAGACTTCGCCTTCTTCCACTTGCAAGTGGAGCGGTTTCAAGGCGCACTTTGGCTTTTTGCGCCAAAAGCCGACCTGATAAACCTTCTCCAAACCAAGGATTTCAATCGCTGACATATGTGGAACTCAGATGGTTTGTACTCTGAACCTGTAGTCTCTTCAAAAATTATAACGGGACTTAGAGCGACAGGAACTGGCGAGGCGGGAACGTGTCATTACGAAAGTAAACGGATTTAAAGCGTTTGAAAGCATTCGTTAATTGAGAATGCTGGGGAAAGCGCGGCAGGCTGCGACTGAATTGATGGGCACGCCACCGACACTGGACTGGAAGCGAATGATCATTTCGGACGTCCCGCAAAAGTCACGATTGCCGCTCCTGCTGGCCATCATGGGAACAGCGGCGGCTACGAATTCGTCGTTGAGGGCGCCTGCTGTCGAGATCCCAGTCGCAGCGAAGACGTACCCGCTCTTACCAGCCGTGCCAACACCGGCCAAGGCCAGGGAGTCATCGATAAAGCAGGACTGCACGGAACTAGGTAGGCAGGGAAGTGTTCCGCCTAGATTCGAGAGAGAGGGTGCATACCCTATGGTCGAATAGGTGGTGTGATAGGCGGTTTCCGCCGTTTTGATTTGACGAATCGAAGATGCCGCAGATGCCTCGTTGGCTGAGATCCTGGCCTGCAAGAGACTCGGTATCGCGATCGCTGCCACGATCAGAATGATTGCCACCACGATCAACAGCTCAATGAGTGAAAAGCCTGCGTCCTCGCGCATAGCCTGAGCCCGCTTTCATTTCTCAGACCATTTGTTGCACGCGGGGGGCCTCCGTCCGTGGCATCGGAACATCCAAAGTAACAAGCGCTACCCAGACCGAGCAACGGACGAGGCTAGCTGATGTATTTTCCGAAAATCGTTGCCATTTGGGAAAAAGCGCTGTTCACCCCAGAAGCGAGACTCCCCATTCCGGTCACGGCCCCAAAAGCCACCACGGCCATGATCAGGACGTACTCCGCTAATCCCTGGCCCGATTCATCCATTTGCAGTCTGTTAAAAGTCTTCAGAATGTTTTTCATTTTTTGTTCTTCGCCAAGTTCTCAAATACTGCCCGGATTGTGCGCTTGAGGCACAGACCGTTACAAAGGACTAAAAGCAATTCCCAGGCCGCTTGCGCCTCACGAGAGATAGAAAGCGCAACTCCTGATTTTGTCTAGAGTTACAGGTACTTTACGAATGATGGTCGAAGAGCGATTGTGAACAGTAGGATTTGCGGCGAAGGTTGGTAGAAAACGTTTGTTTACACTTGGCTGTTGCGGAAGTGACGCGCACCGGAATCCGATCGGAGGGGATGATGGCGGCGATTTGGCAAGTCGAGCTGGGGAAAAAAAGAGGCACCGGATGTCCGGTGCCTCTGTTAAGCCCGCAGAGCGGGCGGTGAGATTAGAGTTAGTTGTTGAGCGGGGCCAGGGTAGCAACGCACGCACCGGCGCCGATCGGACCAACCTGCTGATAGCGGACAACCGCGTCTTCCAGTGAGCAGAACGAACGAACACCAGTGGTGTTCAAGCTCATCGGATCAGCGACGATGCCGTAGGTCACGAGCAGCGTACCGGCTGCGCCCGCAGCAGAGTTGTAGCTATAGCTATAACCGCTCTTGCCGTTGCCAGCAGGGTTACCGTTGTAGGCCAACACGCCGTCAACCAAGCAAGAAGTGGTGGAAGTTGGAGGGTTCGGGCAAGCAGCAGTCGGACCGCCCGGACCAAGATCCGTCAGTGCGGCAGAGTAGCCGACTGTCGGGTACGTCGAATAATAAGAAACTTCTGCAGTGTTGACCGTACGAACGCCGCTAGCCGCAGACGACTCGTTAGCAGCAATACGGGCACGCAGCAAGTTCGGAATCGCGATCGCGGCAATGATCAGGATGATCGCCACCACAATCAGCAACTCGATAAGTGAAAAACCCTTTTGTTTCCGCATCTCTCGTTTCCTCTCCTCCGTAGGCCCTCAAGCACGAGGGCGCTAGTCACGGGTATCGTCGCACTTCATCCGCCAAACTGCGAGATTACCTTGGTGTGCGCCGTTTCGACGGCAAGTCCCCTTTTTTCATGGCGTCTGCAAACTTTCGGGATCATCGATGTGCCACGCCCAGTGCCGCAATCGGGCGGATCTGTCAAAAAGCGGCTGCCAGTTTTTGTCATGTTGATTGTAAGCAAAGTGGTGGAAAAAACGAAAGGCACCGAACCCGCGTTCGGTGCCTCTCCGGCTTTTGCCCCTCCCCCGAGGCATTCGCCAACGTTCAATTGTGTGAGCGACCTTAACTTCTCCCCATTTCCCGTCGCTCGCCTTACATAGTGGCAAGCAGGGGGCCAAAGCGGAATTAAGAAGCTTTCAGGATGGGGATGGAGCGAAAAGCGTGTCTTTTCAGGAGCAAAGGGCGATAACGTTGCTGGGCGATCGAGTGCCAGAAGTTGTCGTGGCGACAGAACGTGGCGCATGGGGTGACAGAAAGTGTCAGAAATCAGCATTCGGCAATCAGGCGTCAGCATTCAGTAGTCAGCAATTAGCATTAGCCATTAGCATGTGGACTTTTAGGAGCGAGCATCCACCACTGAAGCAGTGGGGCTTTTATCGATCGCCCCTGCGGGGCTAGAATTTGCGATTTCATAGTTAAGGCCAGGCATGAGCGTCGATTCGATTAATCCCGATATTTCGAGAGCATGGTCGCTGCCGGCTCCGCGATATCACGATCCGGAGACGTTTCAGCTCGAGAAACAACGCATATTCGCGCGGACGTGGCAGGTCGTCGGGCATCGCCATCAGGTGGCGCAGCCAGGGGACTTTTTTACGTTCGATCTCCTTGGCGAGCCGCTTCTTCTAGTACGCGGGCAGGATGGAAACTTGCGATGTTTCTATAACGTCTGTCGACACAGAGCAGGACCGCCGGCTGAAGGATGTGGTTCGCGGAAACTGTTTCGGTGCGGTTATCACGGGTGGACATATGAGCTTGATGGAACATTGCTGAACGCACCCGAGTTCGAGGGAGTCGTCGATTTCAGGGCAAGCGATTTTGCGCTTGCTCCGGTCCGAGCGGAGGAATGGTTCAATCTAGTGTTCGTGAATTTGGATGCGCAAGCGGAGCCACTCAGCAAAGCGCTTGGCGGAATGAAAGTGCAGGCAGAGAAGTTTGATTTTCTCTCGATGCGGCTGTATGAACGTCGCACCTATGACATGAAGTGTAATTGGAAGACGTATACCGACAATTACCTCGAGGGATATCATTTGCCGAGCGTGCATCCCGCGCTCAACCGTGAGTTGGATTACGGATCTTATCGAGTGGAACCGTATGCCAAATACGTCAGGCAGTGGAGTCCAATTCGCGGAGCGCAAACGGGCGACACGACTCCCAGACGTTACCAAGAAGCGCGCGAGGATCTGACCACGGACTATTTCTGGACGTTTCCGAACTGGATGCTGAATTGTTATCCAGACAATGTGTCACTGAACATCATTCTCCCGCTCGAACCGGAGCGCACGCTCGCGATCTTCGATTTCTATCTCACGGAAGAAGGCTTGAAGAGTCCGGCGGCGCGGGACGCGACGGAATTCAGTCACCAGGTGCAGATCGAAGACGTGGCGATTTGTGAGACTGTGCAGAAGAATCTGCACTCACGAAGCTACGAGCGTGGCAGGTACAGCCCAAAGCAGGAGAAGGGTGTGCATGCTTTTCATCGAATGTATGCGGAGGCGATGCGGAACTGAATTGTTGTGCTGCTTCGGATGCTTTGCGCGCGAGATCCCCTTCGGCTTTGCTCAGGGCAAGCTCTCCGCGAGTTGGAGAAAACACGCGCGTTCGGGATAACACCAATTAGAGAGATGAGGTCAACTGAACTTCAGTAGCATAGCTGTGACGTCGTCATGCTGAGGTGTATTCCCGACGAAAGCGTCTACTGAAGAGATCATTCGTTTCAAAGCGTCAGCTGGTGCCGTATTGGCGCAGTGGTGAAGCTGTTCAAGAACGCGGGCCTCGCCGAATTCCTCACCGCTGGTGTTCATGGCCTCAACCAAACCGTCAGTGAAGATTAATAGCCAATCGTTTGTCTCTAGGCTGACGGTCGCACTCTCGTAGTTCGAGTTCAGAAGGATACCGAGGGGGAGCCCGCCAGTCTCGAATCGTTCGATAGCACCACTGAAGCGACGAAGAATGGGCGCATTGTGTCCGGCGTTGATGTAGGTCAGTTTTCGGGTCACCGGATCGAGCTCAGCGATGAAGGCAGTGGTGAAACGGGTGCCTCCCTGGCTATTAGAGCAGGCGTACTGATTGAGTCCGCTAACAATTTGCGACAGGGAAGAGGGCGTATTGGATAACGTCCGCAAACTTGCTTGAAGGGTGGCCATGAGCATCGCGGCGGGAATACTTTTGCCCGCGACGTCGGCAACGATCAGGAATACGCGATCGTCTTCGGGTATGGCACCGGGTCGAGGAAAGACATCGTAGTAATCGCCCGCAACGGTGTTTGCCGGACGAGTCATGTAGGCCATCGAGATGCCGGGGATTTGCGGAGGAGCACCGGGTAGTAACCACGTTTGGATGTCGCGAGCAATCTCTAGGTCGCGCTTCATGACAACGCGATCAGCGACTTCGAGGATCAGGACAACGAAAAGCACGATGCCGGCAAGGAAATGCAGATCCAAAGAGATCCCATGAATGTCGCCGCCCTCATCGCGAAAAGTGATTCCGCTCGTGGGAAACAGCAGCATAACGAGAGCGGCGAGCAGCAAAACGCGCCGCGCAGGCGACAGCTTTTCAAGAATGGCCCAGAACAGCTGTTTGACTGTGAAGAGGAATCGCTTGGCTCGGGACTCGCGAGGATCGGATTCAGTGAGTCCCCGGTTGTAGAGGCGGTAGCTTGAGCGCGCATCTTTTTCGAACTGGGACCACAGCTGGTTAACTTCGAGTCCATCGGTCACACGCTGCCAAAAGTCAGTGACGCGCGTAGAGAAACGAGTTCGTGGATTTGGGCTCGTCGAGTGCTGCGTGCCAGATGCCATGCGGAAACTTTGATTATAGATGCGGATGTAAGTATTTCGGTTAGAAGAGGCTTAGCTGTTCTCGGGGCTGTTCGAATTCTTCCTGGGCGTACTCTTCGTAGCGCTTGTATTTCAACCTCTTGTGCAGTCCGTATTTCTTCTTCAGGGCACTCATCAACTCCGAAATTCTTTTCGTGTAAGCGGCGGGCAGGAATGCGCGACCTTCGTACCTCTTGCGATAGGTGGCGGCGAGATGAGGGAATTGCTCATCGAGAAAAGGGAGAAAAACCGCTGCCGAGCACGGTTTCAGGAACAGAGTATTAGAGAACACTCCCGCAGCTTTCGCGGCAGAAGCTGCGGCGACCAGCGTTTCCAGATTTTCGCGTGAGTCGGTGATGGCGGGGAGGATCGGCGCGCAATTCACTCCGGCGGAAACTCCCGCTAGGTTCAGCTGGCGCACAGCATCCATACGCAAATCTGGGCGAGGTGCGCGCGGCTCGAGGATACGGGCGAGATCGGTGTCAAGCGTGGTGATTGTTAGGCTGACGAAAAGGCTGTTGTGCGAAGCGGTTTCGCGCAGAAGTTCGGCATCACGAAGGATGAGGTTTGACTTCGTCACGATGCCGATGTTGAGGCCACGATGGCGAGAAAGTTCTTCGAGGATTGCACGGGTGACTTCATAGCGCCGCTCCGCAGGTTGATAGGGATCCGTTGCGGTACCGATTGCGATACTTTCGGATGATTTGACCTGGCGAAGTTCTTGCCGAAGCAGCTGTGCAGCATGTTGCTTCACGAAAATCTTTTGTTCGAAATCGGCGCCATTGCGCAATTCCATGAACTCATGCGTATACCGGGCATAGCAGTACTTGCAGGCAATCTCGCATCCTCGGTAGGGATTGATGGCCCATTCGAAGGGAAGGTCGCGGCGCGTAACGACGCGGTTAAGGAGAGAGCGCGAGGGTAAGGTGAAGTATTCAACATTGTGTCCTTCGCGGAGCGACTCTCCATCAGCGGCGAGACGAGCGATACCGATGAGGGAGGGGGATTTGTGATCGGGGAGGAGCGGGAGGGAAGACATCGAAATTCGCCTTTTGTTCGCTTAGGATAGGCCTTGAAGTTTGTCGTGTCAAGACGGGAATTTAATATTTGGCGGATAATCTCTGCTTCTCCGTTGACGGCGGGATTTCTAGATCCCGCATATTCAATTGCCTACGACAATCGACCCCAGGGAACTATTTCAGACTTGCCACATCGGAGGATCCATGAATGCCATACCGACCGCCTCTATCAGTCAGAGAGAACCAGAACTCTTGGGCCAGACCGTCCTGATCATTGGCGGTAGTAGTGGCATCGGACTTGAAACTGCGCGACGGGCACACGCCGAAGGGGCCAAGGTGATTCTCACTGGGCGAGATCCCGAGCGTCTTCGACGTGCCGCGAACGAAGTTGGCGCCATGAGCACGGCAGCTTTCGATGCTACTGACTTTGAGCTCCTCAAAAAGTTTTTTGATGAGCTGCCAGCGCCGGTGGACCACGTGTTGGTCACTGGCCCGGGTCCGTACTACGCGCCGCTGGTGGAGCTTGATTTTGATCGGGCGCGTCGTGATATCGAAGCGCATCTGCTATTGCCAATGCAGATCGCACGGAACGCAACAACGAAAGTTCGGCCAGGCGGAAGCTTGCTCTTCATGAGTGGAACGGGAGGACGCAGCACTGCGAAAGGATTCACGCTGATATCGGCCCTGACGGCGGCAGGTCCAGCGATGACGAAGGGTTTGGCGCTTGAGCTCGCGCCTGTGCGGGTCAACTTAATCGCTGCGGGATTTGTCGACACACCGTTGTCAGCGGAACTCCTGGGCGATCAGCTTGAAAAACGGCGGAATCAACTTCGCACCACCCTTCCCATTCGGCGCGTCGTTGAACCAGAAGACGTCGCTCTCCTTGCAGTACACCTTATGATCAACACAGCCCTTACGGGCGGAACGTATGACATCGATGGCGGCCAGCAATTGGTGGCGTAGAAGAAGGGTTTATTTTGGCCTGAGGGATGATGGTCTTACCTCTTCTAAGGATCGAGAGAGATGGACTGTGGCTTTTTTCTAATCGGCGATATTCTCGCGCACCTTGCGCATATCAGATCAGCCTATACATAACAATTGGAGCACGACTGTGAAGAATGTTGCGCATCTTTTGTGCGTACTCAACACAGCGCGCATTGACACAACTCTCAACAAGTGACAAGCTTCTTCGCCGTCGTTCCCAGGTGAAACACGGCACGGGATGCCCCATTTGAAGCATTTCACTTTGTAAGGAGACGCAGATATGTCAAGGAGTAAAAGCGCGTCGCAGTGTGGCCTGACCCTAGCCCTGCTGCTATCTGTAGCAATTAGCGCACAACTGCTGTTGGCTTCGAACATCCAAGTCATCGCAAACAACACCCCTCAAATTCCAGCGAACGCTCGAAATCTCGGTCCCGAAAATATCAACAAAAACATGACAGTGACGTTGTGGCTGAAACAACACAACGAAGCGGAGTTCGATCGCCTTGTGCAGTCGATGTATCAAAAAGGTTCGGTCAATTATCACAAATGGTTGACGAAGGAGCAGTATGCGGCGCGCTTCGCCCCGACAGCTCAGGAGGCGGTCACGGTAAGGGATTACCTTTCGGCACACGGACTGAAGATCGCCTCCGTCGACAAAAGTAATCATTTCGTTGTGGCGCAGGGACGTGTTGCTGATGTGCAGAATGCGTTTCATGTGCAGATTAATCGCTTCAGCGTGAACGGTGAAACGCGTCGTGCAAATCTTTCCGATCCGATGATGGACAGCGCAGCAGGTGCGTTGGTTTCGTCGATTCAGGGATTAAGCGACCACGTCTACATGCCACACGCAGTTCGGCCAGTCGATCCAGATACGGGCAAGGCGTGGAGAGGAATTCCATTGGCATCGGTGGGCGGCTCAAACGGGCTATTCTTCTCCGGGAATTGCCTGCGTTCGCCTCAGACGCATACGTTCAAAACAAATGGCGGAAATCCACGCGCAACCTATACGGGAAACCGGTTTGGATCGGATATAACCTCGGATGTGCCGAACCTACCTCCGTGTGGATATTCTCCGTCGGAAGTTCGAAGCGCATACGGTCTGAAAGCGCTTTACAAAGCGGGTTGGACCGGTAAAGGGCAGACGATTGTGATCGTGGATGCGTTCGGTTCGCCGACGATCCGGCAGGACGCGAACACATTTTCAACTCTGTATGGATTGCCGCGGCTAACAACGTCGAACTTCCAGATCATTCGCGTGGGAGTGGCGACTGGGTGTACGCCTGCGGACGGTTGTAACCCTGCATCATGGGTGGATGAAGTAACGCTTGACGTGGAGTGGGCGCATGCGGTCGCTCCAGAAGCGAACATCCTCCTGATTGCAACTAAGGACAACACTTTCACGAACCTTGACCTGGGAGTGTTTCTGGCGGCATCAAATCAACTGGGTAGCGTCATCTCCAATAGCTATGGTGCTCCGGAGATTCTGATACCGGCATCCGAGCTAAAGGTCCAGAACTCGAATAACAAATTGGCAGCTTCGCTCGGATCTTCGGCGCAGTATTCGACTGGGGACGATGGCGATTTCGGTCCGGCATCGGGTGGGGCCTTTACGTCCGCGTCGGCGCCCGCGACCTCGCCTTTCGCAACCGCGGTTGGCGGCACGAGCATGTTCCTGAACTCAGCCAAGACTGCAATCAAGCTACAGACCGGATGGGGTAACAATGAAACGCGGATTGCGGATGTGACGCCGAATCCACCAGTGATTCCTCCGTTGAGCTTAGGTTTCGTGTTCGGAGCAGGTGGAGGTGCAAGTGGATTTTTCGGTAAGCCGGCATATCAGAGCTCGTTGCCAGGTAGTAAACGGCAGACACCTGACATCGGCTACCTGGCGGATCCGTTCACAGGAGTGGAACTGATCGTGACCGACAAAACCGCTGGTGGACAGGTGGTCGGAGTGATTGGAGGAACGAGCCTTGCGTGTCCGATGTTCTCGGCGCTATGGGCGATCGCCAATCAGGCTGCGGGAAAGCCACTGGGACTGGCTGCTCGGATGCTGTACCACTTGCCGGCTGATGCGATCACAGATGTGATTGATGAGACCTCTGCGGCAAATGTACACGGGACAATCTATGCCCCGCCAAAAGCACCGGAGACGGTTACCGCCGATGAGCTGGCGGAGCCACTTGAGAATACGGTGCACTATGTGAGTGCGATGTATAACAGTCCGTTCTCGACGCGTTGGTTTACGCTGACGTTTGGAACGGATACATCGTTGACCACTGGCCCCGGATGGGACAATGTCACGGGGTTGGGCACGCCGAACGGTCTGAAGTTTGTGCAGGCCGTTGTGGCAGCTTCACATTAGGGGATTGTGTTTTGGACAATGGGCCGCCGCGAGGCGGCCTTTTTTATTGCTCGTGAATGTCTGTTCAGGTTGCGTGAATTTGATTGTGAATGGCAACGAAGGCTGGTGGTGATAGGGATTCCTCCTGCCTTGCTTCGCTCGGGCGTCGGAATGGCAAGAAGGTTGGGAGTCGGGATGGCAAGAAGTTCAAGCGGAGGATGGTGTGATTTCTTGAACAATTTCGATGTCCGTGAATCACGGCGGATGGTGCTGAGTTTCGGTCGAATGTTGGAGAGGATCGGCCGCGAAGATCGTGGCCGCAAGACAGCTTGGCGATCGCGGCCGTCCAGCACGTGAAAAGAATGAGAGGTGGTGCGCAGGCCCACTTGATGCGCGGAGACGACGGTCATTTTTATGTCGTCAAGTTCCAGAACAACCCGCAGCACCTGCGTGTACTGGCGAATGATTTCCTGGTTACGCGCTTGGCCGAGCGCATCGGCTTACCAGTTCCCGCAACCGAGGTAGTCGAAGTGGGGCCATGGCTCGTCGAACACACACCTGACCTGAACATCACATTGGGGACTTTGGCTATACCTTGTGAGCCGGGACTGCAGTTTGGGTCACGCTATGTGATTAGCCCGCTGGAAGGTCAGGTCTTCGACTATCTCGCGCCGGAAATGTTCGCACGAGTGAGGAATCTAGAAACTTTCGCGGGTATGTTAGTCGTCGACAAGTGGACGTGCAATTCGAACGGGAGGCAGGCCACGTTCTGGCGCCGATTGACGGAGCGCAAATACACCGTAACGTTCATCGACCAGGGGTATTGCTTCAATGCGGGCGAGTGGACATTCCCGGATTTCCCTCTAAGAGGCGTGTATTGCCGAAACGAGGTGTACACCTGCGTACGGGGTTGGGACTCATTCGGGCCGTGGCTCACGCGGGTGGAAAACCTGGATCCGGAAGTCATCTGGGACGTTGCGAGCGAAGTGCCACCAGAGTGGTACGGATCGCAATGGGAAGAGATGGAGAAGTTGGTACGCACCTTGATTGAACGTCGGCAAGTCGTACGCGAGTTGATTGCAGCGTTTGGTGCGTCACCGAGGAAGCCTTTCCCTGAGTGGAGGGAAGCGGCGTGAGCAAAAAGTATCAACTCGAATTGCGATTTTTGCGATATGTACCGAATGTTGTGAGAAGGGCATCGGTTGAGATCGGTGTTGTACTGATCAACAGGAACCGCGAGTTAGCGGGATTTCGTTTTACGAATGATTGGCGCAGTGCCAAGTGCCTGTTGGCCGATAGCGACCTTGAAGCGCTCGAGATGCTGGGAAGACACCTGGAACAGGAGCTGGTCGCAGTATCTGGGTTAAAGGAATTCCAGAGAGTGTTCGAATATTACGTAACGAGTGGGTTGGAATTGTCATCCCCAATCGCGGTAGAGACAGATGATCCGGTCAAGGAATTAGATGTAATTGCTCGACTTTATTTGGAAGCGCCGCGTGTGAAGGGGCCGCCACGAGCGACTGGAAGAAACATGATCGTGGCGTCCGTGACATCGGCCTTTGAAGAAAAAGGAGTGCTGAAGCTGCTGCAGCACAACATACAGGTGGCTCCTTATACGCTGCCGAACGATCGATATACGATCGATTACCTGTATCAGTGGAGAAGAACTGTAAAGATGTTTCAGGCAGTATCGGTGGCAAGGGATGAAACGCAGGCGGTTGCTTTGGCGATTCGACAGGCTGACATGAAGGCGGGGTTGGGACGAGAGAATAAAGAACTGCTTCTCACTGCAGTGATTGAAGACAACATGGATCATGTGATCAACGATGCATATGCACTGCATGCGTTGGAACGAGCCGAAATCCATGTGGTGCGTGTTTCGGAGATGCCGAGTCTGGCCGAAATCGCGCGAGTGGAACTTGGGGCTTAGAACTGAACCCGCCCAAGCAGGGCTTGGACGGGCACCTTAATGTTTGACGCACCACCTGAGTAGAACCGTCTCTATTGAGGATTAGCGGGCGGGGCCTCAGCCCCAGCTTTCTCGCCCGGCGGTGGTGGGATAGTGATATCGATCTCACTCACGGGGCCGAGTGACGAAATTGGTTTATCGAACTCCTTTGTATTTCCTACAACGAGAATCGCGAATTTATCTTTGTGGAGATACTTGGCCGCGACACGAGCGACATCCTCTTTTGTGACCTTCTCGACTCCAGCGCGATAACGTTCCAGGAAGTCGGCAGGATATCCGTAGAATTCGTAGGCCATGCGCTCCCGCAAGACTTTATCGGGCGTGTCGAAATTGAAGATGAAAGAATTCAGGATCCCATCTTTAGCTTTCTTGATTTCGACATCATCAATCGGAGTCTTACTCAGGTTGTCGACATCTTCGTAGAGCGCCTGGATCGCCTCTACGGTGGACTGACTCTTCGTTCCCATGACGAGGCGAGTTACTCCAGGGCGGTCAAAGCCAGTGCCAATGCCGCCGCCAACTGAGTAGGCAAGTCCTCGTTTTGTGCGGATGTCAGAGAAAAGACGCGATGAGAAGCCGCCAGCAAAGGCTTCGTTGAAAACTTCGATCGCATAGTAGTCGGGCGAGTTCCGCAGCGTGCCGAGATCAACCATACGAATGGCGCTCTGGTTTACGTCATCTTTCGGAATGAGGTAGTAGCCGGGTTTTGCAGTCTTGAATGGAACGTTTGCCTTTGGCGCAGCTGGACCTTTCGACCAGGAGGCGAACGCCTGCCGGAGCTTCGCTTCCATTGCAGCAGAATCAAAGTCGCCGTTGATGCCAAGAATGATGTTGTTCGGCTGCACATATTTCTTGTGCCAATCGATTAAGTCCTGGCGCGTCACTGACGCAATGGTGGCGTATTCGGGAATTCTCGCATAAGGGTTGTCAGGACCGTAGGCAAGCTTTAAAGCCTCGCGTGCTGAGATGCCACCCATATCGTCGTTGCGGCGTGAAACGGTGTCGAAGGCATTTGCCTGTGCCAGTTCCAGTTTGTCGGGGCGAAATTCGGGGTTTCGAAGAAGGTCGACAAAGACTTTGAAGACATCGTCGAAATCGGCCTTGAGGCATGACCATGCGGCGGTCGTGGAGTCAGCACCTCCGCCAGTTTCAACTTTAGCGGCCCGACTCTCCAAGTAATCGTCCAGTTGGTCACCGGTTTGAGTTTTGGTTCCGCCAGTGCGCCAAACCTCACCGTAGAGATCCACAAGACCAACCTTGGAAGCTGGTTCACTGATGGAACCACCGCGGATGCGCGCGACGCCGTCGATAAGCGGCAGTTCGTGATCTTCCTGCAGGAAGATGATCATGCCGTTTGGCAGTTCTATCCGTTTTGGCTGTTGCGGCTTGAAAGCGGGAAGGGGCGGGATTGGGATCTGGTTCCAATCCGAGTACTGAGCGAATGCTGGCACACAGAACGCGAGGGCGATAACCATGAAGAAGAAGGTGCGCTTCATTGAGCACCTCCTTGCGCCGGAGCGACCTGTTTGGCGGGGGCCTTGGTCTCTATGACTCCCACTGTCCGGTTGTTGGTCACGAAGGTCTGATTGGCGACGCGGCGAATATCCGCTTTGGAGACTTCGTCGATGCGATCGACAGACTTAAACAATTCCCGCCAATCTCCGTACATCGCTTGATACGTAGCAAGCTGCGTCGCGAGGCCTTCGTTCGTGCCGAGACCGCGTATCAGTCCCGCCTTGGCGCGAGTCTTAATCATCTTCAACTCTTCGTCGGTGACGTCGGTGGATTTCAATTTCTCAATTTCGGAGTGAATGCCTTCCGCCATTTCTTGTGGAGTGTGGCCGGGAAGCGGAAAGGCGTAAAAGGCGAAAAGGTGCGGATATTTCACGCCGGGCATGCCGGAGAAGCCGGCAGAGTCGGCGGCGATTTTTTTATCGCGAACAAGAGTGCGATAAAGGCGCGAGGTGCGGCCATTTGACATGAGGTCGGCGATCGCGTCGTAGACGGCATCATCTTTGTCGAGATAGCTAGGACGATGGTAGCCCTCGAGATACAGGGGTTGGGCACGATCCTGCATGACGACGCGGCGCTCGGAATTCTGTGGAGGCTCGACGGTCGTGCGATCGTCGGGAACAGCTTTCGTCGGAAGCTGGCCGAAATACTTTTCGAGTAGAGGGATTGTTGTTTGGGCTTTCACATCACCGACGACAGCAAGAACCATGTTGGACGGGACATAATAACGGTCGAAAAAGTTGGAAGCATCGGTAGCGGAAAAGGAATTCAAGTCGGAAATCCAACCGATACCGGGGCGATGATATTGATGGGCTTGAAACGCGGCGGTGACGAACTGTTCAACAAGGCGTCCGATAGGATTGCTGTCGACGCGCATGCGACGCTCTTCGATGACGACGTTGCGTTCCTTATAAAACTCGCGCATTACAGGATGGATGAAGCGCGAAGATTCGAGATAGGCCCAGAGTTCCAGTCGATTCGACGGGAATGAATAGAAGTAAACGGTCTTGTCTTCGAAGGTCGAAGCGTTCATGCCTTCGCCACCTTCTTGCTCTACGATTTTGCCGAACTCGTTGGGCTTGACGTACTTGTCAGCCTCGGTAATCGCGTCTTTCCATGTCTTCTCGAGTTGAGTGAGTTTCTGCGTATCCTGGCCGACCGTCTTGTCACGCTCGGCTATATAAGCGGCGTAGGCGGTCTCGACCTTTGCAAGCGCGGCTTTCTCAGCGGGGTAGTCGGTGGTGCCGATCTTGTCCGTGCCTTTAAAGGCCATGTGCTCAAACATGTGCGCCAGGCCCGTCTTGGCGTAAGGGTCCTGGGCCGAGCCCGCATCGACAAAGGTATAAAAGGAGAAAACCGGAGCCTCGGGGCGTTCACAAACGATCACTGTCAAGCCATTCGGCAGCTTTTTGACCGTAATGCGTTTTTCGAAAGAAGCGAGGTCCTGGGCGAAAGCACAAGAGAGCAGGAGAATAGGGATAATGCAGAAAACAAAGAGAGTACGGCGAGTCATCGAACCTCCACAACAATTGGACGCATGAACATGCGGGAAGAAATCGAAGGTACGTGGCGAATGCAGGGATTGTCAAACAACGCTACCAGATGAAGGGGAGCAGACGATGGGGAACGTTGTGCTGGTACTCGGGGTATCCAGCGAGATTTTGAACAAGAAATTGTTCTTCGTCGATCAGGCGCCAGACTAGAAGCAATGAGAATGGAACAAGTGTTACGAGGCCCCACAACGATCCGAGCGCGGGAGGGATACCTGCAAGCATGACGAGGCTTCCGAAATACATCGGATGCCGCACGATTGCATAAGGTCCAGTTGAGATTGTTGTCTGCTCGCTCCCGGTTTCGATAACTCCTGAGGCAAAGCTGTTTTCTTTGAACACCAAGAAGACAATGTAAAGCCCGATCACGACGAGGGCGTTTCCTATGAGCACGCCGAACAATGGGACATGCGACCAAGCGAAGCGGTGATCGAGTACAGACACAACGAAGACCGCAATGAAGGCGAGTGTGGCGAAAAGTTGAATGAGACGTTGACTACCTTGTTTCTCTGCCGCCGGTCCAGCCTCCATGCGGCTTTTCAGAAGTCGCGGGTCGTTTCTTGCCAAGTAGGCGGTAATGGCCACCATCGATGACGAAAAGACCATCAGGAACTGCCAGGCTTGCCAGTAGTGGAAGGACCAATCGGAAAGAAAGATCAGCGCGGCCAGGCCGACAATGAAGCGCAATACTGCGCCGATTGCTCGTTTGGTGAGATCAGACATCAGCTTATTTGGATGAGAGCGCGGCCAATGCGGTTCGCAAGTTCGGAGTGTCGAACAACGCTTATATAGGCGAATTCTATCGGGTGGTTCGATCAATCCATTTTGCAACGCGCGGCATTTCATAGCTGTCGAGGCAAGTCAGCAGGCGAGCGGGGTCCGTGTCGGAGAGGATGAGGTCGCGGTGGACGTCACGCAGAAAATTATCGTCATGTGCGCGGCGGGTCATCGCCAACAGGGAGTCGTAGTATCCGTTAACGTTCAGGACGGCGCAGGGTTTTCGTTGCAAGCCGAGCTGCGTCCAGGTGAGAACTTCGAAGAATTCTTCCCAAGTGCCATATCCGCCGGGCAAAGCGATGAAAGCCTCGGCGAGGTCAGCCATGAGTGCCTTGCGTTCGTGCATCGATCCGACAATGCGCAGTTCAGTGAGATTCGGATGCGCGATTTCCTTGTCCACGAGCATCTGTGGGATCACGCCAATGACCCGTCCGCCGTTAGAGAGGCATGCGTCCGCGAGCGCACCCATGAGCCCGACTTTTCCGCCGCCATACACGAGTTCGATCTCACGCTCAGCAAGCAGTTGGCCTAGTTTTTGAGCTGCTTGGAAGTAGGCGGAGTCATTACCATCGCTGGATCCGCAAAACACGCAGATGCGTTTGAGCATGAGATCAGTGTAGCGAAGAGTGCGGATGAGATGAGATGAAGCCGGATGTTGAAAGCCGACAAGGGTTGAGAGATGCGCGAAGGATCCCTCCGCGCACTGGTAAAAGCGGTCGCGTTCGGGATGACGCCGACGAGGGCGGATAAAGGTAAGCAGAGATCCTTCCGCGCGAAGAGCACTTCTCAAGATGAGATGGAAAGGTGCAATGATTCTTCGCCGCGAAAAAGCCTTTTTACGAAGAGCGTGGAAAAAATACTCAGCTCTCCCACACCCACTTCCCACCGGCCATCGTGCGCTCAACAGGAATGTTGATCAGTTCCATTGGGTCGACTTTGAATGGATCTTGTCCTAGGACGACAAGATCGGCGAGCTTGCCCGGTTCGATTGAGCCCTTGATGTTTTCCTCGTAAGAAGCGAAGGCGCCGTTGATCGTGCCGACACGGATTGCTTCCTCAACACTCACGCGCTGCTTCGCGCCCCAGACGTTGCCCTTCGCGTCGGTGCGCGTTACTTCAGAGCGCAGCGCCATCATGGGTTCGAAGGGACCGGGCGGATAGTCGGACGCCTGCGTAGGCCGAATGCCAGCATCGAGGAAAGTACGGAGAGCGAACATGTTGTTCACGCGATCGGCGCCGTACTCCTTCATTTTTTCACCGTGATAGTAGGCATAGGTTGAGAACGGCGTGGGAATGGCGCCGAGCGCCTTGATGCGAGCGACTAGTGAGTCGTTGATGACCGTGCAATGCTCGAGGCGATAGCGAGGATCTTTCCGTGGCATTTCTTTTTGCAGGCGTTCGTAGACGCGCAGGGTCGTGTCGATACCGACGTCTCCATTGGCGTGTGTGCCGAGTTGCCAGCCAGATTCATGAGCTTTGCGGGAGAGAGCGTAGAGGTGTTCCTCGTCCGTGACGAGAATGCCGAAGTCATTTGGGCGTCCAATGTAAGACTGAGAGAGGCGAGCTGTTCGCTCCGAAATGGATCCATCGCAAACGCATTTCTGTGCCCCGACCTTGACCCATTCATCGCCGAGGCCGGTGTGTATCCCGGCCGCAAGCATCTGGTCCATGAAGGCGTTGTAGATGTGGCAGTACACGCGAACGGAAAGATCGCCTGCGTCTCGCGCATCCTGATACGCGCGAAGGTCGTCGGGAGTGCCGCTAGCGTCGGTGACAGAGGTAATTCCAGTGCGTGACATCATCTTGGAAATGAGTTTGACGCCTTCGCGGTGGTCTTCACGTGTAAAGCCTGGGAAGAGTTTGGTAAAGAATTCTTTGGCCGTCTCGCGGACATGGCCGTCGAGTTTACCGGTTGACGGATCGCGATCGAATTTGCCGCCGCGAGGGTCGGGCGTGTTCTCGTCCACTTTGGCCGTTTTGAGTGCGAGAGAGTTCGTCCATGCAGTGTGACCGCCTCGATGTTCTACGAAGACTGGGTGGTCAGGGACGGCTTCGTCGAGATCTTTGAGTGTGAGTGGACGGCCTTCAGCCGTTTTCGTGTCGTCATATTTAAAGCCGAGAACCCAAGCGCCAGGAGGGGTTTTTGCTGCGCGCTCGCGTAGGGCTTTCAGGATATCGGCGATCGATCGAAGGTCGCAGTCGACCATGCGCAGATGAGCGAGTCCGGCCTGCGCAGGATGCGAGTGAGCGTCGATGAAGCCAGGGAGAACAGTTTTCCCGCCGAGATCGATTTTCTTGGGACTACCGGCTGCGAGGGCGAGGATTTCCTCGTTGGTGCCGCTGGCAAGGAATCTTCCGTTGGAGATTGCGATTGCCTGTGCTCGAGGCTGACGCGGGCTCACGGTCCAGACATTGGCGTTGTAAAGGATAAGATCTGGTTCGGATCGATCTATGGGCAACCAAACAAAAGCAGCGGCAGAGCTAAGTCCGTACAGAAATTCGCGGCGAGAAGTGGGCATGGAATCTCCGAGGAGCAGCGGGCCACTATACTACGTCGGGCATTGGTTCCGTTTTGGCTAAAAGGACCTCAAACGCAAAGAGCACGAAAATCGCGCGAAGAGCGCAGACTAGCCGTGAGTATTCGAATTCGTATTGCTAAAGGCAAACAACCCAGGGTGCTCGTTGGTCATCAGTCGTTGGTCAGCAACAGTGCGAGACGCGTTCAGCGTGTGAGATTGGAGAAATTGTTTGGGTCAAACGCAGGTTGTTGAGGTTGAGGGAAAGCGGCTAAATCTTTCGAACCTGGATAAGGTGCTATATCCCGCGACCGGGTTTGCAAAAGGTCAGGTCATCGATTTTTATGCCCGTATCGCGCCGGTGTTGCTACCACATCTGCGTGGGCGCGCGGTGACGATGAAACGCTATCCGGACGGCGTGGACGGCGAGTTTTTTTACGAAAAGAATGCGCCGAAACATCGGCCTGAGTGGGTCAAGACCTCGGCGATCTGGAGCCGGCACAACCATCGCAATATCAATTTTCTGCTGGTGGATGATCTGCCGACGCTGGTGTGGCTGGCGAACCTGGCATCGCTTGAAATTCATCCGTCGCTCGCGCTGGCGAAAGAAGTTGGTTGTCCGACCATGATGGTGTTCGACCTTGACCCCGGCGCACCCGCCAACATTGTGCAATGTGCGGAAGTCGGGCTTTGGCTGCGCGAGATGTTTGAGCACTGGGGATTGAAGAGCTTCCCGAAAACATCCGGCTCGAAGGGGCTGCAGGTGTACGTTCCGCTAAACACTCCGACCGATTATGACGAAACGAAGGAATTCGCTCATGCGGTCGCGCGCGTCCTCGAAGATGCCCACAAGGGGCTGATTGTTTCGGAAATGAAAAAAGAGCTGCGTACCGGGAAAGTCTTTGTGGATTGGAGCCAGAACGACGAGCACAAGACGACAGTTTCCGTATATTCCTTGCGCGCGAGAGAACATCCGACTGTATCGACTCCAGTTACGTGGGATGAGGTGGAGCGGGCATTTAAGAAAAAGGATGCGAGTGTGTTGGTGTTCGAGGCGCCGGAGGTAGTAAAGCGCACGGAAAAAATGGGTGACTTGCATGAGCCGGTGCTTACGTTGAAACAGCAACTACCCGATCCACGGAAGATGGCGCGGGCCGCCACGGCTGAACCCATCGAATTGGCAGCATCGGCCGAAGAAGAAGAAATGGATCGTCAAGCTCGAAAGAAAACCACTCACAAGAAGGCTTCTCGCGCTGGCAAGAGCGGAGCCGCCAACAAATCACGAAAGCTATAATCCGAGACATGGCGCAGCTGTATGTAGGCACGTCGGGATGGGCTTATCCGAGTTGGAAGCCGGAGTTCTATCCGCAGAAACTTGCACAGAAAAAGTTTCTGAATTTTTACGCAACGCAGCTGAATGCTGTCGAAGTGAACTTCACATTCCGGCAACTTGTAAAAGAAACTACGCTCGCGAACTGGATGGCCGAAACTCCGTCGACCTTCAAGTTCACCATCAAAGCGCACCAGGTGATCACGCACATCAAGCGCCTAAAGAACATAGAGGAATTTGTGTCCCGGTTTTTGGGAACGATTGAACCGTTGGCGGCAGCTCAGCGCCTGGGGCCTGTTTTGTTTCAACTTCCACCAAATATGAAAGCGGATCGGGAAGTGCTTGAGACATTTCTGATCTCGTTACCCAGGCGTATGCCAGTATCGTTTGAGTTCCGCCATGAGTCGTGGTGGACAGAAGACATATACGAGACCTTGCGCAAGTACGGTGCGGCGCTTTGTATCGCCGAAACGGAAGAGAGGACGACACCAGAGGTCGTGACTGGGTCGTTCGTGTACTACCGATTCAGGAAGCCGACCTATCCGCCGGACGAGCGAAAAGCAATGATCGATCGTATTCAAGGACACCTCGCAGCGGGTCGGGACGTGTTCGCATACTTCAAACACGAAGAAACGCCTGAGGGCGCGATGTACGCGAGGGAGGTGCTGGGTGCGGTGGAGGGTGGCGATTTAGTTTGAGACCCACTTGCGATTCGATCGCGAGTCAGGCATTCAGCACTCAGGAAAAACGGTCCAGGAACGTATTCGGCACACGAATATGCACTGTTAGAGTCCGATAACGTTCTGTAGGCTAATTTTTCTAGGACGGGCGAGGCGCCCGTCTCTCCATCGGAAGTCCCTCATGAGATCGGACGCCAATGCGCGAGTGATGTCTTCGTTTCTCGATTACTTGAAGGTCGAGAAGGGACTCGCGCCATTGAGCATCTCCGCATACACCACCGACATCTGCCAGTTCGCGGATTTTCTCGAAAAGAAGAAGCGGGTGCTGGGCACGGCGCGGCGAGACGATGTGCGCGCGTTCATCCAGGAATTGTTTGGCAACGGTGTAGATGGGCGGTCGGTGGGGAGAAAGCTTTCGGCATTGCGGCATTTGTATCGGCATCTGCTGATTGACGAAAAAATCGGGCACGACCCAACCTTGAATATCGATTCGCCAAAACAATGGAAAGTATTGCCGAAGTCTTTGGCCCGGGACGAGATGGAGCAGATGCTGGCGTCTCCGAAAGCGGCGAGGCAATCGAAGCTTGGCGCTGCGATTGCGATTAGAGATCGCGCGATGTTGGAAGTATTTTATGCAGGCGCGCTACGCGTTTCGGAAATCACGAACGCAAAGCTCGAAGACCTGAAACTCGAAATGGGGTACATGCTCGTGCGCGGTAAAAGTGATAAGGAGCGGATGGTGCCACTGGGGAAGTCCGCGCAGGACGCTTTGACGATCTATTTGAGCGAGGCCAGGCCAGCGCTTAGCGGAGCGAAGAGTTCTCCGATTCTATTTGTTGCGCGTGGCGGTCATAGGCTAACGAGGCAGCGTGTGTGGCAGATGGTGAAGTCGGCGTCAGCAGGAGCAAAGAGGTCGGCGTCTCCGCACATGCTGCGGCATTCGTGCGCGACGCATATGATCGAGAATGGTGCGGATCTGCGGACCGTGCAGACCATCCTCGGGCATTCGGACATCTCTACGACGCAGGTGTACACGCATTTGGCACTGGATCGGCTCAGAAACGTTTATAAGAAGCATCATCCGAGGGCGAAGGCAAGAAGATAAATTTGCGATTGCTGATTGCCAATTGGCAATTGGCAATTTTGAGGTTCACCTGATATTTCGATGATGGCCGACACGAAAAAGAACTCGAAGCGCACGCCGGCTGAGAAATCGATCGATGAATTCTTGCGCGTGCTTCGCGAGAGAAACGCCTCAGCGCATACGATTAAGGCGTATGCGGGCGATCTTGACGCTTTTGCTGTTTACGTCGGACCGCGCAATTGGAAAAGCATTGATCATGTCGCGATCCGTGGTTTTTTGTCTCATCTGTATGAGAAGGGGTTGAGCAAGACTTCCGTTGCGCGAGCCTTGGCTGCGGTGCGGTCCATGTATCGTTGGCTGGCGCAAGAAGGTGTGGTGGAACTAAATCCCGCAAAGCTGGTATCTACGCCGAAAATCCCAAAGAAATTGCCACGCGTGCCGACAATCGAAGAAGTAAACACCGTACTTGATAGCGGTATGCCCGAGATTGCGGCATTTCCAGAGCGTGATCGATTGATACTGGAGCTTCTGTACGGATGCGGGATTCGCAATTCGGAACTGGTCGGAATCAATCTCGAGGATGTGCGGACTAGCGCAGAAATGATCCTAATTCGCGGTAAAGGCAAGAAAGAGCGTTATGTCCCATTTGTGGGAACGGCTGCGTCGGCACTCGCCGAGTATCTTCCTGCGCGGCAGAAGTTGCTAGCGGGATCTGGCAAGAGTACTGCGGCACTGCTGATCAATCATCGCGGGGGACGGATTACGACGCGCAGTGTTGGCAGGATTGTGAAGAAGATTGCGGTGGCCAAGGGCTTGTCGCCGGATGTTCATCCACACACGCTGCGGCACGCATTTGGGACACACCTGTTGGAAGAGGGGGCTGACCTGCGCGCGATTCAGGAGTTGCTGGGGCACGAACGATTAGCGACCACGCAGCGCTACACGCAGCTCTCGATGAAGCATGTTCTTCAGGTCTATGACCAGACGCATCCCAGAGCGAAGTAGGAACGGCTGTAGGCGTCAGGCTTGAGGCATCGGCATGACCGTGGGTAGCCGATTACTGGTGGTGCGCGCGAGATCCCTCCGCTCGCTGGAGAGTGCGCGAGCGTTCGGGATGACGCCACATGTACGGTCCTCTGGCGCGGGTAAAACGAACGTCATGGTTCAGTCGGCGGCGGCTGAGTGCGGTTGCACGGCTTGTGTGGTACTGTTCCGACTGTCCTGCAGTTGCTCCCACATTTCAACGACACGGGCGCGCAGTTCGGCGGTTAGTTGTTCGTACGCTTTTTCGGAAGCGGCTGACTCTGGCGGCGGAATGATGGGATCGCCGAAGGTGATCTTCAGGCGAGCGAATTTCTGGAAGAACTTCTTTCCTCGAGGCCATGCTTCATAAAAACCTTCGATGGCCACAGGAACGATGGGCGCTTGCAGGTGAATGGAAAGAATCGCTGCGCCTTTCTTGAAAACTTTCGGTGTGCCATCGATGCTGCGTTCGCCTTCGGGATAGAGAATCAAGATGCGGCCATGGCGCAACCCGTAGGCTCCCGCGCGCATAGCGGGGATGAGGTTTACGTCGGGGTCGACAACCACAACGCGGATGTAGCGTGCCAGTTTTCGCATCAAGCCGGAGCCGAAGATGTCGCTCGTGCCTACCGCGAACAGCTGGCGGAAGATTTTTTCGGGCAGGACAGAGCTGAGGATGACAGGGTCAAGATATCCCTGGTGATTCGAAGCGATGATGTATGGACCTTTTGGCGGCAGCTTTTCCAGACCGCTGACTTGCAAGTGAAATCGGTCGCGAGCAAATACTTGCATAACTCGCGAAAAGAGATAAAGACATGTATCGATGACACGTCTTGGAGTTGCTACTTGGCGGACTTCCGGATCCTCGGGTTCTTCCGCAAGCACGGCTTGCCAGCCAGCAAACTGCTGTCGAGTCGTGCTACGCACTTTTCCACTGGCCGCGCTTTCGAGGACAGCATCGACGAGTTGGCGAAGGGTATAAATCTCGGCGAGCTGGGATTCTTCGACATCCCCACCCAATTGCTGTTCCAGAGCTACTAGCAACTCGACACGTTGCATGGAATCGAGTCCCAGATCAAGTTCGAGGTTATCGTCTGGGCGGAACTTTTCAGGAGCTTTCGAGGCGGATTCGCGAATGACACTCAGTGCGCGTTGCACCTCAGTTCTGGCGAGCCATGCCTCGTCTTCGGCGGTGAGTGGTTTTTGCGAAGGAACGTCAGCATCTTCATCTTTATGCTTGCCCTGGTTAGCGCGAACACGCTTTTCGATTTCAAATCGCTTTAGTTTACGTGTCGTTGTGCGAGGCAAATCGTCCTGCCAGATTTCGTACGCGCCGATTCGTTTAGTGGACGCGATCTGGTGAGAGAGGCCTTCAATTTCCCAACGTATCACCTCCTTGGCATTTACGACTTTGCGCTCTTTGAGTGCGTCGAAATTGGGTACGACCACGGCATAAAGCCGTTCGGAGGTTGGATCGCCAGGCGTGGCTTCCATACTCATGACGCACATCTCTTTGATCGACGGCGCCTTGAGGTAGTGAGCTTCGATCTCTTCGGGATAGATGTTCTTGCCATTGGCGAGAACGATGATTTCTTTCTTTCGCCCAGTGATGAATAGATTGCCGCGAGAGTCGAAGTAACCGAGATCTCCGGTGTAAAGCCAGCCATCCTTTAATGCTTCGGCGGTGGCATCCGGGCGATTCCAATAGCCCTTCGTGACGATGGGGCCCCGAATCAAGATCTCGCCAACCGGAGGGCCACCCTCTTCCGAAAGTTGAGGGTCGAAAATCTTTCCTTCGATGGTCGGCAATGGCGGACCTACCGAGCCGATCACTACATGTCCCGGAGGATTGAGGAAAGCGGCTGCGCAGGTTTCGGTCAGGCCGTAGGCGTTGAGAATGTCGATACCGAAGGCCTGGAAGTCGCGGGCGATGGAAGGTTCGAAGCGCGAGCCGCCAGTCACGAGGTATCGCATCTTCTTGCCGAACGTGGCATGGATTTTGCCAAAGAAGAGTCTTCCTGCGTTGAGGCCGAAGCGACGCAGAAAAAGGTTAACTTTGATTAGGAAACCAAGGATGGAGCTTGCGATGGCGCCGCGCTTATTTACTTCCTTGAATATTTTTTCGTGAATCAGATAGAAAAACTGTGGGACAACTGCGAATGCAGTGATGTTCCGTTCCTGCAGAGCTCGAAGCAATTCCGTGGTATTTAGAGTTTCCAGATAGACGACGCGAGCGCCTTTAACCAGAGGCAACATGAGGTTGGCCATCTGAGCGAGGACGTGGAACATTGGAAGGATTCCGAGAACTGCGTCGGTCGAGCCGATCTTGAGTAGACCGAAGACGGCATTTACTTCTCCCAGCAGATTGCCATGCGTGAGCATGACACCTTTGGGATCGGCGGTAGTGCCAGAGGTGTAAAGCAGCGCCGCCAGATCGTCCTCGGCTGCAGAGGCTGCCTGGAAGTTCCCCGGTCCCGCGTCGAACATTGCATCACAATCGGGCAGAGACTTGGCTTCGGGAGCTTGGGACTTTTCGGTTAAGACAAGTTGAATCTGAAGCCCCTGCGATGCTTCGTGCGCGAGAGGTAGACGCTTGGCATCACAAAAGAGAAGAGTCGCTTCGGCATTTTTGAGCAGCTTGCCGATCTGGTCGGCGTGCAATGCGGTATCAAGTGGGACGACAGTACAACCGGAAGCGATCGCGCCGAGGTATGCAGCGACCCAGCGGGGATGATTGGCGGCAAGAATAGCTACTCTTGACTGGCGCTGGACACGTTCGGAGACCCACCTTCCCACGCTCTCAGCCATGCGGGTAAGCTCGGCATAAGTGACAGAGTCGACCCGGTCCTGCCGCTGAATCTCGAGCGCTACATTGTCGGGAAATTGCCGGGCAGACTCCTTGAACTGGTCATAGAACGTGGGCATATTTACTGGGGCGAATGATACAGGCACGCAGCAGGCGTGGCCAATGTTCAGGAAAACAAACCTGGTGCGCCGGATGCTCCTCGTTGCGCATCGAATATGCTAGGCTCAATAGCGGGGCGGTTGTGTGCCATCCGCTGTCATGCCGGTGAGGGGCCTCTCCGAAGGATTTTCATTTGATTAACTCTCTTGTAGCCAAGGTCTTCGGGACCAAGAATGAACGCGAAATTAAGCGCCTTTTGCCGCGTGTGGATGCTATCAATGCGCTCGAACCACAGATGCAGAAATTGTCGGATGCTGAGCTGCGCGGGAAAACAGATGAATTTCGGCAGCGTCTCCAGGAGAGACTTGGTCGATTCGTAGCCGAACCTGATGCTGGTCCGGACCGGTTGAAACAGGTCGAAGCCGATCGTGACCAGGCGTTGAAAGATGTACTAGACGAGATCCTGGAAGAAGCTTTTGCCGTCGCCCGCGAGGCCGGACGCCGCGTGCTCAATATGCGGCACTTCGACGTGCAACTGGTCGGAGGCATGGTTCTTCATCAAGGCAAGATTGCCGAAATGAAGACTGGTGAAGGCAAAACACTGGTTGCGACTCTGCCCGTCTATCTCAACGCACTCAGCGGACGAGGCGTACATGTTGTAACGGTCAACGACTATCTTGCGAAGCGCGACTCCGAATGGATGGGCAAGCTTTATTCGTTCCTTGGGTTGACTGTTGGTGTGATCGTCCACGAATTGGATGATGAGGAACGTCAGCAGGCCTATGGGGCGGACGTGACGTACGGGACCAATAACGAGTTTGGCTTCGACTATCTACGCGACAACATGAAGTTCGACCTGAAGGATTGCGTGCAGCGGGGGCACAATTTCGGGATCGTGGACGAAGTAGACTCGATCCTGATTGACGAAGCCCGCACGCCGCTGATTATTTCGGGCGCCAGCGAAGAATCGACGGACAAGTACTCCCTTGTAAACCGGATCATACCCAAGCTTGAAAAGGGCGAAGAGATCGACGTTGCTCCCGGTGAGCCCAAGCAATATACCGGCGATTTCACGGTAGATGAAAAGCACAAGTCGATCACGGTCACAGACCAGGGCTGGGAGAAAGTCGAGCAGTTGTTGGGAATCACAAATATTGCTGATCCCGAGAACTGGGCGACCAAGCATCACGTCGAGACGGCCGTGAAGGCACATTCCCTTTATAGGCGCGATGTTGAGTACGTGGTAAAAGACGGCGAGGTCATCATCGTGGATGAATTCACAGGCCGCATGATGCCGGGACGGCGTTGGTCCGATGGATTGCACCAGGCGATTGAGGCCAAAGAGAACGTGAAGGTGGAGCGCGAGAACCAGACTCTCGCAACCATCACTTTCCAGAATTACTTCCGCATGTACAAAAAGCTTGCCGGCATGACTGGTACTGCGGAAACCGAAGCGCCTGAATTCGAGAAAATTTACAGGCTGGAAGTGATGGTCATCCCGACCAATAAGCCGCTGCTACGCGTCGAAAACCCCGACATCGTATACAGGACAGAGAAAGAGAAATATTTCGCTGCAGCGGATGAGATTCAGAAGCTGTACGAATCGCAGCAGCCGGTGCTGGTGGGCACGACTTCAATTGAAAAGTCAGAGCGTTTGTCGGATTTGCTTAAGAAGAAAGGCATCAAGCATGTAGTCCTGAATGCCAAGTATCACGAGCGGGAAGCGGAAATCGTCGCGCAGGCGGGCAGAAAAGGAATGGTCACGATCGCGACGAACATGGCGGGTCGCGGTACGGACATTCTGCTGGGCGGAAATGCCGAGTTCATGTCCAAGCAGGAGTGCGTGAAGAAGGGAATCGCACAGCCGCTACGCGCAGCCCAAGGAAAGATCGAAGCCAGTGTCGCGGACGGAAGGAGCACGGTCTGGTACTACGCGGGAAATGAATACGTAGTTCCGACTGAGCAGTGGAATGAGACCTACCAGCGGTACAAGGCGGAAACTGACCGCGAACACGACGAAGTTGTGAAAGTTGGTGGGCTGCACATCTTTGGTACTGAGAGACACGAGGCAAGACGTATCGATAACCAGCTGCGCGGACGCGCGGGTCGGCAGGGCGATCCGGGATCTTCCCGTTTCTATTTATCGTTGGAAGACGACTTGATGCGCATTTTTGCGAAGGAGTGGGTGTCGAATCTGCTTCAGAAGCTGGGCATGGAAGAGGGCGTGCCGATCGAATCGAGGCTGATCACGCGCCGTATCGAAGCGGCACAAAAAGCGGTTGAGACGCAAAACTTCGAAGCCCGCAAACACCTTCTCGAGTATGACGACGTAATGAACAAGCAGCGCGAGGCCGTGTACGGGCTTCGTCGGCAGCTGCTTGAAGGGGTGGATCAGAAAGATTTGATCCTGGAAGACTATGTAAGTGGTCTGCTGGGGGATCTTCTCGCGCAGTTCTGCCCGGAGAAGGACCACGCTGACGATTGGGACTTCAAAGGTCTTAAGGACGCGATTTTCACCCGATTCGGTATCGACATCTTCGCGGAAGGGGTGAAGCCGGAGTCATTGAACCGGCAGGAACTCGGGGACGCGATCTTTGACAAGCTGAAGGCCCGATACGATGCAAAGGAGCAACTGATTGGCTCCGACGCCATGCGGTATCACGAGCGGATGATCATGCTAAGCGTGCTTGATTCACAGTGGAAAGACCACTTGCTAAGCATGGACCACCTTAAGGAAGGCATCGGACTGCGTGGATACGGGCAGCACGATCCCCTAGTGGAGTACAAGCGAGAGTCCTTCGACATGTTCGAAGACATGATGCGGAGGTTCCAAGAAGACACGGTCCGTTATCTGTACCTTATGCAGATTCTGGAACGACCCGGTGGAGATTTCGGGGCAGCCGGCGGTCCGGGCGGTGGGCCTTCTGATCGCGGCCCAGAATCGGGTGCGCCCACTCTGGTATCTGGGAGAGCGGGTGGCAACGGTCGACCTCCTCGGAATGTGGCGACATCCGTGGATGACCTGGAAGAAGCTTTTCAACGCAAGAAAAAGCGCGAACTGGAGATGGCTCGCATGGCCGGGTCTGGTGATCAACAACCAGTTCAGCAAGTCGTTCGTTCCGGCGAAAAAGTAGGCCGGAACGATCCTTGTCCATGTGGATCGGGCAAGAAGTACAAGAAGTGCTGCGGCGCGTAATCACCGAGCGTGCGCTCGCCGGTCACAACTTTTCTTTTCTAGCAGAGCTAGAATACTTGGGCAGAAGTGCAGAGGAGGTTTCTATGATCGCACTTCGCCTGGTTCATCTCATTGAGAGTCATTCAGACGAACTCGCAGACGGTCTGACACGTAAGCTGTTCACATCAGAGCGATTGCGCGGAATGAAACACGTGCCTGCCAGTGAAATCCATGAGCGGTGTCACGAGGTTTACCGGAACCTGAGTGACTGGCTGATGTCGAAAACGGAGCACGACATCGAGAGGGTTTATCAGCGGCTTGGTGCCCGGAGGTATGAGCAAGGGGTTGGATTGGCGGATCTGTGTTGGGGACTTATGCTCACGAAAGAGCATCTCTGGGAGTTTTTGGAGCGGGAAGGCGTTCATGGTGGGGCACACGAGATTTTCGGAGAGTTGGAGTTACTTCGTTCACTCGACCAGTTTTTCGACCGAGCCGTGTACCACGCCGCAACCGGATATGAACACGCGCGAATGGCGATAGCAGCCTGAGGTCGTTATTACCGAATGGGCCGTTTGCGGATAGAAGTGTCCCGGGTTTCTTTGAACGTCATATTCCGCGCCGAACTATGATTTCTTTTCTTCCAGTCCAGAAACATTGGCGCGTACGAGAGTGTGATGTAATCCGAGGATTCGATGCCTAGCTGTGCGGCAGTACGATCAAGCCACCGAGGTGGGCCCTCAATCTCTCCGAAGTCGCCGATCGGCGTCTGATCCATAACAACGTAACCTTTTCCGTCCGTCCATTCGGCGCGAAATTTCTCGTAATGGAATGTAGGGCGAAAACCCAGTGCTCGCAGGATGAGTTCCATGCCGGGGCCGTCGACGAGCGCAGTTTCAGTTTCCGTTCGACTTTTGTGTTTGCCGTTCCACGCCTTCGCCTTGTGGGTAAGGAGCCATCGCTCGCCGTATTTGCGGAGACGCAGGAGTTCGCCTCGTTTGCGTAATTTTTGGCCCGGCCAGTCGTATAGCGTATTCCATTCATGCGTGCGCGGCGTGATTTGTCGAAATCCAGCGAGTCGCAAGAGCCGTTTTATTTGCGTGTGGTTCGAAACGCGAAACTTGATCTCATTTTCCCGGTGGCCAGCCATCTAGATCAGTATATCGGGGCAGGTTGGATGTCGGGGAAAGCTGGCTCCGCACTGTCCTTCCGAAGGTCAGGAAAATGTCGGAAGTTTAACCAGGTCGTCGTGAGGAACGGGTTCGAGTGGATGACCGGCTTTCCGCCAAGCACGCAGACCACCTGCTATGACGAAAGCACGAAAACCCTGCTCTTGAAGTAGGAGCGCCACACGGGCGCTCGTGGCTTCGCGCTGTCAAGTACAGTAGACAAAAATGTCGCGGTCTTTCGGAAGGGACTTGATCTCTTCAGCAAGATTATTCGGCTCGATGCGGATAGAACCCTTGATTCGGCTTGCTTCCGCATCGTAATAACCGTGGCTGCGCACATCGACGAGGAGAGGCGGCTGATCATTAGAGGTGAGGCGCCGTGCTACTTCCTCGATAGGAATGCGGGGAGCAAATTTGTAAATGCGGTACTTACGAAAAAGCCAGATCCGATATGCAATGTAAAAGGCGACACCCACGCCGAGAACAACTTCCACAGCGAATCCCGCAGATTTCATTCCTTGAGTTAGCTTGCGAAGGACATCGCTAAACAGGTAGCCGGCGATTCCATAGGCAGACACATAAAGAGCTGCGCCGGCAGCATCAAATCGCAGAAACTGATCAAACGGCATTTTCATGCTGCCCGCAAGGGGGGGCGACATGGTGTTTACACCAGGAAGGAACTTGGCGAACAGCAAAGTCTGTTTGCCGCGGCGATAGAAGTATTCGGCCGATCGTAAAATGCAACTTTCGGGGTTAGCCGATAAACGGCACAGAAGACCGAGAAGAGTCCAGCCACTGACACGTCCTAGAGTGAAAAGGACAATGTCGCCCAGCAGGATGCCACAAAAAGCAGCCCCAAATGCTGCTACGGTATGAAATCTGCCATAGGCGCTCAAAGCTCCAGCGGTGAGGATGGCGAGTGCGGCTGGCAGAGGCAGACCGACAGCCTCCAGGAAACAGATTCCGGCCACCAATAGATAGCCATGCGTCGGTAAGGATTTGAGCAGTTCTTCCAAGGGGTCTTTTATACCGCGAGCAAATCTCTTAGATTCGCTAGGCCGAATGGGGATTCAGCCAACTTGTGCTAGGGTATCGTCTTTCCATCGATGGAGGAAACATGAATCAGGCAAAAATTGTTTCGATATGTTCCGGTATCGTTCTGTTGATGTCCTTAGTCCCATCAATTCAAGCGCAAGGAAACAGCATGGATTCCAGCAAACAAGAAGCGGTGAGCACATCCAGCGGTACTCGGCGGGTGATAAACCTTCCCGATCATTCTTCTAAATCGCCATTCAGCGATGCGGTCCTGGTGGGCAATACGTTGTATCTCGCGGGACGGATTGGAATAGATCCGAAAACCGGCAAGGTACCAGCCAAAGTCGAAGACGAAGTGAAGCTGTTGCTGGACGGATTCGAAGCGGTCCTCCGGCAAGCGGGCATGACAATGGATGATCTCGTATCAGTCCAGATTTTTGCGCCGGACGTAACTCTGTGGGAGGCATTCAACGCAGAGTACGTGAAGCGTTTTACGAAAGATTTACCTGCCAGGGCTTTTCTTGGTTCAGGCCCACTGTTGTTGGGTGGACGATTCGAGATGATGGGTATCGCGGTAAAACGTTAGCTACTTTTCGCGAGCAACGACGAAGTCGGGCGCCCAGAGCAAGGCGCGCTTGATCTCGGAATTTGGAAAAGTGCAGATCGCCTGGCGCGCGGCTTCCGCGTAGCGAGACGCTTCCGTATATGCAAAATCAATGGAGCCATACCGGTGGAGGATATCGAGAATCTGCCGATGGGTGACGCCGTTAAATGCGCGATCGAGAAGTACAGTTTCGATTTGCGATCGCTCTTGGCCTGTGCCGTGCTCCAGTGCGTGGATGACGGCCATGGTGACTTTACCTTCCCGAAGATCACTGGCCACGGGTTTACCAAGAACGTCTTGCGTGGCGGTCAGGTCCAACACGTCGTCAACAATTTGGAAAGCCATCCCGAGATTGCGTCCGTACTGACCTAGATTGTCCTCCTGCTGGGGAGTAGCGCCTCCGAGAATTCCTCCGAGTCGCATGCAGACGGAAAACAGGCAGGCTGTTTTGCGATAGATTAAGTCGAAGTGCTCATCGAGAGAGATGAGTTTTCCGAGCTTTTCCATCTGCAATAATTCGCCTTCGACCATCTGTTGCGTGAGTTCGATCAGGGTATCCAGGATGCGGAAGTTTCGCTCCTGAACGGCAATTTTGAACGCCTGCATGTACAGCCAGTCGCCAGCCAGCACACACTTTGAATTCCCCCATTGTGTGTTGGCAGCAGGGCGCCCACGGCGGGTCTGAGCTTCGTCGATGATGTCGTCATGAACCAAAGTGGCCGTGTGGATAATTTCGACAACTGCTCCTAGACGTACTGCACCTCGACCCTGGTAATTGAAAAGTTTTGAGGAAAGAAGGAGGAGGGCAGGACGGATTCGCTTGCCGCCACCACCGCGCAGATACTCGCCAATCTCGGTGATTGCTCCGACATTGGAAACCGTGTCGCGGCCGAATTCTTCTTCGATTGCGACCAAATCGTCACGCAATAAATCGAAGATTTCTTTCCCGTTGATGGCCGCCGATGTACTCAATCGTCTCCTAGTTTGATCGGTAATTTGTAAACTGCATGTCGATACCGAAATCACGCTGACGAAGCAGCGCGATGATTTCCTGCAACGTATCTCGGTCTTTTCCGCTCACGCGTACAAGATCACCTTGAATGGAGGCCTGCACTTTTTTCTTGGAGTCCTTGATCGTCTTCACAATGTCACGGGCCTTTTCGATTGGAATACCCTGTTGCATGGTGACTTTTTGTTTTGCTGTTCCGCCCAGCGAAGATTCAATTTTCTCGTAGTTCAGGCCCTTGAGGGGAACGCCGCGCTTGACCAGTTTCTGCTGAAAGATGTCATTGATGGCTTTCAGCTTGAATTCGTCGATGGAGTGCAGGACGATCGCATCTTTGCCTTCCATGGCGATATTTGATTTCGAGTCTTTGAGATCGAAGCGCGTGGTGATTTCCTTCATCGCCTGTTGAATGGCATTGGAAACCTCCTGCAAGTCGATCTTGCTTACGATATCGAATGTGTTATCAGGCATGCGTTGTGCACCACATTGAGTAGATTCGGCAATACCCTGCAGCGATGCGTTTATACAAAGCTAAACGGGATTCCTGTTTTCGTGAAGGGAAAAGAAACGATAAAAGTTTTGCGTTGTCTGCCGGCCGATGTCATCGGTTGACATGCCACGCAATTCACCGATCTGGCGAGCTACTTCCTTCACAAACGCTGGTTCATTGCGTTTGCCGCGGTTCGGAATCGGAGCAAGGAAGGGCGAGTCGGTCTCAATCAGCATTCGGTCGAGTGGGACGATGGCAGCCGTTTCACGAATCTGCTGAGCCTTGGGAAAGGTAATGTTTCCGGCAAAAGAAATCATAAAGCCCATATCCAACGCTCGTTTAGCGTGATCTGGGTTCCCGGTGAAGCAGTGCAGAATGCCTCCGAGGCCGCTCGGAGCCCATTGTTCTTGAATCAGGCTCAGGCAGTCGTACCAGCCGTCTTCGCTCCCGTCGGACGGTCGGCAGTGGATGATGATCGGCAGCTTGGTCTTTCGGGCAATTTCCATCTGGCGGACGAAAACCCTCTGCTGCACGTCGCGAGGCGAGTGGTCGTAGAAATAATCGAGTCCAATTTCACCGACCGCTATGACCTTGGGTCGTTCGAGAAGTTGTTCCATTCGCGAGAACGCTCGTTCATCGGCGAGTTTGGCCTCATGGGGATGGATTCCAAGGGTCGCGTAGATGAAGTTGTATTTCTGGGCAAGTTTGATTCCGCAGTCGAAGTTTTCGGGACCGTCTCCGTTTCCGATTGCCACGATCACTTCTATGCCCGCCTCCCTCGCACGAGTGATGACCTCGTTGCGATCGTTATCGTAACGTTCGCCTTCGAGATGAGCGTGGGAGTCGATGAACATTAGTTTTTAGTCTAGCTGTTAGGCGTTAGCAGAACATACTTAGCGTTGTCTTGCCGTGGTCGAGTAAGAAGCTTTGTGTGCTCAGGAGAACGCGTTCACTATTTAAGTCGCGTTCCTATCGGCACATCTTCGAGAAAAGCAGCCAACACAGGTTTGCCCCCTTCGGGTGATGCAGCCACGATCATGCCATTCGACTCCAGTCCACGTAGCTTACGGGGAGCGAGATTGGTGACTATGACCACTTTTCTTCCGATTAATGTCTCCGGTGCATAGGCTTCAGCGATGCCAGCGACGACTTGACGAACTTCTGTTCCTAAGTCGACTTCAAGCCGCAGAAGTTTGTCCGCGCCTTTCACGCGTTCGGCGACTTTGACTTGAGCAACTCTGAGTTCAACTTTTGCGAAATCGTCGATGGAGATCTTGCCGTCTGGCGCAGTGGCCGCAGGCTTCGCGGCCGGAGCAGTTGCTGATCCCGTTGCGGGTGTTGCAGCATTTTCAACTTTAGTTTCTACTGCCGCGCCCGGGCGTCCCTGATCTTCCATCTTCTGCATCCTCTCGATTGCGGATTTATCTGCGCGTGGAAAGACGGCCTCCACGGCCCCCAACTTGGTGCCGAGCGCAAGTTGTCCCCATTTCAAGCCAGTTAGATCGAACTTGCGAATGTCTCCGAGGCCTAGCTGCGCCCATATCTTGGCCGTGGAGTCCGGGATTACCGGATGAGCGAGCGCCGTTACGATGCGAAGGGCTTCAGCGCTGGTATAGAGAATCGTAGCGAGACGGGCACGGCTGCTCTCATCCGATTTCTCGCCGAGTGCCCAGGGTTCATTCTCAACGATGTATTTGTCGACGGCGGCAACAAGTGACCACGCCGATTCCAGCGCTTTTGAAAACTGATACTGATCGAGAAGAGCACTGGCTTCAGTGATGGTCCGGCGCGCCGTGTCGGCGATTACGTCGTCAGCCGCGGTGTGAGAAGCCGTGTGGGATGGATATGGAACTTCACCGCGAAAATATCGCGTGATCATGGTCAGGGTGCGGCTAGCGAGATTCCCGAGACCGTTGGCGAGGTCAGCGTTGTATCGCTGAACGACGGCATCGAAACTGAAGGAGCCGTCCTGGCCGAAAACGATTTCGCGCAGAAGGAAGTAGCGCAGGGCGTCTGTACCGAGCACGTCGATGATGGTTTCCGCGCGGACGATATTGCCGCGCGATTTCGACATTTTGTTCTCTTCAAAAAGGAGCCATCCATGCGCCACGATGCCTTTTGGCAACGGAATACCGGCAGCCATCAGGAAAGCGGGCCAGTAGACACAGTGAAAGCGAACGATTTCTTTGCCGACCATGTGCACATCAGCAGGCCAATACGTTTCGAACTTGCTGGTGTCCGAGGAGCCGTAACCTAGAGCGGTGATGTAGTTCGCGAGCGCGTCAAGCCAGACGTAAATTACATGCTTCGGGTCATCGGGTACGGGGATACCCCAGGAAAAGGTTGAGCGGCTGACCGAAAGATCTCGAAGGCCGCCGCGTACAAATGACATGACTTCATTACGGCGGGTCTCAGGTCGAATGAAGTCCGGCTGATCGTTATAGAGAGCGAGAAGCTTGTCCTGGAAGGCGGAGAGCTTGAAGAAGTAGTTCTCTTCGTGAACGGTTTCAGTTGGGCGTCCGCATTCTGGGCAAGGTGCACCGGGACCGGCCGCATCCACGTAAAGCTCGTCGAAGACGCAATACTGACCCGTGTACGTTCCTTTGTAGATAAAGCCGTTATCGCGCAGCTTTCGGAAAAGCGCCTGCACTCCCTTTTTATGGCGATCGGAAGTGGTGCGGATGAAATCGTCATAGGTCAGGCCCATGCGGTCCCAGAGCGAACGAAACTGAGCCGAGATTTCATCGGCAAACTCTTGTGGAGTCTTGCCTGAGCCTTGTACAGCGCGTTCGATTTTCTGGCCGTGCTCATCCGTACCCGTCAGAAAGTAAGTATCAGAGCCGAGCATGCGCTGGCGGCGCGCGATGGTGTCGCAGGCGATCGTGGTGTAGGCGTGGCCGATGTGAGGACGCGCATTGACGTAGTAGATGGGAGTTGTGATGTAAAACTTTTTGCTCATTTGATGGTTCAGTCGGCTGCTGCTGTGACAGTCCTAAGATCTGTTATTTCGATTCCAATGTGTTCGAGATGGTGGAACATGTGGTCAAGGTAGTCCTCAAACACGAACTGCAAGGTAACCGGTTGGGAAGTTGCTACTGTTAAAAATCGGGTCCATGCTGCTGCGGGTACCCCACTAGCTGCAGCCAATAATTGCCGGTTCAGGGCAGCCCAGAGTTCGATCAGTTCCTGCCAGTCACGTTGCTGGTATCCGTGCATTTCGACCCAAGCACGTTGCTCGTAGCCGGGCATTGCTGGATTTTCTTGCAGCACGGCACGGACGATCCGCTGGTGGTTGTTGCATGCGGAATCGAGCAGGTGCCCGAGTTCTTCTTTTGGGGACCATTTGGATTCGCCGGAACGCGTTGCAGCGTGTTCATTGGAAATCGCGGACAAGCGACTTGGGACGAGTTCCAATGCTCGTTGCAACAAAGTGATCCGCTGGCTCATTGTTCTCTCCTTGCCACATATGCCTGTGCTGCTTCCTGCATGACGGTTTTTAGGGGCACATGATGTTCGCTGGCGATCCGTCGGCAATCTTCGTACTCGGGCGTGTAGTTCGTAACAGTACCGTTCATGCTCGCGATCTTGACACGCACGTCGCCCCATTGAGTCGAGACAGTTACATGCTTGCGCTTCAAAACGCACCGGCTTTCGCGGCGTCGGCGAACTCCGATTGTGGAGGTCTCGGTAAATATGAGCTGGGTCAAACGGTCTGCATCCTGATCGTGGCAAAGAACCGTTAACTGGATACCAGGACGGCTCTTTTTCATGTGGACCGGTGTGCCGAAGGCATCGAGTGCTCCCTCGGCGATGAGGCGTTCAAGGGTGTAGCCGATCACTTGCGGGCTCAAGTCATCCAGGTTCGCTTCGAGGACTGTAATCGTTTCCTGTGTAGTTTTTTCGGCAATGATTGAATCCGATTTCCCGATGGTGAGCCGCAAGACATTCGGCTGAGCAGGGAAGTCACGTGACCCTGCGCCATAACCGCTCTTCTCAATCTGCATTGCAGGGAAGGACGCGAAGGTGGCGACAAGGGTCTTGACTATAGCAGCTCCGGTTGGCGTGACTAGTTCCACCTTCAGTCCAGAGGAGTAAACCGGAGCGCCGGTTAGAAGTTCAACCACTGCAGGTGCGGGAACCGGAAGTGTTCCGTGGGTACACTGGACTGTGCCGCCCCCCACGTTTAAGTGCGAACACACCCAGTGATCGACTCCGAGAGCTTTTGATCCAACTGCGGCACAGACAATGTCTACGATAGCATCCACCGCTCCCACTTCATGGAAATGGATTTCGTTGACAGAAGTGTTATGAATCTTTGCTTCGGCCGCTCCAAGTGATTCAAACATTGATTTTGCAAGTTCTTTAGCGGAAGCATCGATCGTAGCTGAAGCGATCAGATCTCGAATTTCGTTCAACCCACGACCGTGGTCGTGCTGCTCGTGATGATGATCATGGCGGTGAGGAGCGGCCGCAACGGCGTTCCGCTGCTCCCAATAAACTTCTCGCGGCAGGTCCTTTTCCCCGTGCGCAAACACATCGACCTTGGTAGCCGCGATGCCTGCGCGCATTACTTTTTCGATCTTGAGTTGCGCGTCAATGTGCAGAGCTGCAATGGTCTCTTCGAAGAGCTTTGCGGGCACACCAGCATCGATGAGCGCTCCTAGAAACATGTCGCCGCTAATTCCGGACGAGCAATCGAGGTAAGCAATCCGCATAAAGGTTCAGTCGTCGCTCGTACGCGCAAGTACTGAATACACGCGTCAGTACTAGTGAGCGCGCATCGGAACTTTTGTTGGTTATTGGCCGTTAGTTGCGAGCCAAAACACGTACTTAACAACAGGCTCCGCGAGCAAAGTCTAATTTTTCATCATAGGGAAGCATGTCACATGCGTCAAACCATGGCCCTGCTACAATCGTCAGCTTAATCAATCAGTTAGAGGGACCCTTGTATCGATACCTGCAGCACCGGCTTGTCCATTCCATCCAGGAATTCGTCCGCCAGACGTACCAGATCGAATTGGAAAGGTTTGCGGTCGAGCAACCACCCAAGGTGGAACTTGGCGAGTACGCCCTGCCGCTTGCTTTTGAGTTGGCTAAGAAACTGCGCAAGGCACCACGGAAGATTGCGGAGGAAATCGTCTCGGGAATTGGGCAGGTCGAGGGATTCGAGAAGTTAGAAGTTGCAGGTGCCGGCTACATCAACGCACGAGTGGATCGAGGCAAGTTCGCGCGGGCGCTTGCGGCGGACGAAAAACCGCAAACCACTTCTCGGGCGGGCAAAATTTTGGTTGAACACTCGAGTATCAATCCCAACAAGGCAGCGCATATAGGGCATCTTCGGAACGCAATTCTGGGAGACACGTTCGTTAGATTATTGCGCTTCGCAGGAAGGGGAGTGGACGTCCAGAACTACATCGACAACACCGGAGTGCAGGTCGCGGATGTCGTCGTTGGTTTTCTTTACCTTGAGAAGAAAACAAGATCCGATATTGAGTCGCTCACGCTCGAGCCAAAGTTCGATTTTTACTGTTGGGACCTCTATGCGCAGGTTTCGCGGTGGTACGAGAAGGACAAGCAAAATCTGCAAATCCGATTGAAAACTCTTCACGAAATCGAATCGGGTGGAAATGAAACAGCATCGATTGCAGATCTGATCTCAAGAGCTGTGCTGAGACGACACCTCGAGACGATGGATCGGATTGACATTGAATACGATTTCCTGCCGCGGGAGAGCGAGATTCTTCATTTGCATTTCTGGAATGCAGCTTTCGAGAAACTAAAAGCTGGCGGAGTTCTGTTTTACGAAACAGAAGGAAAAAACAAAGGCTGCTGGGTGATGAAGCGCGCCGGAACGAGCCAAAAGCCGCTGACGGATGAGGAAAAAGAAGATCGGGAGAAGCTCTCCGAGGAAGATCAGAAAGTCATTGTGCGATCCAACGGAACGGTTGGATACGTGGGGAAAGATATTGCATATCACCTCTGGAAATTCGGTCTTCTCGGACTCGATTTCGGATATCGGAAGTTCTACCTCTATCCGAATCAACACCAGTGCTGGATTTCGTCCGATCATGGCGAAGCAGATCACCCTCATTTCGGAGATGTGAGCGAGATCTACAACGTCATCGATGCACGCCAAGCAGAAGCGCAGAACACCGTAATCGAAGCCCTGCGAGGTCTGGGCTATAACGAACAGGCTGATCACTACACGCACTTTTCGTATGAGATGGTTGCATTAACTCCGCGATGCGCCGCTGAGCTGGGCTATTCGCTATCGGAAGAAGACAAAAACAAAGCGTACATCGAAGTCTCAGGTCGGAAGGGTTTCGGGGTGAAGGCTGATGACTTGCTCGATGCTCTCATCACTTCAGCCAAGATGGAAGTTGATGCACGGCACCCAGAGCTTCCGGAAGAGGAGCGCATCACGATCGCGAAACAGATTGCGATTGGAGCTCTTCGTTATTTCATGCTGAAGTACACAAAACCTTCCGTGATTGCCTTCGATTTCAAAGATGCTTTGAGCTTCGAAGGAGAGACTGGCCCCTATGCCCAATACGCCGTGGTGCGTGCAACCAATATTTTCCGAAAGGGCGGATACGACCCTGACGCGTTGGTAATTCCCGACATCAATTTCAGCCATTATCTTTCAGGCGAAAACACAAACGAAATCTGGGAACTCTGGTTAGCCGCGGCTAAGACGAGTCATATAGTGGAGCAATGCATCGCGACAAAGGAACCCGCTTATCTGGCTAAACACGCGTTTCAGTTAGCCCAGAATTTCAACACTTTCTACCATCGGCACCCGATACTCAGCGAAGCGGACCAAGGCCGACGCTCGTTTCTACTCGCCTCTGCTGCCATCGTGCGGCGAGAGCTGACACGAGCGCTCGCGATGCTGGGAATCACTGTGCCTCCAGTCATGTAGGCCACCGTACCGAGGCCCTGCATCTCGGTGGCGTGAGTCTGCATCTAAATTGCATAGGAAAAATTGGAGAAATGTATGAAAAAGCTGCTACTTAGTGCGCTTGTCGTGTGCCTGTTTGGCATCTCGGCGATGGCCGCTCCCATGGTTTTTCCGGGCACCATCGCAAATGCGCGATTTGTCTATGTCACAAGCTATGACGGCGGTCAGTACAATCCGTCTCTATTGCCAGAGGACAGACAGGCGATTGCTAACGTCCAAGATTCAATTCAGAAATGGGGCAAGTTGGTGGTGGTATACCGCCCCGAAGATGCCGACGTCGTATTGATGGTACAGGCGCGGCCTTCTGAAGATCTTCTGGCCGTCTACGACGCGCATCAATGGCCGCGCTCGACCTATATGTGGAGAACAATGGGGCGAGGCGGACTGGAGAAGAACGAAACTCCGTTAGTCACCGAGTTTCAGAAGAATTTCGATCGCTTGCAGAAGTAAGCAGGCAATCGGCAGTAAACCGGGCGGAGGTTGCGAACCTGCTCCTCCGTCCGATTTTGCCGTCCCAGATGTTCAGTGCTTCCGCACAATCCTTAATGCCTTCTCTGGCGTTCATTACCGTATAAATTTTCTATTGTTCGTAGCGGCTTTGCTCGACAGGGCAAAGATGAGCTTTGTTGCACAGTCCCTAAGTAGCTGAAGACAAGCCGGATAACCCTACTAATCTGCGCGAGTGATTGGCATGACCCTTGCATTAATCAAGAGCGTTGTTTTCAGGTCCCAGGCATGATCGCTTCGACAAATACGAGATCGATGATGATAACGACAAGGAGCTCCCTTACGATGAACCGCACTTCGTTAATTTTGGTTCTGGTAGCTGGTATGTTTGCGACCGTGGGTTGCAGCACCAAGAACTATGTCCGTCAGGAAACAACGCCCCTGATCAACAAGACCAACGAGCTGGACGATATGACCGCGAAGAACTCGAAAGAGATCAAGGACGTAGATTCGCGGGCGCAGGCTGGCATCCAGGCTGTACAAGCAAAGGCAGCGGATGTGGATACGAAGGCCCTGGCTGCTGGAAAGAGCGCCGACGAAGCTCAGACTCTCGCGAATAATGCTGTCCATCGCGTTGATACTCTCAGCAATGCAGTTGCGAACCTCGACAATTACAAGCCAATTGCCGAGACATCGGTTCACTTCGGTTTCAACAAAGACAATCTGACGAAGAAGGCCAAGGAAGCCCTGGATCAGCTTGCGAACGACATCCAGAACGCGAAGGGCTACATTCTGACCGTCGAGGGTGGCACCGACTCCGTAGGCAGCTCAGACTATAACTACAACTTGAGCGAGCGCCGTGCGGACGCCGTCATTCAATACCTGGCTTCGCAGCACAACGTTCCCGCCCACAAGATTTATCTGATCGGTCTGGGCAAGGACAAGCCGGTTGAGACGAACAAAACCGCCGACGGGCGTGCCAAGAACCGTCGCGTTGATGTTCGCTTGATGACAAACACGACCGCCGGTGCATCGACGCCAGCTGCAGCTCCTGCGGAAGCGCCAGCGAACTCGGCACCTCCGGCAACGCAGCCGCCATCTTCGATGTAAAAGTTTTCTCCCTCCTCCCCGGAGGACTTCGCCAAGCAGGCCGCTCCCCCCAGAGTGGCCTGTATTTTTTTAAAGCCGAAATCACTCAGGAATAAAAGCCGGCTGGACCGGACATGGACCGAACCAGCCGTAAGTCGCTTGCGTGCTCCGCTTCCGTGATGGGAGGAATCTTGGAGTGCCGCAAGATACCTGGGGTATAGACGGCGTCAAAACATAAAGGCAACCGAAAGTTGCTAGTTCGCTTGGAGCTGGCGTCCACACACAATCTTGCATCCCACAATTGTGTTCTGATTTGTGCGGTTAATTCGGCCGAAGCGAGAATCGACCTTCAGGCTCTTGTGGGCGATACAATTATGAGGATGCGTTTTTGGCTCATATTCATACTTGTAACATTTGTGGCGCTTAGCATTTTGGGGTCGTCATGCCGGGCTCATGCTCAGCAAGACGAATCAGGTAAGCCCGCCGAAAAAGCTGAATCTGACCGACGAGCGGACCGCAATGCGGAAGCACAGGAAAGCTCCAGTCGAGACACGAAGATTGATATCAGTCCACCGAAAGACGACGCGAAGACTCATCCGAACAGTGCCTCCGCTATGGAAGAAGTCGAAGGCAAGCCGCCTACGGACGATGTGCAGGAGTTCCACCCATGGAATCCATTAAAAGCGTTGAAGGATGTTGAGGTGGGGGATTTTTACTTCAAACGAAAAAACTATCGCGCGGCACTCGACCGGTATAAAGAAGCCCTCTATTACAAGCAAGATGATGCAGTCGCAACCTTCCGTGCCGCACAATGTCAGGAGAAACTTGGTTCGGTTGCCGAAGCGCTTGCGAATTACGAAGCCTATCTTCGAATACTGCCGGACGGGCCGTTCGCGGCAGACGCGGGGAAATCCATCGAACGGCTGAACGGATCGCCGGGTGCTTCCCCGGCAAAAAAGAATTGAATTACGGAGTAACGTGCTCGTGTAAAGGTGAGAGTCGCTCGAAAGCAGTGCTTGAAGTTACATTTGCTGAAGGCGTGAGATATTCGAAGCTCTCAAAGTGGACTGCCGTTCCGGGCTTCTTCTTTGCATCTGCTGGTGTGGTTCGCAAGACTCGTGCGCGACAGCGAACTCTCATTTCCTCACTGAGCGTGATTTCGGAAGGCAAGGTCAAAGTGACCTCGATCACTGTTCCCTCGCAAAGGGGAGCTTCGGTGTAAAAGTAGGCGCCACGCATACTGACATTTTCGGTGCACCCGGCCAATTCGGTTCCTGCATTCACGTCCCGAATCGCGATAGCAACATGACAACCAAATCGATAAGCCACTCTACGTTCAACTTGGACTGGATCGGTGCTCATCGAGAACCTCCCATCGAGATCCGAAGACTCGGGTGCTTCGCGAAATGGCAGCAATGGAGAACTGCGTGACGTTCCACGCGGAGCAATGACTTTATCTCAAGTCAGCAGCTTCGCGGAAGTCAAAAATTAGTGAAGAGCTCTGAAGATCAAGCGTCTGCAGCCAAACATGTCCTTGCGCTCTGTTGTCGGTGCGCTACCATCATTCGAGACTTGGAAGCCAGTGATCGCATCTAAAAGTCGGCGGGACAAGTGAACGAGAATAAGGAACTTATCGAGGACCAAACAAAAATAGAGTCTCGTGCGATCTCGGCTGGCGTAGGTAGTCGATGGAGCGGTGCTCTGCGCGCCCTCCATCATCGCAACTTCCAGCTCTTTTTTGGCGGTCAATTGATTTCTCTCGTCGGCACCTGGATGCAGAGTGTCGCGCAATCGTGGCTGGTGTACCGAATCACTGATTCGTCCTTGCTGTTAGGTTCTGTCGGTTTTGCGAGTCAGATTCCGGTATTTCTGGTGGCTCCGCTGGGCGGTGTAGTGGCAGACCGTTTCAATCGTCAACGAATCGTAATCGCCACGCAAATCGCCTCGATGATTCTGGCGTTTCTTCTCGCAGTATTGACGCTCACGGGATGGATTCAGAAAGGTCGCGTCTGGCCAGTTTTCGTCCTCGCGGCTTTGCTTGGCGTCGTCAATGCGTTCGACATCCCAGGTCGCCAATCTTTTCTCGTTGATATGGTGGGCAAGGAAGATCTGATGAATGCGATTGCGCTGAACTCCTCAATGTTCAACGGAGCTCGCATCATCGGTCCCGCGATTGCGGGAGTTCTGGTCGCGAAAATTGGCGAGGGTTGGTGTTTTTTCGCGAACGCCGTGAGCTACATTGCCGTTATCGCTGGGCTCATGATGATGCGAGTGCACTGTCCACCACGCTCGAAATCAGAGTCTCCTTTCGAAGACATTCTGGAAGGTTTTCGATTTGCCAGTCGAACGGGGCCGATTCGGGCGCTTCTGCTGTTGCTGGGTCTGGTGAGCCTGGTCGCTATGCCCTATACAGTTCTGATGCCACTTTTTGCAGATCGCATTCTGCACGGAGGAGCTAAAGGCTTGGGCATCCTGATGGGTTTCACCGGGATCGGTGCGCTCCTCGGCGCTTTAACGCTGGCGTTGCGTTCAGGGGTAAAAGGTCTTGGGCGGCTCATCGTCATTACGTGTGCAAGCTTCGGGGTGAGTCTCTTAGCTTTCGCGTTTTCGAAAGTATTTTGGTTATCTGCCATTCTGCTATTACCTGTTGGTTTTTCCATGATGTTGCAGATGGCGAGTTCAAACACGCTAATCCAGACGATGGTGCCTGACGAACTGCGTGGGCGCGTCATGGCGTTGTACTCGATGATGTTCATGGGGATGGCTCCCTTTGGAGCTCTGTTTGGGGGAGCAATGGCTGATCGCTTTGGCGCACCTGTGACAGTCGCGGTTGGAGCTCTTGCTTCGATAGGTGGTGCTGCATTGTTTGGAATGAACCTGCCCAAGATCCGCACAGAAGCACGACAGTTGATCATTGCGCAAGCTGTTGCCGGCGGAGAACCTTCAGAAGAGATGACGGCGCGAATCGTGCGGGATTAAGAGCGTTATCGTGGAAGTATCTGCTCGGGCATCGAATCAGAACTGAAGCAGAGAGCAGCGGCGCCGGCGATCCCGGCGTCTTGCGCAAACTGCGCAGGCACGAGTGGAATTTCAGCGCAGCGCTGGTTCAAACAATAACGCCGAAGAAGTGCCTGAATATCAGGAAGGTGCGACTGCAGCATCTGTCCAACTCCTCCTCCAATAATAATAATTTCTGGTTCCAAAAGATCGATGATGTTTCCCAACCAAAAAGCAAGCAGATCGTCCGTTTTGTGAAGGACATCAAGAGAAAGGGCATCGCCTTCATGGGCAGCTTGTCCCACGAGTTCACTCGTTACATCTTCAGGTTTGCCCTGCGTAATCTGCAGTAGCACGGATTTGTTGTTCTCGCGCAATTGAGCCTTCGCTCGTTTAGCGATTGCAGGACCCGATGCGAATGCCTCGATACAACCTTTCTTGCCACATGCGCAAAGCGGTCCGTTGCGATCAATGCTGAGATGACCACCTTCTCCAGCGGCGCCGGTGCGTCCGTGATGAATTTTTTGGTCTAGAACAATGGCAGTGCCGATGCCAGTTCCGATGGTGACGTAAAAGACGTTGCGATATCCTCGGCCGGCTCCCCAAAGGGCTTCTGCCGAACCAGCGGCATTCGCATCGTTGTCTACGCGAGCGGGAAGCCCGAAGCGCGTGGCAAGGCTTTCGCCAAGCGGGAAGTTACGCCAGCACGGAAGATTCGGCGGATTGAGCACAGTACCAGTTCGTGGATCGAGTGGTCCGGGAGAGCAAATGCCAATCGCCTCGATCGTGGAAGGATCTCCTTCTGATGGTGCCTGCTCGCGCACAATATTGATTGCGTTTACGACCGCGCTGAAGCCCGCTGCAGCGGTGCCATTGGCGACCATTGCTTGGCGTGTGCGCGCGACTATTTGTCCATCAGACCGAACTATCCCGGCGGCGATTTTCGTACCTCCAACATCGACGCCGATAGCGAGCTGGGATTGATGCGCTGACATGATTAGTGTGCGCTGCTCGGAACGATAGCATGGAGTCGTTAGTTGAGTGCTTCAATCAGTGCACGAACCTTCGAGTTTGGTTGATGTTTATTGTGGAGTGCTCTATCTTCGGCGAGCAAGGCCGTTACTTTGAACAGGAGCTGTGAATGGCAAATCTGACCACGAACACTGCTAGCGGCGCAGTCGGAGCGGGACAAAAAGATTACCGCGGCGCGATGGCCATGGTGACGACATTGTTTTTCATGTGGGGATTTCTGACGTGTTTGAACGATATTCTGGTGCCCCACTTGAAAGCGATCTTCGACCTGAATTATGCGAAGGTGATGCTGATTCAGTTTGCCTTTTTTTCGGCTTATTTTTTGTTTTCATTGCCCTCAGGGAAGGTCATCGACTGGTTCGGATACAAGCGGACCATGGTTACTGGCCTGTGCACAATGGCAGTTGGTGCGCTGCTTTTCATTCCCGCCGCTAGCGTTCCGTCCTACCCGTTGTTTCTTGGCGCATTGATGGTATTAGCCGGCGGCATGACGCTTCTTCAAGTTTCAGCAAACCCCTATGTCGCCGTGCTTGGGCCAGCTCGGACAGCATCGAGTCGATTGAATCTCACGCAGGCATTCAACTCACTCGGAACTTTCGTTGCTCCCTACATCGGAAGCGTGTTGATTTTGAGTGGCACAGTTTTGACTGCCGCTGAGATGGCAGGATTGAGTCCCGATCAGCTGCATGTCTACCGAGTGCAACAAGCTTCGTCCGTAAAAATACCGTATTTAGGGTTCGCGATCGTGCTGTTGGTGCTGGCGCTGATCATTGCGTTCTACAAACTGCCAGTGATCGAATCTGCGGAATCGCATCATGGTGAAGCCAAGCACTTGCACGATAGCGTCTTTAAACATCGAAACCTGGTGCTTGCCGCAATTGGCATATTTGTTTACGTGGGGGCGGAGGTATCTATCGGTAGTTTTCTTGTGAACTACATGAAAGAACCTTATATCGCGAATTATCCAGAAAGAGTCGCTGCGAAATTTCTGGTTTTTTATTGGGGAGGCGCAATGATTGGCCGGTTTTTGGGCTCCGCAGTGTTGCGTCGCGTGCCCACGAGGAAAGTGCTGGCAATTGCTGCGGGGGTTGCAGCGTTGCTCGTCGATGGTAAACATCGGTCATGTAGCGATGTGGAGCATCTTGGCTTCCGAGTATTTTCACGCTGGGCATTGATGGGCTTGGAAAATTAACGAGTCGCGGCTCGGCAGTGTTGGTCGCGGCTATCGTTGGGGGAGCGATCATTCCTGAGTTGCAGGGCATTTTGGCAGACAGGATTGGTATTCATCATGCGTTCATTTTGCCGGTGATCTGCTACTGCTACATCGTTTACATGTCGACGGCAACCTACGAGATCGGTTCAGCCCAAGCCACGGTAACTTAAGCGTGCCGGACGAATGCTAGTCGGTAAGTCATTGATCCGAAGCAACTTGTTCGATTCTTAATTGCTGTCGCCAACTGCGTTGGTCCAAGCTACACTATTGAAACAGCGCAGGGGGTCCTAAGTGCGTTTTTCAATGTTTGCAGCTTTCTTGCTTCTAGGTTTGACCGCCGGTTTCGCACAAAAAAAGAATGTTCCACGGCATCATGCGAGTGCCGATGTTCAGCATAAAGTGGCGCCGGTTGCGGTGCCCAAAAATGCTGCTGCGAACAGCGCGGATGTTCAGCTGAAGAGACTAGAGCAGCAGACTGGGAAGGCAGCGGGCCCGAACGCGGGAAAGAAAAATAACGTTGCCCCTGTCAAAGTGAAAACCGCACCTGTCGCCGCGAATAAAAATGCTCCAATCGCATTCAAAGGGCAAGCACCTCCTCGTGGTCGCGGGGAAGGAAAAGCGGCGGGACCAAGGACAGTGTTGCGCGCACACCACTAAACTTGCGATTCAGCACTAGATGCGCTCGGGTTTGTTGAGGAATTTTTGAGCGAATATTTCAGCAAACACCAGAGCGCACGAACTCCATCTTTCCACCCGATTTTTTTCCCTTCCTCGTATGTGCGCCCCCAATAGCTAATGCCGACTTCGTAAACTCGAAGGCGACGTTTGGCGACCTTCACCGTAATCTCAGGCTCAAAACCGAACCGATTTTCTTCAATCGGAATGGACTGAATGACCTCACGGCGAAAGACCTTGTAACAGGTTTCCATGTCACTCAAATTGATATTGGTCAAACAATTGGAAATAAAAGTGAGCATCCAGTTCGCTAGGAAGTGCCAATAATAAAGCACCCGATGCGGGCCGCCTCCTAGGAATCGCGAGCCATACACAACGTCCGCTTTGCCTTCGATTAGAGGTTCAAGAAGAACCGGATATTCGTCCGGATCATATTCAAGATCTGCATCCTGGATGATTACAAAGTCTCCGCACGCTTCCGAAATTCCGCGCCGCAACGCGGCGCCCTTTCCCATATTTTTCGGCTGAAGAAGTACACGCATTTGGTTGTGCGTGGCTGCTAATTCAGCAAGCATCTCGCGTGAACCATCCGTCGACCCGTCATCGATGCAAATGAGTTCCAGATCGAGTGGAACAGCGAGTACGCGGGCGATCACTTCGCGCAGCGTATTGCCTTCGTTAAAAATCGGCATCACGACTGACAATTTCATAGTTTGTCGCCAGCATTTGGGCAGACACGATTTATACCAGAGCAGGGCCTAATAGGATTCAAAGGACAATAGGAGGGTATCGAAATGGATCGAAATCATGCGAACTTCGGTACGAAACAGGCTTTTTCGGGGTAGGAAAATCCGTAACTACTTGTGTAATTAGTACCCTGGAAGGCGTTTGACGGGGCAATTTTCTCCTAAGGCTTTTTACCTATTTGTGCAGAATGCCCAGCTGCCTTCAGAAATAGGTAAGTCTCGCAGTGACAAAAACAGTTAAAAAAAGCTAGAAACCCAATGTCTGCTTGGCAATGCGAGTGCTACGTTTTTTGGAAACACCCATCAGTAAAGGGAAGGTGCAAGAACCATGCAGTCGGGCCGGGCTCGAACCCCCGGTTTGGAGGCGGTGGTAAACCAAAAGGGGGGAGACCATGAGCGAACAGACAATTCGCCTGGGTCGGCGTGAGCAGCAGATCGTTGAACTACTGCTCCAGGGATGTGATAACGCGGATATCGCGAAGCAGCTAAATATGGCGCGTCGCACCGTTAAAGCGCATTTCAACCGGCTTTTTCTGCGGTTTGGCATCACGAGTGGAATCAAGCGAGTGAAACTCGCGACACTTTTATATCGGAGGCAGCAATGGTTGGAGAAGAACGTTACGGCGCAAGGCAACCAAATCCAAGAGAAAAGCGAGTCATCGAACTCGTTGCACAAGGGCTCAAAAACAAAGAAGTTGCGGACGAAATCGGAACCACCGAACACGTCGTCAAAAACTACTTACGAGTTATCTACGACAAGCTTGGACTCTGGAACCGTGTCGAGCTCGCCCTCTGGTACGAAGCAAGACAGTTCGAACAACTCGCCAATGCTTGAGGGCATTGAGGCGTGGGAGCATCGCTTGATGCATCTCGAAAAAAACGGTTATGAGACCGCGTCCGCCGATTAAGTTTTGCGCCACTCGTCGGCGAGCGGTCGTTCACCGTCCTGCGCACTGCGTCTGAATTTCTCTGAGTTTCTGGGTAGCTTCCGCAGAGCCTTTCTTTGCTGCGGCACTCAATAAAATACGCGCTTGGTCGCAACTCTGCGGTACCCCACTTCCGCGGGCATATAGGTCTGCAAGCATAAGAACTGCGGCGCCGTTATTCTTCCCAACGGCTTTCCAGAGCCAAATAGAGGCTTGGCCGGGATCGGACCTTGGTCCGCCGGAAAGAAGAGCTTGCGCTCTGGCGAATTCTTGGTTTCCCGAATCCAGCGAGGCATTGCTCTGGACCTTTTGCGCAGTAGTCTCAGCCGCATTGCGAGTTGGTGAGGAGCTTACAGGCTTTTTCTCCGGCGAAGGTGAAGGTCTGCTGTCACTCGCATTGACGGAATGATGATCGTTATGCGGCGCATTCTTTTCGGATGTTGAAGAAGCAGCGTTGGTTTCTGTAGTGGCAGAGTCGGCGTCCTGCGTAGGAATCGGAGCGTGGTTCTCGTTTCCAGCGTTTCGGGCTGGTGTTTCGGAACGACCCGAATCTCTTGGAGGCAGTGCTGGGGTCGGCTGAGTAGCGGCGGTTTGAGGGGGTGAAGTTGTTGAATTCTGTCGAGATTCCAACAATGGCTGCACGACGCCACGAATCTGATCGCGATAGAAGAAAGCCGTTGCCGCGATGAGCAGAATGGCACAGAGTATCGCGAGTTTTGCCCCTACTCCCGAACTCGGGAGCTCCTCGACCGTATCCAGCGGCCACATCGAAGGTCGATTCACGCGCAAGTTGCTGTTCGAATCTGTTGTCTCGAGAGGCTGGCCAAAGAGCGAAAATGCAAATCCATTTGTTGAATGAACTTCATTTTTGCGTTCGTGAGGAGACTCGTTTGAAAGTTCGAGCGATTCTGGTGCGTGCGTCGAATGGGGAAATGACAGCACTCGGGTCGAACTGTCGCCATCCGCGCGCAACTTGAAGCCGCACATACCGCAATACCATTGATCGGGCTGGTTGAAATGCTGACAGACCGGACATGTACCGGGAAGTTGTGCTTGGGCTGGGCTGAAATCCCCTCGTCCAGGGGAAGTCAAGTCAGATCGTTCGACTCGGTTTTGCGGGTGGTCAAATTGTCGAATGGCTTCTTCGAGAGCAGCGAGTCGATCTGTCGGATTATCCAGTTCATCGATCGTACTAAGATTTTCTCTCACGGAGACTGGGATCTCGCGAGTCTCTGGACGGGAACTTGACTCCGGTGCACCGCTTTCGTCTTCCCGCTCCAATTGCTGAAGTAATTCGATGACCGCTTGCTCCCGTTGCTCGACCGGAGTAGTGAAATACACCTCGGCCCAGCGTCCGAGATGGCGACCCAGGACCGGGTTGGTCATCGGATTGAGTTCAGGTTTCGGGATATCGCCCGGAGGGGCACTCGTTTTTTCGTAAGGCTGCGGCAAGTCGCTCTCCAACGTAGTAAGGCGAGTACTAATTCGACGCCTTAGCGGCCGAGTTGTCAATCAAGAGAGGACGGTATGGCTAAACCTTCTCCTAAAGGGTCAGTCGCAAGCCCTTCGATCCGCAGGTTCGAACTGATCCAGTTGCGCATCTTTTTGACTGGTAAATCTTCCTTTCGCAGTTGTTCCGTAGAGATCCGCATTCGGGCAGTAATACAGTCCAGTCTGTAGATCTACCCACACTTTCGTGTCTGGATTCCCTTCGTATATCGGCGCAGGAGGCGGTTCTGCCAGACCAATCGCAACTAAGAATCTCTCGTAAAGAGACAAGTCAGCTTCCGGGGGGCGAGGGCGACGCTTAGTCGTGCCGGTTGGCGAATCGATTGAGGTTGCACTGCGTCCAGTTCCTCCGCTGCCCCAAACGCTCCACCACACTGCAAAAGCGACTACGACGATGGCGGCTGCAAGATAAATTTCACCGCGATACCGATTCAGGTAGCGCAAAATCGTAGCGCCAGTGCTTCGATCTGTGATCGATTCCAGCCAAGCCTTCGTTTTGAACGCCGATGCCCAAGCCTCCTCAGGTGCAACCGGCGTGATTCGCAGTTTGCCCGCGTCATCGTTTTGCGAGTCGGTGATTTCAGTTTGGGGAACTAATGCTAGTTCGCTGGTGGAAGAGACACTATCCGGAGATTCATGGGACTCGTCCAAAAGCTCGGGTTTCTGCGGCTCTGAGAGATTGTCATCTTCTGCGGCGGAAAGCTCTGCGGGGTCCTGAGAGTCGGAAACGGAGAGGGTTTCATCGATATCATCGACGTGCCGATCAGGGTCGTATTCTCGCAGCCTTTCTTCGAGTTCATCTAGCACGCTTGCAGGAATCGCGTAATCTTCTTCAATCGTCTCATCAACTTTCGATTGAGACACTTCGGAAAGCTTCAGAGGTTTCGCAGGAGCTTTGAGCATTTTCGGCTGCGACGTTTTCTCCGATGTAGAAGCATTTCGTGTCTCGGTCGTTGGAGTCGTTGTGCTTAGCGGGTGGTCAGGTCGCGAGTTGGTTGCCTCTGCGTCGGAACGAGCAAAGGAGGTCCCACAGTGGGGGCATTCTTGCTGCCCCGGAGGTCGTTCCTTGTTGCAGTTCGGACATAATGTGGTGTCCTGCCCCTCAGCGGTTTTGCCGGGGGACTCAGCTAATCGCTGCAATTGTGGCTTGAGTTGGGCAAGTGCTTTCAGCATCGTGGCGCGTTCGTCCACGATGGCTTTTTTCAGATCCATTTCGGCAGCCCGGTTGAGTGCTTCTGTGACCATACCCGCCATAACTTGACAGGTCCGCACATCCTGGTCGCCGAATGCATTTCTCTTAGAGAACACAAGCTCCAGTGCTCCCGCGACTGACTCATCGCGGTAGACGGGTACTGCAATCAGGCTCTGAACGCCGCGAGCGGCGCAAATTTTGGAGTCGATACGAAAGTCGGCAGCTGGCTCGAGACACTGCAGTGTCGTCCCGTTTCGAACGCTTTCGGCACAGAGGAGCTTTGCTAACCGAGTGCGCTTTCCTAACAGAGGCGCTGACGTTCCCGAGGCGGTGCGATATACAAGCGAATCGCTCCGCCCCTCGATTAAGGCAATGGCTGCTCCGTCCGCCTGAGTGATACCGCGAACCCTATCCGTGATGAGATCTATAGCTTGTTGCAACTGCAGTCGACGGGTTTGGATCTGATGCTGCGTTGCGACGATTTCTTCCATCACGTACGAAAAGGGGGGCCGGGTGGGGAACTCCTTGTCGGGTTGATCGAAACTCTCTTGCTCCGCAGGAATCTCGGTTCGCTGTTGATCCTGGTGCTCTTGCACCACAAATGCAGCAGCCAAAAGCTTCTGGAAAGACTCTTCATCTAGCTTTGGCCTCTTCGATTTTGTGGAAGCTGGTGCCATTTCAGGCGCTGGAGGGGATGGTCTTATTTTGCGCACGAGTCGAGCTTTTGTTCAATCGCCTAACTGAGCCATGGTAGTCAATTTGGAACCAAATAGCGATTTCCGTTCTGGATTCGCGGCAGCTCACGGATCTCACACCTTACCCCAAAGCTAAGTTCATCAAGGCATTGAGCGGTTTGAAAGAGTTAGAGTGAGACGTCAATTGTCGTGGGTTGATTCAGTCAACCCGGTCCCGAAATGGGGGCTGGTTCCTAGATTTATGAACTGAAACGGAACGGAATTCAAAAGGCGTATGCCCCAATTTGTCGTATGTAATTGACAAAAAAGGGTTGAACATAAAGCGAAAATTTGGCGAAACATATGCTAATAAGCAAATTGGTCGCGACCTATGGGTCAAAACGAATGGAGGATCGCAGGACCGATGCTTAGCCTGAACGAAATAAAAATTACTCCCCGAGATGAACAGGTTCTCAAACTGTTGGCTGAAGGATGCAGCAATAAAGAAATCGCTACCCAACTCGATATCAGCCCGCGCACGGTGAAACAACATCTTCGCACTCTCTTTTTGAGAGCTGGAATTCGCGACGGTCGAAAGCGCGTCAAACTCGCCACCGCAATGTTTGCGCGTGAACAGGAGGCTCTATGCAACCGTGTCAACGGCTGAATGCGAGAGAAGTGGAAATCGCCACTATGGTGTGGAAAGGGCACACCAATCGCGATATCGCCCGTGAGATCGGGACTACAGAACAAGTGGTGAAGAATTATCTGCGAACTACATTTGACAAGCTGGGTGTCTGGAGCCGGCTCGAACTGGCTATGTACATCGCGCATCACGGTGGCGATCGATGGAGTGTGGGCTCCTCTTGAAAGCGAATGTTTTCGGGCGAGCTCAACTTTTACACAATCTGAAGCGTCGCTGATTGGATATGATTACTGCATTGTTACGAACGGGTGTTACTTGGAGGAACGGCGGCGATAAAAGAAAGCGCATTGCGTGCGTGTTAATTCCACTCAATAGCGGCTTGCCTTAAAGAGAAAGTTGAACCTTTTGCAACTTGGTTCTGCAAAAGCTTGCAGCGCCGAAGATGATTCGTGAGCAGTCGTGTTAGAAGATGCTGAAATCAAGCGCACGGAAAAACGCTTCCCTCGCCGTGGGCACGGCCCTACAATTGCTTCCTTCCAAGTGTTATCCCAGGGCGGCTCGAATACATACTTCCGAGTTCGCAGACCCGGCGATGAGGTAGGTATGGCGTACAAAGAAACATTCTGGATGGCCTGCGATTCAACAGAGCAGTTGCGGGCGGAGTACGGGCCTTTTCACACCAGAGATGAGGCAGAACTCGAAGCTCGTAAGCTCGGGTTTGGTTACCTCCTACGTTACGAGCACATCATGGGTGAGGATGAAGAGATCCAAGAGGTGCGATGCGTCTTCATCGAATTGAGCGATGTTCTCGCCCGGCAACAGCAGCGCGCCATCCTACACACCCGCTGCGCCACCTGTGGTGAATCGAGCAGCCATGACGAACCTTGGCAGGCTGAGGTCTGGGCCGATATCCATGAGTTCGAACACTCACGGCACTTCGTCCGACTCTTTGAACACAGGCGGGGGACTGGTCTGAAGGAAGTTGCGAATTGGCGCGCGGCATAAGCCTAAGCGTTGCTAATTTGTTGCAAGGTCGGCAGCTGCCGCTTCGTCCACCATCCACATGATTCGACCATTTGATGGGTCGATTAGCTGACAAGGGTAGGGAGGCATTCTGTGTCCTTCCAAAACGTCTCGCAACATGGGTGCTTTGTCAGCGCCGCTCGTCAGGAACACGACGTTTCTTGAATTGTTCAGGACCGGCAAGGTAAGTGTGATCCGGTACGTCTTAAACTTTTCGATCCAGTTCGCAACAACAAGTCTGCGGGTTTCATTCAACCCTGTGCTAGCAGGGAATAGTGAAGCAGTGTGGCCGTCTGGGCCCATACCAAGAAAGGTGAGATCAAATCTCGGGAACTCTCCCGGAGCAAGTTGAAAGACTTTTCTAAGACTCTCTTCGTAGGCTTGAGCAGCACTTTCCGCGTTGGGGTCTTCTGCCCGAATGCGAAAAACATTTTCCGCAGGGATAGGAACTTTGGACAACATAACGTCGTTCGCCATCTTGTAATTACTTTCCGAGCTATCCGGCGGTACATGACGTTCGTCGCCAAAAAAAACCAAGATCTGCTTCCAAGGAACAGCGGACTGGTAATCGGCTGCGAGCAGAGAATAGAAACTACGAGGAGTTGAGCCTCCTGAAAGCGCGACCGTGAAGCGCCCATTCTCACGAACCGCATCACAAGCGAGCCTCGTGAACTCATCAGCCGCCGCTCGGAACAGTGCGGCAGCGTCGGACAAAACCTTCACAATCGGCTTGGTCATTTTGGAGTAGAAGCAAGCTGGCCCATGCGGGTGGCCGCATAACGTCCGGCCCCGAGAAGACCGGTTTTATCATTTGTGATGACCCGGACAGGCATGGACTCCATCAGTGGTTGCATCCGTCCTTTTGCAAGAAAAGCTTGCATGAACAAGGGGCCTGCCAGCTTTTGGAGAATCTTAGGAGCGATGCCGCCACCCAGGTAAACGCCCCCCGTAGACATAATTTTGAGGGCAAGGTTTCCAGCTTCGGCACCATAGATTGACACCCATAGATCAAGAGCCTGTTCCGCCATCGGTACGCGGCCGCTCATTGCTGCGGAGGAAATAACGGCTGCAGGCACTCCGTGAGCCATCTCATCTCTGAGCCACGCAGGTTCTTCACCTCGCCCGGTATCCTTAAAAAACTGATAAACGTTAACCAGACCTGGACCCGAGACGATGCGTTCGTAACTCACGTGTCCGCCGAAGTGGGTATGTAGATAGCGGAGCAGATCGATCTCAAGCTCGTCGCGCGGAGCAAAATCAGCATGGCCGCCCTCCGTCGCGAAGATGCGGTATTGAACGCCATCCCAGAACATGCCGGCTTCACCCAAGCCCGTACCGGCAGCAATTACTGCCTGGTTGCCAACAGGAGTACCCTTTACGCGATTAAGAGTGACGACATCATTGTCTCCGAGAGCCGCTATACCCCAAGCATTGGCTTCGAGATCGTTGATCACCCAAACATCTTCCATCCCAAGTTTGCGCGACAGAGAAGATGCCTCAACTACCCAAGGGAGATTAGAGGTCTGGACGCGACCGTTACGAACTGGGCCGGCAATTCCGAAACAGGCAGTATCAGCCTTGTATGCCGCAGCGGTGACGAATTTAACAATGATCTCATCAAGTCCGCGTGCTTCTTTACTAGGGAACACCGATTCAGTGACGAGCTTGAGATTTCCCTCGATCAGGTCGAAAAAAGCTAAGCGGCTATTCGTACCGCCTATATCTCCGGCAAGAATCATTTCTCGAAATTCCTCCACCGCCGCCCATCTTTCTCCATCAACTCGTCGGCATCTCGTGGCCCCCATGTGCCAGCGGCATAGTTAGGAAAGTTGCGGGGCGGCAGAGCTTTCCAAACATCGAGCATCGGACTGACTACAGACCAACCCGCTTCCACCATGTCAGCGCGTTGAAAAAGAGTCGCATCACCAATCATGCAATCGTGTAACAGCCTTTCGTATCCTGTCGACGGCTGTTCTCCGAAGTAATCAGCATACTCGAAATCCATATCGACGGTGCCAAGCCGCATTACTGGACCAGGTGTTTTGGCGGCAAAACGGAGGGAAATACCCTCCTCGGGTTGAATGTGGAGCACCAGTTGGTTCGGCGTCATCTTGTCGACTACGGTATCGCGGAAAAGGACAAATGGAGCACGCCGAAACTGGATAACGATGTGTGTGTTCCTACAGGGAAGGCGCTTGCCAGTTCTTATGTAGAAAGGGACACCAGCCCATCGCCAGTTGTCAATATTCACCTTCATAGCGACAAAGGTTTCTGTTCGCGAATCGGGCGCGACATTTATTTCTTCGCGGTAGCCAGGAACTCTTTGCCCGTTAATTTCTCCTTCACCGTATTGCCCGCGAACCGTTTTGCTAAGGACTTCTTCGGAAGTCAGAGGCTGGATTGCGTGTAGAACCTTGGCCTGTTCATCGCGAACAGCATCGGCCTGAAAGGAGATGGGAGGCTCCATTGCGCTCAGGCTGATGAGTTGCATGATGTGGTTCGGAACCATGTCGCGAAGCGCTCCGGATTGGTCGTAGTAACCACCACGCTTTTCGACGCCAACAGTTTCCGCAACTGAGATTTGCACGTGATCGATATAACGGCGGTTCCAGATGGGCTCGAAAATCCCATTTGCGAACCGCAATGCCATGATGTTCTGAACTGTTTCTTTACCGAGGTAGTGATCGATGCGATAGATCTGTTTCTCGCTAACCACTTTTAGAAGTTGCTGGTTCAGCGAGCGAGCAGAATCGATGTCGCGGCCAAAAGGTTTCTCAATGATGATGCGACGCCAGTGATGATTTTCTTCGTTCATCAAGCCCGTTGAGGCAAGCTTTTCTACAATGGGGCCGAAGAAGTCAGGAGAAGTGGCGAGGTAATAAAAATAGTTGCCGTGAGTCGCATGATCCTGATCAGATTTTTGAAGAGCAGTTTTCAGTTCTTCAAATGTACTCTGATCCGAAAATTCCCCAGTGATGTAGTACAGCCGGCGCAAGAACCACTCTGTCAGGTCAGCTTCGAGCTGGCTGGTCGCGAATTGTTTCAGATCGTCGCCGATCTTCTTGCGGAACTCTTCAGTTGTCATCGCGTTTCGCGCGACGCCGATTACCGAGAACTCGCGTGAAAGCAGTTGATACTTCGCGAGGTTATAGAGGGCCGGCATGAGCTTTCGCTGCGTGAGATCGCCAGCAGCGCCGAAGATCACCATCACGCAAGGATCCGCGGGCTTGCCGATGCGAACCGGAGCTGCGACTTGTGCCGTCTCGGTTAAAGCCATAGATGTCCCCTGTCACGGATGTCGAGTGTTAATCAGAAACTACGACTGAGCTTTCGCTTCCACGTGGCCACCGAATTTCTGGCGCATGGCGGAAAGCATCTTTTCGGCAAACGTGTGTTCCTGGCGAGAACGAAAACGCGCAAACAAGGCGGCTGATAAGACCTCGACCGGTACTGCCTCGTCGATAGCGGCATTGATGGTCCAGCGTCCCTCGCCAGAATCTTCTACAAAGCCTGTGTAACGAGAAAGCGCTGGATCTTCGGTTAGAGCCATCGCTGTTAAATCGAGGAGCCACGAACTGACGACGCTGCCGCGGCGCCATACCTCGGCGATATCCGGTAGATTGAGGTCAAAACGTATGTTTTCAGGAAGGGATGCACTACTCGCGTTGCGGAAAATATCGAAGCCTTCTGCATAGGCCTGCATGATTCCATACTCAATGCCGTTATGAACCATCTTGACGAAATGGCCAGAACCGGATGGACCGCAATGGATGTATCCCTGTTCAGCCGTACTGGTGCGCTTTTCAAAGCCGGGAGTGCGTGGGATTTCGCCAAGACCAGGTGCCAGAGTTTTGAAAATAGGATCCAACCTTTGGACGGCTTCTTTCGGGCCACCGATCATCATGCAATAGCCGCGTTCAATACCCCAGACTCCGCCACTGGTGCCCACATCGACATAATGGATGCCTTTTTCTTTGAACATGGCAGCACGACGAACGTCATCCTTGAACATCGAATTACCGCCGTCGATGATTGTGTCGCCAGTCTGCATTAGCTTGGCGAGAGCTTGCACGGTACTTTCAGTCGCATTGCCGGCCGGTACCATCACCCAAGCGGCGCGAGGAGGGTTCAACTTACTCACCAGATCTTCTAAAGAGGTTGATCCGACCGCGCCATCGACTGCGAGTTGCTTCACCGCATCAGGGCTGAGATCCGAGACAACAAGTTGATGGCCACCGCGGATAAGCCGGCGCGTCATGTTAGCGCCCATTTTGCCCAGGCCTACCATCCCAAGCTGCATTTGTTGCTCCTTTAAATTTTGAAAGAGTTGCGAAAAAGTTTACGACAAAGCATGTCGGATTGCCGCATCCAGGGTGGCGAGTCCAGCTTTGACGTCAGGTCCTAAATGGATACGCAAAGCTCTTCTTTTGCGTTCTGCCAGAACCTGGAAATCGCCACGCGCCTGTGCGGCTTTCACGATTCCGAAAGTGTATTTCTGCCCGGGTACTGATAAGTCGTTGGCGTCGTCGCAAGTGATCTGTAAGAACACTCCTGTGTTAGGGCCACCCTTATAGGCTTGTCCTGTCGAATGTAGAAAGCGAGGTCCAAAACCAAGGCAAGTTGCAACTTTCTTCCGGTCACGTACTGCGTGACGCATCGCCTGCAGACTAGTTTCGTGTTCTGCGTTCATATCGATATACGCCAGCAGCGCGAAATAATCACCGGTGTTCAACCTGTTCAGATGGGCGCGTAGATAAGACGCCAAAGTCTTTTCGGAACCCGCGGCCTTCCCCAGTTCAGCCGCATTAGCATCGTTCGTGAATAACTTGATGCCTTTTTCTTCCAGGATGGGCTGCTCTGCCGGAAGTGACCCCGTTTTTTCATAAGCAGAGGTCAGGTCACGGGTTACGATTTTGCTGGCCTCAACGTCCGGCTGGTTAAAGGCATTGATGCCGATAATCGAGCCAGCGACTGCGGTGGCGATTTCCCACCGGAAAAACTCCTGACCAAGATCGTAGGTGTCGAATACCTTGATGCGAACGACAGGTTGTCCAGATTTTTCAATTGCATCGACCTTTGCGTCCTGATCCGCATCAGGTGCGCCTTCAAGCCTTAGATACGCGAACACTCGGTCATCGCCATATACGTAGGGGGCCCCGAGGCTTTCTCGGTCGACTGGAATGATCCCTTTACCTTGTTTTCCCGTAGATTCCGCGAGCAACTGTTCAAGCCATGCGCCCAATGTGTAGATTCCGCGCGAAGCTATGATCGTTACCTTGTCACGACCGGCTCGAGCGGCCGTGCCCAAAATAATTCCCAGTGCCACGCCGGGATTTTGAGCAACGGGCACGATTGGCTGCGATGCTTTCACCATCTCGTGGGTGCGCTGCAGAAACTTGTCAACGTCAAGACCCATGGCCGCGCCCGGTACCATCCCGAAATTGGAAAGCGCTGAATAGCGTCCGCCGATGCTGGGAAGTCCAGGGAAGATGTTCCGAAAGTGATCGGATTCGGCGACGTTCTGCATCTTGGAACCCGGGTCCGTGATGGCGATAAATCGACTGCCAGCCTTATCCGCGCCAACAGCTTTCTCGGCAACCTCAAAAAAATATTGTTTGAAGATGTTGGGCTCGAGGGTAGTGCCAGATTTGCTCGAAACGATGAAGAGAGTTTTCGCAGGATTGATTTTGTTTTCGGTGGCTTTTATCTGCGCCGGATCGGTTGAATCAAGAACGTGGAGACGTGGGAACCTTGGAATTTGTCCATACGTCAACGCAAAAACATCAGGACATAGGCTAGAGCCTCCCATACCCAGCAGTAAGATGTCCGTGAAGGCTCCGCTTTTGACGTCCTCGGCGATTGCCTTGAATGTCTGGAGATTCGCGATCTGCTCATCGGTGATGCCAAGCCAGCCGAGCCAGTTGGACTCATCGGTATTCGTCCACAAGCTGGCATCGCGCTGCCACAACCGGCTTACCTTTCCGTTGGCGCGCCAGTCGTTAGTGTTTTTTTTTACGGCCGAGTCTAGATCGGCGGGTAAGTTTGCAGACTGAGGACTCACTTTTGCATCAACACTCTTGGTATTTTTCTCGACAGCCGTCAACAGTTTGTCGAAGGCGTCGGCGAAGAGTTTCACGCCCTCTTCCGTCAGTTGGTCGGTCACTCCCTTCATCGAGATGCCCGACTTGGCCAGATCGTCCATAGTTTTACGTGCGGCCGGAACATCTTCCGTCAAGCTGTTACGAAGGCGTCCGTGATCACGAAAAGCATCCAGCGTGGCAGGAGGAACCGTGTTTACGGTGTTCGAACCAATTAACTCTTCGACATACATGACATCGCGATATTTCGGATTTTTCGTGCTTGTGCTGGCCCAGAGCACACGTTGAGTTTGGGCTCCTTTGGAGGCCAACGCTTGCCAGCGCGGACCGTTAAAGATGCGTTCGTAAGCCTGATAGGTTAGTTTGCCATTCGCGATAGCGACCTTACCCATAACACTCTCGAGGAGCTGCTTTTGAGCAGGATCGGTGGCAGTCTTCAAACGTTCTGTCGCGATGGAATCTACAAGCGTGTCGATGCGGCTGATAAAGAAGCTCGCCACGCTGGCTACTTTCGCTACGTTGCCGCCCGAAGCAGCAAACTTCTCAAGGCCGGCGATGTAAGCCTCTGCCACGCGTTCATAAACTTCCTGAGCGAAAAGCAGCGTTATGTTTATGTTCAGACCTTCGCTGAGCAGTTGTTCAATCGCGGGAATTCCTTCCGACGTGCCGGGGACCTTAATCATGATGTTGTCACGACCGACTGCTTTCCAGAGACGGCGAGCTTCCGCGATAGTCGCCTGAGTTTCACGAGCGAGATAGGGAGAAACCTCGAGGCTGACATAGCCGTCTCGGCGTTTCGTACTCTCATAGACTGGGCGCAGGATATCGGCAGCGTCTTGGATATCTCGAATCGCAAGCAGTTCGTACCGTCCCTTTGCATCCAAATCGGTGCGTGAATTCAGAGATGCGAGGAAGTCCGAGTAGTCATTACTGCCGGCGATGGCTTTCTCAAAGATAGCCGGATTTGAGGTCATGCCCATCAACCCATCGTCGTCGATAAGCTTTTTAAGATCTCCGCTGGTAAGCAAGTTACGGCGGATGTAATCCAGCCAAACCGATTGCCCGTATTTTTGAAGGTCTTTGACCGGGTTAGTGCTTTTCGCGGTTTCGATTGTCTCGACTGGATTCATGTCTCAACTCCTCAGCTTGGTTGGAAAGTGTAGCTCTTAATTCCTAGATGCATGGCACACATCATTCGACTCTACTGCGATGAGGCAACCAATTCTCTGGCTGCTTTGAGAACTGCGTCAGTTGTGAACCCAAACTTCTTTTGAAGATCTTTCGCGGGCGCGGATGCACCGAATGTGTGCATTCCGATGATTCGTCCCTTCAAACCCACGTAGCGTTCCCAACCGAACACGGATGCTTCTTCGATGGAGACGCGGGCTGTGATCGAAGGAGGGAGCACAGAATCACGATAGCTTTGGTCCTGTCGCTCAAAGAGATCCCATGAGGGCATGCTAACAACGCGAGCCTTGATTCCTTCCACCTTGAGTTCTTCATACGCCTCTACGCACAGGGAGACTTCGCTACCCGTCCCGATTAGAATGACTTGTGGTTTGCCACCATCGGCATCAGCCAGAACGTAAGCTCCCTTAGCAACGCCCGAAGCGGGAGCATATTTAGTTCGATCTAGCGTAGGAACCGCCTGGCGAGTCAAAATCAGTGCCGCAGGGCGATGCGTGAGTTGCATGATCACCTTCCAGGCTTCAATAACTTCGTTCGCGTCCGCAGGGCGGAGAGTCGTCAAGCCTGGAACCGCGCGGAGGGTCGCGAGCTGCTCGATCGGTTGGTGCGTGGGGCCGTCCTCACCCAGGCTGATGGAGTCATGGGTGTAGATGTAGATCACTGGAAGTTCCATGATGGCAGCCAAACGAAAGGGAGCCTTCATGTAATCGTTGAAGTTGAAGAACGTCGCGCCGTAGGCACGAAGTTTTGAAAGCGCCATGCCGTTCAATGCCGAGCCCATCCCGTGCTCGCGAATTCCGAAGTGGAAGTTTCGGCCAGAGTAGTTATCAGCCTCGTACTGGCCCGCGCCATCAAACGTCAGGAGCGTCTTGGTGGAAGGATAGAGGTCGGCTGCTCCTCCCACCAGCCATGGACAATTCTTAGCGAGCTGGTTCAGGACCTTCCCGCCTGACTCTCGTGTCGCAACGCCCTTTGGATCCGCAGCGAATGTCGGGAGATCCTTGTCCCAGCCGTCCGGCAATTGCCTGTGTTGCATTCGATTGAACGAATCGGCGAGGTCCGGGAACTTCTTCTTGTACTCGGCAAACTGCGATTCCCATTTCTTACGAAGGTCCGCGCCACGCTTCCCAATGCCCTCATCGAAGTGTTCTCGCACTCCTTCTGGGACCAGGAATTTCGCATCTTCCGGCCATCCGTAGAACTTTTTGGTGAGTTTGATTTCATTTTCACCTAAGGGTTCGCCATGCGCTTCTTTTGTGTCCTGCCGGTTTGGTGCGCCGTAGGCAATGTGGCTGTCGACAATGATCAATGTGGGCAGATCCTTCGCATCGAAGAAGAATCGAACTGCTTCTGCGAAAGCATCGCAGTCATTCGCATCCGTTACGTGAGTGACTCTCCATCCGTATCCTTCGAAGCGCGTCTTCACGTTCTCGCTGAATGCAAGATCGGTTTTGCCTTCAATCGTGATGTGGTTGTTATCGTAGATCCAACAAAGATTGGAAAGCTTGAGGTGGCCCGCAATCGAGGCCGCCTCGTCGGAAATGCCTTCCATGAGACAACCGTCGCCGCAGATGGCATAAACGTTGTAGCGAATCAGTTCAAATCCTGGGCGATTGAAAAATTGTGCGAGCCAGCGTTCCGCAATGGCCATTCCAACACTATTTCCGATTCCTTGACCGAGCGGCCCCGTGGTTGTTTCGATCCCAGCGGTAAGACGATATTCGGGATGACCGGGCGTGCGGCTGTCCAGCTGCCGGAAATGTTTGATGTCGTCGAGAGATATGGCGTATTCGGACAGTTTTTCGTATTCCGCATTGACGCCACGCACCCCAGCTAGATGAATGAGGGCGTATAACAACATCGAAGCGTGTCCGTTAGACAGCACGAAACGATCGCGATTCGGCCACGCAGGATCCGCGGGATCAAACTGCAGGAATTGTTGCCATAGTGTGTAGGCGATCGGCGCCAAAGCCATTGGCGTCCCAGGATGCCCGGAGTTGGCTTGCTGCACTGCGTCCATCGCCAGGGTACGAATGGTGTTTATGCATAGTTGATCAATCTGCTTGCCAGCCACCAACGCTTGTTCGCTGACTGCCATCCTGCCTCCTAGGCAATAGCTCGGGAAAATGATGGTCGTTTGGGTCTGCCGTGGCAGATCAGACTATCAGGAATCTGAGGTGTCACCCTCACCCGGGAAAGTGTACAACTTCGAGTGCCAAACTGTCCGGTGAAGGGGTGTCAGTAAAAGGAAGGAAAGAGTCTTACTTCTTGAGTTGGGCAAGGTACCCATGCTCAGCTTTGTACCCGCGAGTCGTACCTTCTACAAACTTTAGGAATTCACGCAACGTATCGCGTGCGCTCGCTTCGAGATCCGAAAAGCGGACGCGCACTCCGAAACATGGATTGCTCTGCGTCACCACTCCATTGAGCACGATGCCTTTCACCCACAGTTTTCCGTTAGCTACCCAAAGCCCAATCTCGACTGGCTTATCAGTCGGCACGGGTGAAATCGTCTCAACAAAGCAACCACCCATGCTGGTGTTGGAGAGATTCCCCCAGATGGGCATATTGGAGCCTTCGATTCGCAATTCCACAGCTACAAAACATTTGATCCGCGGATAGCGCCGGCGATCTTGTCCCCACGACGGAGTAAAGATGTCTGGTTCGAAAGGTGGGGTATTTGTGATTGCAGTTGGCGTGGGGGCAGTGAATGCCTCGACCATACCCGCAGTTGTGGCGGAAGCTGCTTTCGCCTTGGGCGCTGCGGCTTTTATTGTTCGCATCGCAGATACAAGGGCTTCCTCACGCCTCTCTGGGGGCGCTTCCCGATAGGCTTTCAGAAGTTCCCCGAGATGGCTGACAAGATCCGGATCACTCAGCAGCTTGGTCCAGTCTGTGCCACGATTTCCGCTTTGCTCACCCATGGTTCGTTCGGACTACGTCGTAGAAGTAAGGGTGACGCACAACTACGCTCCCAACAAGATGACTGAAGTGACTGATGTAAGTAACAGTTCGCTAGAAAACGTTCGGGACGACGAACTGTTTCAGACTTCACCTGCAACCCTAAGGCCTAGAAACGAATCAACATACAACCGCCGAGGACGGATACGGCGTTGACATCGATTGCTCACGATGAACCGACTCGCGCTCTTTTGCCAGTCCCGGGTAGGACAAGCCAGATCCGTGCGTGTGATCCTATGGCTACTGATTGTGTGGATTGGCAATGCAGGAGGCCAGACCTCCAACACGCTATCAACCCCCACCGGTCCGTCGTACAACCGTTTGAGTCCATCTTCGATTGTTCCAACCGACTCCCGGTCTGATTTCAATGGCAGTGTGCCCGATGAAAAGCCAGTGGCAGGCGTGCTCCCAATTTCGTTTCAGGAAGCAATCACGAGAGGACTTCGGCACAACCTTGGTGTACTCATTTCCGCTGACAATCAACTTTCTGCCCGCGGCCAAAGATGGAAAGACTTGAGCGAATTACTGCCCCATATTTCCACGCAAACTATCGAGAGCGTGCAAAAGGAGAACTTGACGGCTCGGGGTTTGAAGTTTCCCGGCATACCTCTAGTTGTCGGACCGTATGCTTATTTCGATACGCGCGCTTACGGGCGAGAGTCTCTCTTTAATTGGAAAGATATTCAGCAAGCGCGATCTTCGGCCCAGAGCGAAAGAGCTGTAATCTTCAATTATCGAGACGCAAGAGAGTTAGTCGTACTAGCGGTTGGCAACGCCTATCTTCAAGCGCTGGCGTACGAAGCTCGCGTTATTACAGCAGAAGCACAGCAAACGACTGCGAAAGCCCTATATGACAAAGCAGTGGACCAACAAAAAGCTGGCGTTACTGCCGCTATCGATACATTACGGGCACAAGTGGAGTTGCAAGCTCGCCAGCAGCAATTAATACAAGCTCGAAATGACTCCGCGAAACAGATGCTGTCGTTGGCGCGTGTGATTGGACTGGCACCGGGTCAAGAATTTTCGCTTACTGACAAACCGCCGAGCGACCCACTGCCCACTCCTGACTTAAGTGCGTCGCTGCAAAAAGCATATGCCAGTCGAGCGGATTATCAATCCGCTTTGGCACGAGTCCGCTCTGCGGAACTCGCAGCCAGTGCGGCGGCAGCCGGTTACTTTCCAACGTTGAACCTGAATGCAAATTACGGTGACATCGGTGTGCGTCCGAATGCCGTGATCCCCACGTATCAGTACTCAGGAACAGTGACTATTCCTGTATTTGAAGGCAATCGCGTTCACGCAGATCGTTTACAGGCGGAAGCGAACTTGCGCACGGTCCGCTCGCAGCTTGCGGACCTACGAGGAAAAATCGATGCGGATATACGCAATGCATTGCTCGATTTGACATCGTCTTCAGACTTGGCCCAAGTTGCCCGAAGTCAGGTCGCGCTTGCTCAACAGACCCTGACTCAGGCACAGGATCGTTTTGCTGCTGGCGTGACGGACAACCTGGAAGTTATCCAGGCACAGGAATCAGTTGCGAATGCGAACGAAAACTACATCTCCAGCCTATATGCGTTGAACATCGCCAAAGTCACTTATGCGCGAGCCGTGGGGAATGCGGAGCAGGGAGTGGAACAGTACCTGAAGGGTAAGCCATGAACGAACCGACAACGCAAACGCAACCGCGCGATGCTGCAGAAGCGAAACCCAAAGCTCCTCAGCAGGCCGTGCCTCAACGTGAACGGCAGTATCGGCGAGCGCGGATCCGTTTGAGAGATCCTAAGGTTCGAATAGTCCTTGCTGTTGGAATTCTTCTCTTGCTCGCTGGAGTGTTCTTTCTGTGGCGTTACTTCGGTAGTTACGAATCTACCGATGATGCACAAATCGATGGGCACGTAAATGGGATCAGCGCGCGAATCGTCGGCCACGTAGCCAAGATAAATGTTCAAGATAATCAGTATGTTCAGCCGGGCACTGTTCTGGTGGAGATCGATCCAGCCGATTACCAAGTTGCGGTGGATCGAGCCCGTGCGGACTATCAAGATGCTCTTGCCTCGGCGAGTGCGGCGGGGGTAAACGTGCCGATCACAAACATCAGCACGGGGAGTCAACTCAGCGCGGCGGAAGCGAACGTCGAGAATGCACGAGCGGGTGTAGCAGCGGCCGAAGGGCAACTGCAGGCTGCTAATGCAAATACCAGCCAGGCTGATGCCAACAACGCGAAGGCACAGGCCGACTTGCAGCGCTATAAGCAACTCGTCGATAAACAGGAAATTTCGCAACAGCAATACGATCAGGCGCAGGCAGCAGCAAAAGCCAGTGCCGCCACTGTGGATGCCGCGCGCGCCGCGGCTCAATCTGCAGGGCAATCCATAGTGCAGGCGCGCGCCAAACTAGCCCAGGCAGGTGCTGACCTTCGAACTGCTCAAACTGCCCCACAACAAGTCTCGGCCACTCGATCAAAAGCAGAATCAGCAAAAGCCATTGCAGAGCGGAAGCGCGCGGATTTAGAGCAGGCTGAACTGAATCTCAAATACACGCAGATCATCGCCCCTGTGGCAGGAGTTGTCAGCAATCGAACCGTCGAGATCGGCCAGAACATTCAGCCGGGGCAAACACTCATGAACCTGATCCCGCTTGAGGACCTGTGGGTCACGGCAAACTTTAAGGAGACACAGCTACGTCGTATGCGCCCAGGGCAGCCTGTCGAAATCAAGGTTGATGTGAATGGGAAAAAATACCGGGGCCATGTCGACAGCATCGCCGGTGCAAGTGGCGCTCGCTTCAGTTTGCTGCCCCCGGAGAATGCAACCGGAAATTACGTAAAAGTAGTGCAACGCATTCCCGTGAAAATCGCTTTCGAACAAGGTGAGACGAAAGAACATGTTCTCCGTCCAGGGATGTCCGTGGAACCCAAAGTCTGGATTCGAGAATGAACGCGTCTGCAATTCCCATCGACTCGGCTGAAGACTGGCGGCCGGCGATTAATCCGTGGGTCATCGCATTAGCAGTGACGCTCGCAACGTTCATGGAAGTGCTCGATACGAGCATTGCTAACGTTGCATTACCGCATATAGCAGGCAGTTTGTCGGCTGGACAAGACGAGAGCACATGGGTCCTGACTTCTTATCTGGTCTCGAATGCCATCGTTCTGCCCCTCAGTGGTTGGTTGTCCTCCATCGTGGGTCGCAAGCGGTTCTATATGGGATGTGTGGCCCTGTTCACGTTCAGTTCGTTTCTATGCGGTCTAGCTCCCAACCTACCGTTGCTTATCATCTTCAGAATCCTTCAAGGCGTGGGCGGTGGGGGCCTACAACCGAGCGAACAGGCAATACTTGCGGATACATTTCCACCCGCCAAGCGAGGAATGGCATTTGCCGTTTACGGAGTGGCAGTGGTAATGGCGCCCGCTATTGGCCCAACTTTAGGCGGCTGGATCACCGACAACTACACCTGGCGCTGGATTTTCTTTATCAATATTCCGGTCGGAGCGCTCTCTTTGCTGCTGACGTCGCGGCTTATCCAGGATCCGCCCTATCTCAGGAGACGCAAGCTGAGCGAAACGCGAATTGATTACATCGGGCTTGGCATGATTGCGTTAGGGCTCGGTACTCTCCAAATTGTTCTGGACAAAGGTCAACGCGATGATTGGTTCGCGTCACATTTAATCACGGTCTTGATGTTGATCTCTCTCTCGTCGCTAATCTTCGTGGTGGTCTGGGAATGGAAACAGAAAGATCCTATTGTGGATCTTCATCTGTATCGAGAACGCACGTTCGCCGCAGCAAATTTCCTGATGTTCATGTTGGGTTTTGCACTCCTGGGAAGCACGCTTTTGCTGCCGCTGTTCATGCAAACCTTACTTGGGTACACGGCAGAACGCTCCGGGATGGCACTCTCGCCGGGTGGTTTCGCGATTATGCTGCTAATGCCTTTGGTGGGCTTTCTTCTTTCGCGCTACGATGCGCGCTGGCTCATGGTATTTGGTTTGTCAGTCTTGTCCGCCTCGTTGTTTCACATGACGAATTTCAACCTGGGAATTGATTTCGCGACCGCCGCTTGGGCGCGAGTGTTTCAGGCGGTTGGAATGGCTTTTCTATTCGTCCCGATCAACACTGCCGCATATGCGTATCTTCCGCGCGAGAAGAACAACGCGGCATCAGGGCTGATGAACCTGGCTCGCAATATCGGCGGAAGTGTCGGCATTTCGTTTGTAACTACAATGTTGGAGCGGCGGACCCAGTTCCATCAGAATATGCTCTCATCGCACCTGAGCGATGCAAATCCGGCTATGCAAGCTGCTTTACAAGGAATGGCGCAGAAATTACAAGCCGCAGGACTTGACGCTGCCGCTGCCATGCAGAGAGCACAGGCATCGCTGCAAGGCACACTGATACGGCAGGCCACTATGCTGGCTTACTTAGATAACTTTTGGCTTTTAGGTGTGGCGATGCTCTGTCTTATTCCGTTGGTGTTTTTGATGAAGAAGCCTGCACCGGGCGGAGAGATGGCTGTTCACTAGTGAGGATTGAAGTGATTCGGATTATTACCGTGGAAAGGGAATTCGGTTGCGGCGCGGCGATGATTGCTGCAACTCTTGCCGAAAGACTAGGCTGGAAACTTTGGGATCAAGAACTCACGCAAGCGATCGCGAACGAGGCCCACGTAGATTGCTCTGAAGTTGAAAGACATGAGGAACGGGTTGATAGCCGGTTGTACAGGCTAGCCAAAGTGTTTTGGCGAGGAAGCTATGAACGTGGAACTCCTTTGACCACGTCCCAGGCGTTCGATGCGGATTGCATGATGCGCATGATGAAAGGAATCCTCGACCGCATCGCTGAACAAGGCAACGCAGTCATCGTAGGCCGTGGATCGCCCTACCTATTGAGGGAACGTACTGACGCATTTCATGTGTTCATGTATGCGCCGAGGCAAGAAAAGATTAGAAGATTGATCCAATCCGGGAAGAGCTCAAGGGAGGCGGAAGATCTGGTCGACAACGTTGACCATGAACGGATCGCCTATATCAAGCATTATTTCAATGCGGATTGGCCGACTCGCACGCTTTATCACCTGATGATTAATACCGGTATGGGAGATGATAGCGTCATCGAGACGGTAATTCGAACGATGAACCTTTTGGATGTGAATGCCCCGCGAACTCCGCTCACGGAGCGGACCTGATCTCTTGTCACAATGCGGGCGATTCCTAACGCTTGCTGAAGACAAGGAACGATAGATAAAAAAGCTGCACGACGGTGACGCCGATGATCACATAGGTTGTGATCTCCATTCGGCGGCTCGATTCCTTCACTTCATGAACGATGGATGACAGGTCATTGGTGGCGCCGACCAGAGTCTCCGTCAGTTTCTCCATATGTTCGGTGGAGTTCCTGATTTTCAGCGACATTCGGGATGTTTCTTCGAGAGAAGTGGCTATGCGCTCTGTATTCCGTATTTCAATTTCTGCCCTACACGCAACTCCCCAGGGAGTGCCAGGTGGATTGTCATACATGCGCTGGCGTATTTCCTCGTACGAACGCCCACGTAGTAGACGTATTAGAGCCTGCACCGTAGAGCCATCAGGGGTCTTATGCATAAACGCAGACATGCCAGCAGAGAGGATAAGGCTACTCAGAAGTCCTTCAGCAGGTCTCCAAGGTGCAGTAACCGCCACGAAATAAGGCGTTGCTTCCAGGGCGAAGCTTTGCCGAGGTACATGAACTGAAGAGGGCTATCTGACAGGCACGCTGTAATGTGACGCAACGACCTGCCACTTGCCATCGCTCTTAATCCACACGTCCGTGAGGCGGTCGTGGTACTCGTATGGTTTGCCGTTGGACGTGCCCTTCTCGTGATACGAGCCGGTGATGATGGCGACATTCCCGTGCATCCGAACTCTCAGATCCGACATTTCCGCGACTTGGACGTGGGTCGACTTGTCAGCGGTGTGGGCTATGTAACCTTCTTTTCCATAGGTGCTGCCGTCCTCCACGGTGATGACAAAGTCTTCCGCGAGCAATGAAGAAAGAAGGGTGATGTCTCGAGCTTTGTATGCCGCAGTCCATTTCTTTTCAATTGCGAGTAGCTTTTCTTCGTCGCCGGATTTGGCTTGCCCGAGTGACAGACTCGTAAGCAAAATCAGACAACCGGCAACAGAGGAGCGAACCCCAACACGTCCCATAACTACCTTTTGACATAGTTTTGGGGCATCGCCAAGTGGCGATCGGGGGACATTCCGAAGAGAGGTGGGAAGCGAAGTGAAAAGACATGGCGCGCCCGGAGAGATTCGAACTCCCGACCTACAGCTCCGGAGGCTGCCGCTCTATCCAGCTGAGCTACGGGCGCGTGATTCAAGTTTACATCCTGTATAGAGCCGCTTCAAACTAAGCGCGCTTCTGTACGGTCGCGTTTTCGACGTCAACCGCTTGGCTTAAATCTCGATACTCTGGCCAGACCCAGGTGATTATCAATCCGACCACAATACCGACCGAAACCTCAAAAAAACGGTGCAGCGCAATCTGCGGTGGTGGGGCGTTTCTTGCGATAAGCACGACCACGGCGAGGGTGATCGCCGCGAAACGGAATGCATTATCCATGCGGATGATCGCACATACGATCCCTAAGAGAAAGACGCCCGCACCGAATAGGAGAAGATTGGCCGGGAAATAGGTCGCCAAAACTGTTCCGAGCAGCGCTCCAAGAACGGTTCCGACTAGACGTTCGGTAGAAATTCTCAACGCCGCGCCAAGAGTAGATTGCATGACGACAACTGTCGTGATCGGTGCCCAATAGCTCTCCGGCATATGGAACATATTCGCGACCAAAAAAGAGAGAGTAGTGGCGGTAGCCGTGCGAGCCGAATTCGCAGTCACTCGCAAGTATGTTGGATCCACAGAGGGCATGAGTACTCCGGCAGGTTTTTGGTTTAGAAAGAGAGCTTCGCGATCGTGGCCTTCAAGATATCTGCCGAGTGTCGCAATTTTTCGACTTCCTGATCACTCAATTCGAGCTGTAAAACTCGTTCGACTCCATTGCGATTGATCACAGTCGGCAGGCTCAAACAAACATCCTCGAGGCCGTAGTAACCTGAAATCAGGCTTGAAACCGACAGAACCGTGTTCTGATTCCGAAGAATCGCGCGTGTGATCTGCATCAGGCCTGCCGCAACAGCATAATAGGTTGCGCCCTTTCTCTCGATAATGCGGTACGCCGCGTCGCGCGTTTGACAATAAATATCCTCCCGCTTTGCTTGATCCAGAGAAACGCGTTGAGTGCGACAAAAGTCGTCGAGGCGCATTCCTGCAATGTTTGCCAGCGACCATACTGGAACCTCGCTGTCGCCATGTTCACCGACGATATAGGCGTGGACGCTCCTTGCATCAACGCCGAAATGTTCGCTTAGCAGATAGCGGAAGCGTGAGGTATCCAGGATGGTTCCCGATCCGATCACTCTCGCTGCTGGAAGTCCTGATAGTTTCCATGCCGCGTACGTGAGAACATCAACAGGGTTGGTGGCCACCAGGAGTATGCCCGAGGAACAGTAACGCACAATCTTGGGGATCATCTCCTTCCAAATCTCCCCATTACGAGTAATAGTGTCGAGGCGAGTTTCTCCTGGTCGCTGACTCACACCGGCAGCAATAACGATGATCGCTGCATCCGCGCAATCTGGATAATCGCCGGCCCAGATCCGAGTTGGGTAAGCGAAGGAGACAGCATGGTTCAAATCCATCGCCTCTCCTTCTGCTTTGGCACGGTTCGAGTCGATCAGAACGATGTCTGATGCGACTCCGTTCAGGAGAAGTGCGTAGGCGTAGGTAGCTCCCACATTGCCCGTTCCGACAATGGCGATACGGGTGGAGCGCATCGGTGTTGGCTCGATTGCATTCATGTTGCTGACGTTTAGTGGGGAAGAGCGCTGAACCTTTCCATTAGTGCATTCCATGTAGCCAGTTCCTGTCCACCTGGCGCAAACGTTGGATCGAATACGATCTCGTGCGCTCGGATGCGTTTGCAGGCCTCGATGTCGTGGACGATCTGCTCGAATGAACCAGAGAAGATAAAACGTCCTTCGGGCAGAGAGTCTGGAGTAATGTGGACGTTCGCTCTCACGATCATTTGCAGCGATTCAGGATCTCGTCCAGCTTCTGAAGCCATTTTTCGGATTGACCCAAACATCTGTTCCATTCCGTCTACGGGTATGGCAACAGGATTCCATCCATCCGCAAGACGAGCGATTCGATTGAGTGCTGCTGGCGCGAATGCCGCCATGTATATCGGCGGATGGGGCTTGCGAACTGGTTTCGGACCGATGAATGATTTTGGAATCTGGTAATACTTGCCAGTGTGCTCGACGGGGTCTTGCGTCCAGATTGCCTTGAGCACTTGTAAGAACTCGTCCGCCCTCGCTCCGCGTTCACTCATACGGGCTCCGGTTGCATCCATCTCGTCTTTTGACCAGCCCAACCCTAATCCAACCAAGAGTCGCCCGCTGGACAGAACATCGATGGTGTTCAATCGCCGCGCTAAAAGCACTGGATTGTAGTAAGGAATGTCTAGAACGCTGGTGCCAAGATTGATTTTTCGTGTGTACGCGGCTGCATAAGTGAGCGCGTCGAGGGGATCGAGAACAAGTTTGTACGGTTCCGGGAGGGAACCGTCAGAAGACGCTGGGTAGGGTGTTTGCGGCCGAACTGGATATAGCAATCTTTCGATTGTCCACAGGCTGGAATAGCCAAGCTCCTCAGCACGTTGCGCAACATTGCGAACGTTGTCAGGTGTTCCGATTGGACCGACATTCGGCAGCGCAAATCCAAATCTCATGTTTGTCTCCGTGGCGACAATGAGCGGTCATTCTAGTGGGAGAGTGCGATGGCTACAACTTCAGCACTCGTCGACTCTCCAGAAACCGGTCCGTTCGTAACCGATTTTGAGAAGTCGATTCTTGGGATCATGACGCTTCCCGCAGTTGGGGCAGGGAATGAAACTGCGTAGGTGTGTACCTCGGCGATCGTAATCATTCGTGACAGCGAAAGTCGTCCCACAACTACACGGCACGAGGAACATGGTGAGATTGGGCGTTTCGTCTGTCTTCTCGCTCTTCGATCGCCGGCGTTTCATTACGCTTCTTCTTCGACGGGAGTCAGCGAGTGTTTCTTTCTTTTATTGGCCT
>Ga0310810_10000048_pt1 | contig 147101 bp, 124 predicted proteins | sample NCmetagenome_FD_207641 | JGI IMG/M metagenome (GOLD analysis project Ga0310810, IMG submission 207641) | Soil microbial communities from experimental microcosm in Duke University, North Carolina, United States - NC | ecosystem: Engineered > Artificial ecosystem > Soil microcosm > Unclassified... | reverse complement strand
GCGCCTGGATCTCGGGTTATTGGGGGGACACGGGCCGCGGCTGGCAATGGACCTCGGGATATTGGGCGGACGCCGCGCAGTCGGAGGTCACGTACCTGCCGCCGCCGCCCGAGACGCTCGAGCGCGGCCCGAGCATTCCGCGTCCGGCGGACAACTTTGAATGGGCGCCCGGCTCGTGGGAATGGCGCGACCGCGGATACGCCTGGCGTCCGGGTTACTGGATCGAGGCGCAACAGGACTGGGTTTGGACGCCCTCCTACTATGTCTGGACCCCGCGCGGGTACGTGTATGTCTCGGGCTACTGGGACTACGCGCCGCAGGACCGCGGGCTCTTGTTCGCCCCGGTGTATTACCGGGATTATGGACGGCGGCGCTACGAATACACGCCGAGCGTTGTGCTGAACCTCGCGATCCTGGCGGACTTCCTTTTCCTGCGGCCGGACTACTGCCACTACTATTTCGGCGACTATTACGACGCGCGCTATGAGAACCGCGGTTTCTTCGCGGAGTTCTCGTTCCAGTCGTCGCGACGCGGCTACGATCCGTTCTACAGCTACGAACGCTGGCAGCACCGCGACGACCGCAACTGGGAGCAGCAACGGCGCGATGCGTTTGACTATCGGCGGCGCCACGAGGACGCCCGCCCGCCGCGGACCTGGTCGGGCTCGACCATGGTGGTCAATGTGAACGATTACCGCAGTGGCGGCTCAAGGGATGGCGGCGGTCGCCGCGTCACCTACGCCGAGTCGGTGCAGCAGTATGCCCGCTCGAACAACACGCCGGTGCGCATCGAGCGCACCGCGGCCAATGACCGCCAGCGGGACGTCCAGGTTGCCCGCGAGATGCAGCGGCAGCGCACCCAGCGCCGCGAGATCGAGGCCCAACCGGCGCAGCGGACGGCGGAGATCGGAGGCGCTCCGGCGCCCTATTCGCGCGAGGCTTCCGGGTCGCGCTCGGGCCAGGCTGAAACCCGCCGCGAGCCGTCGCGCGTGGAGCGGCCGCAGTCGCCCATCGTCGCGCGCAGCCAGGCCAGCGGGCGGCCGCCGCCGCCGAAGCAGCCCGCGCCGCAACGCCGCGAGGAAGCTGAACGCGATTCCCGGTCGCGGCCCGGTTCGGCGCCGCTGGCGAACCAGCCGCCCCCGGAACGGCAGAGGGCCGTCGGGCAGGAGCAACCGTCACGAGAGGGCGTCATTGGCCAGGACGAGTCGGCGCGGCGAAAAGCCATTCAACAGCAGGAGCAATCGCGTCAACAAGCCGCGGCCCAATCGGAGCAGGCGCGGCAGCGGGCCACGCAGCAGTCGGAGATCGGGCGTGAGCAGGCGTCGCGTCAACCACAGCTGGCCCGCGACCAAGCGGCGCGGCAACAGGAGCAGGACCGCCAGCGGGCGATCGGCCAGGCGGACCAAAAGCGAGCCGTCCAGTCGCAGGAGATCGGACGTGAGCCTTCGCGCCAGCAGGAACTGGCGCGCGACCAGGCGGCGCAAAAGCAGCGCGATGCTGCTGACGCTCAGGCTCGAGCCCAAGAGCAGCAGAAACAATCGGAGCGGCTTCGCGAGGAGCGGCCGGGCCAGGATCGCCAGGCCCTGGCCCAACAGCAGCGGGACCAAGCGAAGCAACAGGCCCAAGCCCGGCAGGAGCAGGCGCGCAACGAACAGCAGCGGCGTGTCGGCGAGAACGCACGCGCGCAGCAGGAATTGGCGGCCGCCCAGCAGAAGCGCCAGCAGGAACAGGCGGCGCAGCAGGAAAAGGAACAGCAAAGTCGCGTGGCCGAACAGGCGCGCCAGCGGCAGCAGCAGGCGGCGGAACAGGCCGCGCAGCGGGAGCAAGAGAAGCAGAGTCGCGTGGCCGAACAGGCCCGACAGCAGCAGCAACAAGCGCAGGAGCAAAAGGCCCGCGCCGCGGAGCTGGCGCAGCAGGAGCAGGAGAAGGCGAGAAAGCAGGCCGAGTCCGTCCGGCCGCAGCAGCAGAACCTCGCGCCGACCGGACGGGTTCCCGCGCCGCAGCCGCAGAAGAAGGCCCCGCCACCGAAGAAGAATGACCAGTCCGACGACGACAAGCGCAAGAAGAAGGACCAGGACGGCGGCTGAGGCGAATCGCTGAAACCCTGGGATGCGGAAACGCGCAGGGTGGGGGCGGGGCCATCAGCCCCGCGCGTCAAGCGTTGACGACATTCCGCGGGACTGATGGTCCCGCCGCCATCGGGGCGGCCTGAACAATGTAGCGGCGCTCGATGAGCGTCGCCGCGACTGGTGGAACGCGCTGACCTCAGCGCGTTGATGGCCCGCGGGAATCGAGAAAGCGCCTTGGGGTCAAGGCGCTCCACCTTCAGCGAGCCTGGCGGAGCCCCGACGCGTCGGGTTGTAGGAGCGCCTTTACGCCGCGATCATAAAAAAGGCGCGGCCGGAGCCGCGCCTCTTCAATTGACCCGGCGGCGAATCAGTCGCCGCGGGCCCGCTGGCGGTTGCCAACGGCGCGCTGGATGCGGCCGCCGACTTCCTGGGCGACGCCCTTGGCGCGCATGCCCGGGCTGCGGATGGCCTGGCCAACGGCGCGGCGGGTTTTGCCGCCGGCGATGTTGCCGGCGCCACGGGTCTTGTTGATCGTACTGGCTTTCATGTGGGTGGGATTGAGGGTTGCGATGCGACTGACCCTTAAGCGACCGTCCGCGCGGCGCTGCGGTTCCCGCCGAGTGTTCTCAGACGCAAAGGCGCAGAAGCGCGGAGTGAGGCGCGACGATTGCGGCGGGCAGGGAGACGAACTCGGCGCGAACGCGCCGGTTGCTAATTGGCGGCGGCTGAAGTACCGTCGGCGATGGATATCAAACTACCGCACATGCCCTTCAAGTTCGATTCGCCCGAAGGGCGGATGGAAGTCACGGTGCGGCCGAGCCCGTCCCATGCCGACGGCATGCCCGATCCGACCTATGCCGCGGCCGTCACCTTCCACCAACCGGGGCTGCGCGCGCTGGAGCGGATTCCGCTCGCGACCAAGTCCGCCACGTACAGCGGCGCGTTGCAGGTGCTGACGGAAGGCTTCAAGGTCAACCCCGCCGCGCATGAGGCGCACACGGTCGAGTTCCGCGTGCTGACGGCGCTGTGCCACGCCGAGGGCGTGGTCGACCTCAACGCATGACGAAGGCCGGAGGTAGGAGGCCGGAGGTGGGAGGAGGAAGGTTGGAGGCGGGAGACGGGTCTTGGTGTGACGAATGACCGGTGAGGTGCGGGTCAGTCGGGGCCGGCGCGGTTGTTGGCTGGCGCTTCGGGCGCCAGTCGCTAGGGAATGGGCGCCGAGCATGGGCCTGCCGATTCCAGTTCCACCCAGCATCCGCCGCGAGGTGGCGGCGGACCGCGTGATCATCCGCCGGATCTGGCGCGAGGGTGGCGGCGCGATCGCGTGGGTGTGCATCGCCGTGATCTGGAATTTTGCGCTGTATGCGATGTATCGCGCCGGGAAGTTCGGGCCGGGGGAAGCCTGGGCGTACCCTTGGATTCCATGGGTGCTGCTGGCCATCGGCATCTACGCGGCCTATCGCTGCATGGCGGCGTTGTTGAACACGACGGTGATGGAGATCAGCCCGGACTTGCTGCGGGTCGCGACCGGGCCGCTGCCCTGGCATGGCGTGATCCGCCTGGCGCCGGCGGAGATCGGGGATGTCGTCTTCCACGAACGGGTCGAGCGCGGTTATGCCTCGACCTTCGACGTCGCGGTGGTGCTCGCCTCGGGCCGGGAAAGGCGCCTGGTCAGGGGTCTCAACCGCTACGAGGTGGCGGCGTACTACGTGCGGGAGATCCGGTCGCTCCTCGGCCGGCCGGAGGTCGCGATGGCGCGGAAGGCGGGGCGGACGAAGGACTGAGAACAGAGGAACCGGATCTCACGCCAAGACGCCAAGGCGCGATGAGGCCGAAGGTGGGAGGAGGGAGGCCGGAGGCGGGAGGAGGAAATCCAAGGGTGAATTTTGAGTTGTCTCACGCGAAGCCGCCATGGCGCGTAGAGGGTAAGCGCCTGAGGGGCGATTGGCCGCAAGACGGCGCAAGAGGCACAAAGGAGTGCCGCAGAAGGTATGCCGGCACGCTCAGAAATTCGACGCGACCGACGTTGCGGACTTACTACGATGGCCGCCGCATCGTCGTGTGGAAGCCCATGGATTTTTCGGGCGGAGATGGCGTTGGTAGCGGATCGAGCAACTCCATGATTCGACGGAGGACGTCGACGATGGCGCTTTCGTGAATGTCGAGGCGCGCCGTAAGTTGACGCTCGAGTTTCTTGAGTTCCGCCGCGAGTTCTTTGGAGCCGCCCAGCATCTCGCGCATCCGGATGAATGCGCGGACCACGAACACGCTCATGCGCACCGCCTGTTCGCTGTTCAACACGTTCGCGGCCATGATTGCACCGTTCTCGGTGAAGGCGACGGGCAAGACGGGGGAAAACTTCAAGTCGCGAAGGTGGTCGCAAATTGCGACCACCTCTTTCCTTTCACTTGGTGTCAAACGGAATGCAAAATCTAGCGGGAACCGTCGGCGGTTGCGTTTGACCTGTTCATTCAGGCGTTTGGTGCTGACGCCGTAGATGGCGGCGAGATCGACATCCAGGATTATTTTCTGACCGCGAATGGTAAGAATGCAGGATTCGGCCGCTTTGGTCGGGACAGCAGGGCGGGGCATCTTCACGAGATTGGGGGTCCTACAGTCTCATGGACGGTGTAGCTTGATGGCCCGCCTTTCGGCTCTCCAATCTCGGGGAATATTCAGGGTTGTCTCACGCAAAGTAGCAGAGGCGCAAAGGTGCGATTTTATGGGCAGCGCGCACATTGCGTCGGGCCTCATGCGCAGGCGGAACTTGAGGTCGCAATTTGCGACCTCAGGTTTGCAGGCGATTCCTGCCCAACGGACTGCGACCGGCGCTGGTTTCATTCAAGGTCGCAAATTGCGTCCTTGAAGCTATCAGAACTCCGGCTTCATCGCTGCTCAGTTGCGGTCAGGGGAAGTCGAGAGATCGAGGAGCAGCGCGAATTCGCGCTCGAACCGCAGTTCGAGGATGGCGGTTGACGAGTCTGGTGAAACGGCCCAGCGGCCGGCGGCGGCCCGGCCGAGGCAGATGCCTTCTTCGCCGGCGAAATTCCCGGCCAGGATCAGGACGCGGTGACCCTCGAGGGAACCGGCGGGTTCTGGAATTGGATTGCTCATGTCCCAAGCCTAACAGGTTTCGGCCTGGAAAGTGTTCCAGTTTGGAACAGGTGCGTCACGCAAAGGCGCCGAGGTGCGAAGGGACACGGGAAACGGATTGGCCACACGGAGCCGAGAGGCGGAGATGGTCACGCGAACGCGTGGCCCGAGCAGAATGCGAGGGTGATCGCGGCGAGTGCCCACGGGGCGGCCGCGATCACAATAAGCACAAAAGGTCGCAAAAGGATTTCCGTTGTAGGAGGGGCTTTACGCCCCGATGGCTGGGAGATCGATTTGGGCCTCACGCAAAGACGCGAAGGCGCGAAGGCACAATTCTGTGGGCAGCGCGCGCGCCGCTCAGGCTTGGAGCACCCGACTCAAACGGCGGAGCAGCTTGGGCTCGTCGCGACGCTTCAGCTCATGCTCCCAAATCCTGACGACTTTCCACCCACGCTTGCGGAGCTCGCGGTTGACGCGGCGATCCCGGGCCTTGTTGGTGGCGATCTTGTTCTTCCAGAAAGTAGCCCGGGTCTTCGGCCAGGTCGCGTGTCTGGGGCAGCCGTGCCAGAAGCAGCCGTCGTATGCCGTGATGTTCAAAGTGACCTGCGGTCGAAGGTCACGACTCCTGCGGTATTGCAGAAATGAAGCTCCGCCGAACGCCAGCCTTGGTCGTCCTCTTCTATGGAGGCTAACCAAAAACAAGGTAGACGGCATGAACAGGTGTGTCCGTGATCGTCAGTGTCATGCGGAACTACAAATAGGTCGTCGCAAGTTTTGCAGTGAACATGGAAATACCCGCACTTATCGCACTTTCCGACATGGAAGATGATCTGGGTGGACTCGACAGAGGTTTCCTCTGGGTGCGCAAGTCGCTTGCTGAATGACGGGGAATAATTCCAGAATATCCTTCCACTGCAGCCCTTCTGCTTGCACATAGGCCACGTAGATGGATCAAAGTCGTCAAGATGGTGTAGGGGAACTAGTCGAATCTTCACGTTTTTCTGTGCTCTCATTTCTGCGGCCTCTGTGTAGCCAGATGGACAAACCAAATATCCATGGCTAGCGCCGACATCAGCCATTACACCAAGGAGCGATTCGACATGAGTGATATCTATTTTTCGATTTCGCTTCTTTGCATCTACAATAATTCGGACCGAATTGTCGGTGTCGTGGCGTGATTCAATTAATACATCTATCTGACGTGGTATTTTGCTGATTCGTCCTATGATCTGTGCGTTAGGCGTTACGCAAAGATTTGCGGGAGTCTGGTCGGCAATTAAACGCGCGATCATGCGCTCGTAGAGTTCCCAGCTATGCTGTTGCTTCGCGTTCATCTAGGGTCGCCAATGGCCAGATACTTGACGCAGGCTCACTCGATTGGAAGGATGAAGCCCATGGAGCGAGCTAGCACGGTATCAAAGGTAAGGGTATCTAGTCGCGGACGTGTCAATCTTCCGAAGAAGCTTCTGGAAAAGTTTAAGATTGAGGACGGCGCTCGGTATCAAGTCACGCGCGTTGCTGATGGCTACGGCCTTTTGATCAAGCTTCCGGCGGCGAAAGCGTAAGGATCATGGCCGATATCTCGGACAGAACGCCGTGGTCGCAGGTGGAGGTCCAGGCGATTGCCGCGGTGTATTTCAACATGCTTCAGCGGCACCTAGCCGGTGAGCATGTAAGTAAAGCAGACGAGAACAGAAAGCTGAGACAGATCATCAAACGGTCGCAGAGTTCTATTGAGCGCAAGCACAGCAATATTTCCGCAGTCTTGGTTGAATTGGGCTACGTCTATCTGTCGGGCTACAAGCCGCTCCCTCACTATCAGAAATTACTCAAAACTGAGATTGAGGATTGGTTGGTCGATCAAACTGGACTTGATTCAGTGGCGACAGCTTTTGTGGAAAAACCTGCTGTTTTGACGGAAATTGAAGGAGTATTACCAGTTCAGGTCCCTCCTCCAAAAGCCAAGAAACCTAAACCATATGATGCTAGGGCTAAGGAACCGCGTGCAGTGTTTCGTAAGAACTTTTTAGAGCAGGAAGCGCGAAATGCTTCGTTGGGTCTAGCAGGAGAGGAACTCATGCTTAAATTTGAGCATAGAAAGCTGTGGGAAGCAGGACAGCACAAGTTGGCCGACCGCATTGAGCATGTTTCAAAAACAAAGGGTGACGGACTCGGCTTCGATATTTTGTCCTTCGATCTCAATGGTAGAGAACGATTGATCGAAGTGAAAACAACACGTTTGGGACCGTTCACCCCTTTTTATGTATCAAGAAACGAGGTGACCATGTCGTCGCGGAGGAAAGAAGAATATCAACTTTTTCGTGTCTTTGATTTCGGCGAGAAACCACGCTTTTTCGCTCTCGACGGCTCTATTAGGGACACGTGCCTTTTGGAGCCGCTTAGCTTTTCTGCATTGCCGGGTTGACTCGTATGGAGTGCGGTTAGGATTCGCTCAATAGAGCTTTCGAAATCTGCTTTGAGTTGATGCTGCCAAAGTCGAACCACGCGCCATCCTCTGTTTCTCAGGCGGCGAAAATTCCGAGCATCGCGTGCACGATTCGTCCGTAATTTATCACGCCAATATGGCTTCAACTTGTGCTCCCAACTGGGAAGACGCCATCCATGCCAGAAGTCACCATCTACGAAGACAGCCAGTTTTTTGTTCGAAAAAGAGATATCTGGGCTACCTGGCAAAGTCCTATCATGACGTCCAAATCGTAAGCCCCGTGCGCGCAGCGCAAGCTGGACGCTTAGCTCTAGTGATCCATTCTTGAGCCTTACCTGCTTCATCGCTCGAGAGCGTTGCGCTGGAGTCAGGTGATCGGGCACGTTAATTGTTGAAAAAGAAATTAACGCGCTCTGAGCGCAACGAGTGTTTCGAGGTGGGCTTTGTTCGCGGCACGCGGTTTCTTCTTATACCCGAGCTTGTCGCATACTGCTTCAATCTTCTGGCAGAAGATGTCGGCATCCAATGGGGTCATCCAGAGTTCTTGCTTTTTGTTCCGGTTGGTTGATTGCCACTGGGCTTCGTCGTCCAACGGATGTTCGGGCCGGAAGGGGCGAATATTGAAAATCTTGTGGTCGATCTGCGTTATCCAAGCAGCTCCTACTTCGGTAATCGCCCCCCAGGAAGCCTTCGTGTTCTCGCTTGTGATGAAAAGAGCGAAAATCTTCTGGTCCGAATAGCTTTCTATGAAAAACTCCCGCAGGTATTCAAAGACGCGCCGCTCTTCCGGAATTCGGCAGATCTCGTCGTCGCAATTGGTGTAGAGGATGTCCTCAGCGGGCACATTATTGAATACGAGCATCTGATACACTATATCCGCGAAAGGCTTATCTGCCGATGTCTGGCTGATCAGGATTCTCTTTTTCTGGGAATCGACCAGGCGCTTCAAACCGAGGTTCGGAGTATTCCGATTGATCGCGTCCAGGACGATCTTCTTGATCGACTCCAGCGGCAACTTAACGCCGAGCTTCGAGAGCTTGCTCGCGGCTCCTTTGCTCGCCTTGTCTCGAAAATCGTCGAAGGCGATCTTCAGATTCTCTTCGTCTTGCTTCTGTTTTTCTTCCTTTTTCAGCTTCTTCGCGGCGTTTCGCAAGTCAGTGAAAGTATCCCTTCGTCTTAGTATGTCCGCCAAAAGCTTACCTCTTACGTATGCTATGACCGCAATGTATCGTGGATCATCGGATTTGTAGCCTTGCCTGTTACTCAGCGCCATATCCGGCAATTCCGTAAGTTCAAACAGATCGACGTGGAGCTGACCGACCACGTAAACTTCGTTTAGTTTGTTTTGGCCGACAACGGGGAGAATGTTGAATTCACCCATTTTCCCATTGGCGAACAGCGAGATAAAATTGTCCGGGAAGTCGGTCACTATGGCTTTTCGACCCTTTGTCGTTCCGTAGGTCCCAATCCAGCCGTTTATTTCAAGAGAGTATGTATGCTCGGCTCCGCGGGTATTGCGCATTCGGAGTGGAATCTTCTTCGTCGGGAAGGCGTCCACCAGTTCTTTCCTTCTCTTGGGGTATTCTTTCGGCACAAGGCGGCACAGCGAAGAATAGTCATGACCTAGAGTGATGAGCGTGACCAATTGCTTCATGATGTTGCGGTCGAAGTCATCAATCACTTCCGATTCATTTCCGCGAATAATATGAATCCTAAAATCCTTGCTCACTAGCGGAAATATTTTCAGCAAATTGCGCTTAACGGCCCCCAATGATTTGTGTAGCTCGTATTGCGGAGATTTCATCACAATTGCCGTGCCATGCTTCTTGATGCGCTCGAACTTGATGTCTTGTCCCGAAATCGGGCGAAGCTTGTGACTTTTTTCAATCCTTCGTGAGAGGACGAAGCCCGACTTGTCGCCCCCAGCGACGGTCATTACATCCACATTCTCAGACACAGAAAGGGCTGCCAGCTTGCCGACGCCCTTGCGCCCCATCTTTCGACGATTGCCTGACTTGGTCAGAGACTCCTTTCTTGTCGTTCGTGATTCGGCCGCGACATCCAGATACTTGGTAACATCACCTTTCTTATACGACATACCATGCCCGTCATCTTCGACTCGGATGTCGTTCTTATTCGAAATGACGTAAACGTTCTTTGCATCGGCGTCATAGGCATTCGCGATAAGCTCTGCTAAGACATAGTAGATGTTAGTGTAGAGGTTGGGGCCCAGGAGTTCCAAAATGCGCGGATCAATGCTGATTTTGTATTCCTTGCTCATGCGTCGCGGGCGTTGGCGTTAGACGGTTCTGTGTTCCGCGACGTGCTTGAGTATCGATCTACCTACAACCTCCCCGAGCCGAACGGGCACTGCATTCCCAATGAGTCGCCCGATCGTCTTGAGGCAATATTCCGCGCCCGGCTTCACGAACTGATAAGTAGACGGGAATGACTGCAAAATAGCTCCTTCACGGAGGGAGATAGCACGGTCTTGCTCTGGATGTCCAAAGCGACCGTTCCCAAAGCCAAAGAACTGAGTCGTAATGGTAGGCGATGGTTTATCCCATTCCATCCGGCCATACACACCTGGATAGGATTTGCCGCTTTTCTGCTTATGGCATGTCGCCACCAGATCTTGTGGCCAGTCGCGCCACGTTCCGCCGGGTTTAGAGTGTTTGATGCGCTTTAGGTTTGTTGCGGAGAGACTGCTGGTCCGATGAAGCGGGTCTTTCGAGGAGATTTCACCAGCCTTAAGAATCGGAAGCTTCTTTAGGGCCTTACGGACAGTCCTGTGCTTCGCGAAAGTATGCGTTGATTTAATCCGCTCAATTGGGCCCAGCCGGGAGGCGATCAATACCAACCTTCGTCGGTGTTGCGCCAGCCCATAGTCCGGACAATAGATGATCTGGTCTGAAGGCTCGGTGGCAAAATGGAATCCTTCGGCTTTCAGCGTTTGTAGGAAGCGCCTAAAGATAGGATAACGCTGTAGCTCTGGCACATTTTCCATCGACACGAGTTCAGGCTTCAGTTCGCGAACTAGACGTGCGAACTGGTTCAATAGCACCCACTTTGGATCGTCATCATTCTCGAGGCCTTGCGTATACTTAGAGAAAGTTTGGCACGGCGCACATCCCGCTAGCAGCCGCAGATGCCCAGGGGGATAATGTTTGGCAAGCTCGGTCCCGGTCAGCTCGGTAACGCTTTTCTTAATGAATTTCGCACCAGCGTTGTTGTGCTCGTATGGATATTCGCAGGCGGGATCTATATCATATCCCGCGGCAACTGAAATCCCCGCATCAAGCAGTCCTCGCGTCAGTCCGCCTGCGCCACAGAATAGATCAACGGCCGTAATTGTTTTTGGGAGGAATGTTTTCTTCTTGCTCATATATCCTAAATACAAAATCCGAGCCCACTTGATCCGCCTTCTTGAGGGAGAAAGAGTGAGGCTCGGTTGGTAAGGGCGGCCCGTCGACGGCAATGCAAGAGAAATCTTGCGAGCTTAGCAAAAGCAAAAAGTAGGCTTGACTGCCTATATTGAGGAAAGGTCGCTACCCTTCAATTCCTTAACTGCCCATTTTGTCACCGTGAGTCGTTTTGAGGTGCGCGCGGAAACGGGAATGCCGGAGAGGTTCCGCCGCCGCCCGAGGCTATGGCGGACAGGCTCCGTCTTACTTGAGCTCGAGATCGTTGGGTTTGACCTCTTTCACCGCCCACTTCGTTACTGTGAGGCCTTTCGAAGTCCTGGTGCTTACCGAGATTCCGGACAGATCGAAATCAATCTCTCTGACTCTTGCGCCGGAACGGCCGTCGAGGGAGAGATGGATGGTCTTCGGCATGTCCTTCTCCTTCTCGGCGACGTGGAGCCAGAGCCGCCTTCGCACATGGCTACGGCGCGCCAAGCGAGCTTTACTTCAGTTCCAGTTCGTTGGTTCGGACTTCTTTCACGGCCCATTTCGTGACCGTAAGTCCTTTGGATGTGCGCGTGCTGACGGGAATCGGGGTTAAGTCGAAGTCGATTTCTCTGATTCTAGCGCCGGACCTCCCGTCCAAAGACAGGTGGATTGATTTCGGCATGTCCTTCTCCTTCTCGGCGACGTGGAGCCAGACGAGCTTGGAGCCGTCGGCCTTGGCGAGGGGGTAGAGCCGGTCGCGGGAGAGGCCGCCGATCTGGAATTTCTTGGCGAAGGTTTTTCCGTCGGGGCCGAGGCGGTAGACCATCGTGTAGAACCTCGTGTCGCCGTCCTTGGGCCAGACGGCGACGTGCCGGATGTCGAGGCCCATGAAAACCTTGTCGGCGACCTTCGAGACCTTAAGCGAACAGTCGCCCATGATCGTGAGCACGGAGTCGAGGATCGTGCACTCGGTGACGAATTCGTGCTGGCGCCAGTTGAGGCCGATGAAGCCGTCCGCGCGATTGACGTAGAGGCGCTGGTTGGCGGTGACGACATCCGAGGCCTTGATCTCCTCGAGCTCGTCGTAGCTGGTCTTCCGCTTGATGCCCTTGCCGTATTTCTCGGCGAGCGACTCGAACCAGGCGACAGCGTACTCGGTCAGCTTCCGGAGGTTCGCCTTCGTCTCCTTGATGCCCTCCTCGATCTTCGTGATGGCCTCGTCGGCTTGGAAACGGTTGTAGGCGGAGATGCGCTTGATCCGGATTTCGGTGAGCCGGGTGATGTCGTCGTCGGTTACCTCACGGCGGAGCTGCTTGAGGAACGGCTTCAGGCCGGCGCGGATCTCGGCGAGAACGCTTTCCCAGGTCTTCGATTTCTCGATGTTCCGGTAGATGCGCTCCTCGATGAAGATCCGCTCGAGCGAATCCCAGTGCCACTGCTGCTCGAGTTCGCCGAGCTTGATCTCGAGCTCGCGCTTGAGGAGTTCCCTCGTGGCCTCGGCCGACCGCTTGAGCAGCTCGCGGACGCCGAGGAACTCCGGCTTCTCGTGGCCGGTCTTCGGGTCGGTGACGATGACGCACGCCGCGGGGTTGAGCTGCACCTGGCAGCTCGTGAAGACGTAGAGCTGCTGGATGACCTTGTCCGGCTCGGAGCCCTGCGGGAGGTGGATGAGAATCTCGACCTTGTCGGCGGTGTTGTCGTCGACGTGCTTGACCTTGATCTTGCCCTTGGCGTTGGCGGCGAGGACCGACTCGATGAGCGACTCGGTCGTGACCCCGTAGGGCAGCTCGGTGACCGCGAGCAGGTACTTGGAACGCTCCTCGATGCGGGCGCGGACCTTCACCTTGCCGCCGCGTTCGCCGTCGTTGTACTCGGAGAAATCGGCGGTGCCGCCGGTGGGAAAGTCGGGGAGGATGCGGAAAGTTTTTCCCTGGAGGTGATTGATCGCGGCGCGGCAGAGATCGTTGAAATTGTGCGGGAGGATCTTGGTCGCGAGGCCGACCGCGATGCCGTCGGCGCCCTCGAGGAGGACGACCGGGAACTTGGCGGGGAGGGTGACGGGCTCCTTGGTGCGGCCGTCGTAGCTGGCCTGCCAGGTGGTGGTTTTCGGGTTGAAGAGGACGTCGCGGGCGAAGTTGGTCAGCCGCGCCTCGATGTAGCGCGGCGCGGCGGCCTCGTCGCCGGTGAGCATGTTGCCGAAGTTGCCCTGCGGCTCGATGAGCCAGCCGCGCTGGGCGATGCCGACGAGCGCGGCGCCGATGGAAGCGTCGCCGTGCGGGTGGAGCTTCATCGTGGCGCCGACGACGTTGGCCACCTTGTGGAAGCGGCCGTCGTCCATGTCCCAGAGCGTGTGGAGGACGCGGCGCTGGACGGGCTTCAAGCCGTCGTTGAGGTGCGGGACGGCGCGATCTAGGATGACGTAGGAGGCGTAATCGAGGAACCAGTTGCGGTAGCTCTGCGCGAGCGGGGCGGCCTCGTCCTGGACTTTTTCGCCCTTCTTGCGTTTGGGCGGGGGCCCGCCTTCGCCCGTTGGGCTTCGGCGCGGCTCGTCCTCAGCAAGCTGAGGCGAGGCGGCGGACGGGGATTTGGGATCGGGGGCGGCGGATTGCGGATTTGGGATCTCGGATTTCGGAGCGGAGATCAGCGGTTGGGAATCCGGGGCATCGGCCTTCGAATCCGGAATTTTGGATTTCGGCGCGGGAGACGACCGCCCGGATTTCGGCGAGGACTTGGACTTTGGCCCTTGGGCTTTGCTGCTGGCCGCCGGCGACGCGTCATCGCCGAGCGGCAGTTCGGCCTGGTCGGTTTTCTTCGTGGGTTTCTTTTTGGCCATTCTAAAGGGAGCGGTAAGCGATAAGCTCTAAGCAATAAGCGAAAGCAAGCTGCGATCCTGCAATCCTGATTCCGCGGAATTTGGTGTCACGCAAAGGCGTGGGGACGCCAAGGAAATTGCATGGGAAATTTCCCAAGGAGGGAGTGGTAGGCGATAAGCTTTAAGCAGCAAGCGATGGCATTCAAAATGGCAGCCATGCAAAGGAGGGAAGGACTTAGAAATCGCGAGCAAGCTCGCTTCCACAGGAGAGGCGTGCCGCGAGCGGCAGCCCTACGGGGAGGCATGCCGGCAAGCGGCAGCCCTACAGGGCATGTGGCGGCGGCTAGCGGGAGGCGCGGGAAAGTCCGGGGACGCGGCCGGCGAGCGACGTGCGGTGCAGGAGCTTCAAGGCGGCATCGAGATCGGCGTCGTTACCGACGCGTAGTTCGGCCAGCGAAGGCTGGGGCACCAGGACATCGGGCTGGACCGGATGGCCTTCGATCCGCTGGCCGTCGAGGCCGACGTAGTCGAGGACCGGGATCTGCAGGCTGCCGCCACCCGGGAGCGGCCAGGAGCGCGCGTAGATGACGGCGCCGGCGGTCGGCCGGCCGACGATGCGGGCGCGGTGGTGGTGCTGCAGGACGTGCGAGAAGATCTCGGCGGCGCTGCCGGTGTTGGGGCTGGTGAGGATGACGACGTCGCCTTGGTAATGGGCGGAGAACCAGGAGAAGCTGCTTTCGTCGCGCCCGGCGCCGTTGCGTTTGACAAGGTGGCCCTCGGGCACGCGGTGGTCGAAGAACTCGGCGACGGCGATGCTGAGGATGAAGGCGTTGCCGCCGGGGTTGGAGCGCAGGTCGATGATGGTGGCCGGGGCGTCGCGGTGGGCCTTGAGGTTCTCGCTCAGCCAGGCGAGCGACTCGCGGTCGAACACGTCGAAGCGCACGTAGAGCACGCCGTCGGCAAGAACCTGGGCGTCGCGCCGTACAAAGCTCAGGAGCTGCGGCGTGAAGGTGTAGGAGCGCGGCTGGTTCTGCCGGTCGAGAAAGCCGTAAGTGACGGCCTGGCCGACGTGCGCGATGTAGCGATCGTAATCGTCGATCGGCCGGCCATCGCGCGTCACGACGAACCAGCCCGGTTCCACGCCGGCTTGGGCGGCGGGGCCGCCGGGGAGGACCTCGCTGACGACGCGCCGGTTGTCGACCATGAGCCAGCGGAAACCGACCGCGGGCCGGTGCTCCGTCTCGAGCTCGTGGTGGCGGCGCGGCGCGAGGGCGGCGAGGTGGGACTCGCCGAGCTGCGCGTTCATCTGGTTCAAGACGTGGTAGAGCTCGGTCTCATCCCGCGCCGCGGCGGCCTCGGGGCGGAACTTCACGCGCATCGCGCGCCAGTCGACGCCGCGGAACTTCGCATCGAAATATTTCTCGTTCACGAGCGACCAGGCCCGGTCGAAGACGGCGAGGTTGTGGTCGCGGCGCGCGGCGGCGGTGAGGGGCGCCGGGTCATGGTATTCGGTCGGCGCCGTGGCGCAGCCCGCGAGTCCGAGCGCGACAAGCGCAAGAATAGAAACCCCGGCAGATTTCACGCAGAGTCGCGGAGGCGCAGAGAAATGGTCAGAATTCATTGACGATTCGTTTGATGCCGTCCTTCAGCAGTGGAGCTCCGAAATTGATCAGCAAGCCCAGACGGAAATTGAGAAGCCTAAGATACGTCAGCACTTGTTTGCCATGAACGGGCGCCAGGGTCTCGACGGACTTGAGCTCCACGACCACGGATCTTTCGACAATCAGGTCGGCTCGAAATCCTTCTTCAAATCGCAACTGGCCGTAGACAATCGGCACCGGCACCTGCCGTTCCGCGGCCAGGCCCCTTTGTTCCAGCTCATGCGCCAAAATGCGTTCGTAGACGGATTCGAGCAACCCCGGACCCAAACGGGTATGAACATGAATCGCCGCATCCACGATTCTGCCCGAGATATCGTTCAAGCTTCTTCGCGCCTCTGCGTCTTGGCGTGAGTCCGTCATTTTGCTTCAACGAGATCTTTTTCGATGCGGAGGTTGTCGATGATGAAGTCCTGGCGCTCGGGCGTGTTCTTGCCCATGAAGAAGGCGAGGAGCTCGTCGGAGCTGTAGAGGTGGTGCAGGTTGACGGGGTCGAGGCGGATGCCGTCGCCGATGAAGTCCTTGAACTCGCCCGCGGAAATTTCGCCGAGGCCCTTGAAGCGAGTGATCTCATGGCTGGCGCCGAGCTTTTCGGCGGCGGCCTGCTTCTCGCGCTCGTCGTAGCAGTAGATCGTCTCCTTCTTGTTGCGGACGCGGAAGAGCGGCGTCTGCAGGATGAAGAGGTGGCCGTTGCGGATGAGGTCGGGAAAGAACTGCAGGAAAAACGAGATCAGGAGGAGCCGGATGTGCATGCCGTCGACGTCGGCATCGGTCGCGATGACGATCTTGTTGTAGCGGAGGCCGTCCATGCCCTCCTCGATGTTGAGGGCGGACTGGAGGAGGTGGAATTCCTCGTTCTCGTAGATGACCTTCTTCGAGAGGCCGTAGGTATTGAGTGGCTTGCCCTTCAGGGCAAAGACGGCCTGCGTCTGGACATCGCGCGTGGCGGTGAGCGAGCCGGCGGCGGAGTCGCCCTCGACGATGAAGAGCGTCGACTCCTCGGCGCGCTCGTTGCGGTCGCCGAGGTGGAGGCGGCAGTCGCGGAGCTTGCGGTTGTGGAGCGAGGCCTTCTTCGCGCGCTCGCGGGCGATGTTGCGGATGCCGGCGAGTTCCTTGCGCTCGTGCTCGTTCTCCTCGATCTTGCGCTTGATGGTCTCGGCGACCTCGCGGTTCTTGTGCAGGTAGGTGTCGAGCGACTGCTGGAGGAAGGTGCCGATGAAGTCCTTGATCGAGGGTCCCTTGGGGCCGACGTCGGCCGAGCCGAGCTTGGTCTTGGTCTGCGACTCGAAGACGGGCTCCTGGACGCGGATGGCGACGGCGGCGTCGATCGACTGGCGGACGTCGGCGGCATCGAAGTCCTTCTTGAAATGGTTGCGGATCGTGGTGACGAGCGCCTCGCGGAAGGCCGCCAGGTGGGTGCCGCCCATGGTGGTGTGCTGGCCGTTGACGAAGGACCAGTATTCCTCGCCGTAGTGGTTGCCGTGGGTGAAGGCGACCTCGATGTCCTCGCCCTCGAGGTGGATGATGGGGTAGAGCGGCTCGCCGGAGAGTTCCTTGGTCAGGAGGTCCTTGAGGCCGTGCTCGGACTTGAACGGCTTGCCGTTGAGCGTGAGCGTCAGGCCCCGGTTGAGGAAGGCGTAGTTCCAGAGCATGTCCTCGATGAACTCGGTGCGGAAACGGAAATCGGCGCCGAAGAGCGAGGCGTCGGGCGTGAATTCGATCAGCGTGCCGTTGCGCTCATCGGTCTTCGCGTTGCGCGATTCCTTCTTTAATTTTCCCTTCTCGAACTCGGCGAAGCGCGTTTCCCCGTCGCGAAACGCCTGGGCGCGGTAGGTGAGGGCGAGGGCGTTGACGGCCTTCTGGCCGACGCCGTTCAGGCCGACGGCCTTCTGGAAGGTCTCGGAGTCGTACTTGGCGCCGGTGTTGATGATGGAGACGCAGTCGACCAGCTTGCCCAGTGGGATGCCCCGGCCGTAGTCGCGCACGCGGACGGTGCGCTCGTTGAGCTCGATCTCGATCTTGCGGCCGGCGCCCATGGTGAATTCGTCGATGGAGTTGTCGATCGTCTCCTTGATCAGCACGTAGATGCCATCCTCGGCGTGCGCGCCGTTGCCGAGCCGGCCGATGTACATGCCGGGGCGGAGGCGGATGTGCTCGAGCGAACTGAGGGTCTTGATGCTGGCTTCGGTGTAGTTCGTGGCCATGGAGAAAAATAACAGGGACGAAGCCGCGAGTGACAAGTGGCAAGTGACGATCGCCGCCCGCCAAAGCGGCCACGGGGCAAAAATCCACCGCAAGCCGGGCCGAATCTTCCGAAACGAAGAGAACTTGTAGGACAAACGCCGACAACGCGGGAACGCCACGGAGCCGGGGACGTCTGCCCGCGGTGAGCGCGCGGCCGCCGGCCCGACCCCGCCCCCGGGTTCCGTGAAGTGCGCCCGGGTGGCCCATGGCTGTGCTTGCGCGCGCTGCCATCCGGCGTACATTCGGCGCTAATCTATTCCGCGCATGAAAAAACTCGCGATCGTCGTCCTCGTCCTGCTCGTGGTGGCTTATGTCGGGCTCGCCTATTTCCTCGGTTCGATCGTGAAGGTCGGCGTGAACAGCTTTGGGCCGAAGCTGACGCAGACGAAGGTGGAGCTGACCTCGGCCAGCCTCTCGCCGCTGACCGGTTCCGGCACGCTGTCCGGGCTGGTGGTGGGAAACCCGAAAGGCTGGAGCGACGGCAACGCGTTCGCGCTGGGTAAGGTCCACATCGACATGCAGCCCTGGTCGGTCTTCGGCGACCACATCGTCATCAACGAGATCGTCATCGACCAGCCGGAGTTCAACTACGAGACGAAGATCGTCTCCAGCAACATCAAGGACCTCCTGAACAACATCGAGAGCTTCTCCGGCAAGGGTGAGAAGACGGCGACGACGAAATCCGGGAAGCCGATCAAATTTGTCGTGAAGAAATTCCGCGTGACCAACGCCAAGGCCACGCTCGGCACGGGCGTGGCGGCGCTGCCGGTGCCGTTGCCGCCGATCAGCCTCGACAACCTCGGCGTGGCGGAGGGCGGCATCACGGCCGACCAGCTCGCCGGCGCGCTGATGCAGAACGTACTGGGCGAAATCGTGCAGGGCACGGCGCAAGCGCTCACGCAGGTGGGCGGTACGGCTGGCGCCGCCAGCCTGGAGAAGACGAAGGAAGCGGCGAAGAAGGCGAGCGACGCGGTCAAGAAGCTCTTCGGCGGCAAGCCGTGAGGCGTGGGGAAGTGAGCAGGGAGCAGTGAGCAGTGAGCCGTAAGCGGTGAGCGGTGGGCGCGTGGCCGGGTATGGGGTAGGGCGGCGAGTCCCTTCGCCGCCGGACGGATCGCGGCATAAAGCCGCTCCTACAGCCAAGACTGGTCGGCGCTGTGCCGGGCATCGGGCGCGGGCGTTGTGACGTCGCCGGCCGGCTTCGCAGGTTGACGCGTTCGGCATCGGCGTCGACGCTCCGGGGCCATGAAAGTCACCTACTACCTCGAGGTCATTTCATCGTGGTGCTATTGGGTCGAGCCGACCTGGGCCGAGCTGAAGCGCCGTTATGCGGGGCGGGTCGATTTCGACTGGAAGATCGCGCTGATGCGGAAGGAGGACTACCCGGTGTCGCGGGCGCAGTGCGACTGGTTCTACCGGCGCAGCGGGATGGTGATGCGTTCGCCGTTCATGCTGAATTCCGCCTGGCTCGAGGCCTGGCGCGAGGGTCCGTTCCCGGCGGCGAGCTACGTGGCGGAGGCCGGGCGGGACTTCGGCATCACGGGCGACGAGCTGCGCCTGGCGCTGTCGCACGCGGCGGACCGCGAGGGCCTCAAGGTGGCGTCGATGGAACCCGCGATCGAGGTGGCGGTGAAAGCCGCCGCGACGGGCGCGCTCGGCGCGGTGCGGCTCGACGCCGCCAAACTCCGTGCGCGGGCGGAATCAGCCGAGGTGCGGGAGCGGATCGCGGCGAGCACGCGCGAGTTCTTTGCGCACCAGATCGACCAGCGGCCGGCCTTCGTGCTAACCAGCGGGATCGGCGACAAGGCCGTGTTCTCGGGCGTGGTGCGCCTCGAGCCGCTCGCGGCGGCGATCGAGGCGATGCTGGCGGACCAGGCGGCCTACGCGGCGCATCAAGCGCACTTCGGTGGGCCGCCGCCGCAGTAGCCAGGATTCAGGAAACGCGGCGGTATTTTTCCGCCGGGATCTTGACGCGGTGACCCGAGTCGAGATCCGTGAAAATATGCCAGTGGGGGTCGGTGGTGTCGTGGACAAAGACGTCCATTTTGTGGCCCATCTCGTAGGAGTATTCCTCCATGGCGAACCCGTGATCCTCGTGCTTGATCGCCTCGCCCAGTTCGCCGCTATGCGGCTCGGTGATCTCAATCTTCCAGTTCATGGTCGGAAGGGGGTTGGAGTTGCTAAGCTGACCGACCACGAAAATGGGCAGGAGTGCCGCCGGGTCAAGCGTGGCGCAGCCGCAATCGTTGCCAAAAGCTGCGCATGAGTTATTCGCCCCGCCGGGCGGGCGATATCCCCGGCGGCCAGCCGGGCAATCACCCGGCGGCCAGCCGGGCCGCCTCGCGCTGGCGATCCCGGCGGAAGGTCTGGGCGGCGAGGGCCAGGGCGAGGAACGTGAGCGCCGCGCCGATGAAGAACGGGGTGCCCACCAGCCATTCGGCGCGGCCGGCCTCCACGGCCCAGCCGAAGCTCCACCCCCCCAGCAGCGGCCCGGGGATGCTGGCCAGGCTCTGCAGGCCCGAGTAGACCCCCTGGACGGAGCCCTGCTCGTTGGGCGGCACATGTTTGGTGATGTAGGCCTGCAGGGCGGGGCCGGCGATGCCGGCAAAGACGCCATAGATCATGACCGCGTAGAGCATCCAGCCGTGCCGCGCCAGGCCGTAGCCAATGAAGGCGAGCACCGAAATCGACATGCCGGTGAGGACGGCGCGGGCTTCGCCGATGCGGGGGACGACGCGCTTGACGACGGTGGACTGGACGACGCCGACCATCACGCCCAGCACCAGGAAGGAGATGCCGATGGAGCGCGGGCCCCAGTTGTAACGCCGTTCGCAGTAAAGCGCCCAGGTCACCTGCAGCATCGACTGCCCGAGTGACATGATGAAGAACGTCTCCGCCAGGCCGAAGACGGCGGGCAGGCGTTTCAGCGTCAGGAGCGCGCCCACCGGGTTGGCGCGCCGCCAGGAAAATTCGCGGCGGTGTTCCGGCTTGAGCGATTCGGGCAGGGCGAAATAGCCGTAGATCCAATTGGCCGCGGAACAGCAGCCCGCGACATAGAACGGCAGGCGGATGTCGTACTGCCCGAGAAACCCGCCGAGCACCGGGCCGATGGTGAAGCCGATCCCGAAGGCCGCGCCGAGCAGCCCGAACGAGTGGGCGCGCTTTTCCGGCGGCGTGACGTCGGCAATGTAGGCGTTGGCGGTGGAGAGCACGCCGGCGGTGCTGCCGGCGATCAGACGGGCGACGAAGAACCAGGCCAGCGTCGGGGCGTTGGCCATGATGAAGTAGTCGCACGCGGAGCCGGCGGTCGCGATCAGGATGATGCGGCGGCGCCCGTAACGGTCCGACAGCGACCCGAGGATCGGGGCGCAGATGAACTGCATGAACGCATAACCGCCCATGATCAGGCCGTAATAATGCGAGCCGGTGGTCATCTGGCCGCCCTCGAGCTGCACGATCAGGCCGGGCAGCACCGGGATGAGGAGCCCAAAGCCGACCACGGCGAGGACCAAGGTAACGAAGATGAACCCGACACCGGGCTGGCGTGGCGAAGTCGTTTCCATGGAGGGGAGCGAACATCACAGTCCCGGCGGCCCTTGGCGAGCCCGCAGATATTTTGGCCCGGCCGCGGCGAGCGAAACTGGAACAAGATGACGCGGCGGTGGTCGCACGCGGCGCCGCGGGGGCATGCGAGAACGCGATTCGTAGGGCCGGCGCTTGTCGCCGGGCCGTTGCAGAAACGGGGGTGGCCTGCCGGCGAGCGGCAGCCCTACAATTTGCGTTCAGGGCTGCGAGATCACCGGTGACAGGCGGTACAGGCCGGCGCCGTGCCAGGGGATCATCGGGGCAAAGGTGTCGCGGTGCTCGCCGAGATCGGCGTGGGTCCAGAGGTCGCGGATGCGCACCGGGCCGGGCAGGCCGAGGTCGCCGAGTTGCACGGCGACGGGCAGGCCGGGTCCGGCGGACTCGGTCGCCGGCGTCGCCACGACGACGAGGAATTGGGCCGGCCCGGGGGGATGACCGCGGCCATTGCTCTCGACGACCGCGGTGGCCTTGAGGCGCGCCGCGCCGGGCGGCAGCGCAAATTCGACGACGGCGGGAATCTCGGCGGCGATCCCGGCTTTGCCCTCGGCATCTTTTTTGACCTTGGTGCTGTCCCAAGCCGCGTCGGCATGCGTCCACGCGACGTCGGCCAGCGGTTTTTCGCTGCCGTCGGCCATCACCAGGCGCGGATCGCGCCAGACGATGCGATTCCACTCGCCGGTTTCATCCAAAGGCGTGACGCGGAGAAACAGCCGGTTGCCGCCGCTGATGTCGGCATCGACGGCGGCGAAAGTCGCGCGGTCGCCGGTGACGGGCGCGCTGGCGAAGCGGGCGTTGGCGGGCGTGAGCCGGACCTGGTCGCGGGTGTTGAAGACGGCGAGGTATTTGTCCGGCGAGCCCGGGACGTCGGCCGCCCAGGCGATCAGCTCGTCGTGGTCGAACAGCGGGCGGTTGTTGGCGCTGTGCTGGTCGACCGCGAGCACCTCGTCGTTGGTGAGGAGGGCGAGGGTGGCGTCGTCAGTGCGCGTCATGTCGCCGCCGTGCATGAGCGGCGAGCGGGCGATGGACCAAAGCGTCAGCATGGTGCGCTGCTCCTCGGGGGTGAAACGGGTGGAGCGCTGGCCGAGGTTGAGCACGCCGAGCGGGAGCATGTCGGCATCGGGCCAGGCGCCGGGGCGACGGTGCGGGTTCCATTTGCGCAGGCGGGCGAACTGGTCGCGCAGGGCCAGCCAGCGGTCCCAGAAATCGTCGCTGATCCGCCACAGGTTCGCGTGCGCGGCCGCGTGGTCGGCGGCGGCGAGGGCCGTTTCGCCGGGCGAGAGACTGAGCACGATGGGTCGGCCGCAATGGTCGATGGCGCGACGGATCGCCTCGATCTCGCCCTGGTGCTTGAGGTAGGGCCGGCTGATGTCGTCGACCTTCACGTAGTCGATGCCCCACGCGGCGAACTGGGCGAAGACCGAATCGTAGTAGGCCTGGGCGCCGGGCTTGGTCACGTCCACGCCGAACATGTCGGGATTCCACGGGCACGTGTCCGTGCGGTTGGCGATGTCGGCCGCGTGCACGCCGGCGCCGAGCACGGGCAGGTTGGCCTCGACCGCCTGGCGCGGGATGCCGCGCATGAGGTGCAGGCCGAGCTTCAGGCCGAGCGCATGGACATAATCCGCCAGCGGCTTGAAGCCGGCGCCATCGACGGCGGAGGGGAATCGATTCGGCGCCGGCAGGAGGCGGCCGTAGCCGTCCATGGTCAGCTTCGCGCCCGCGCGGTACTCATGGCTCTGGGCGCCGGGCTCGTACCACTGGATGTCGACCACGAGGTATTGCCAGCCGTGGGCCTTCAGTTTCGCCGCCATGAAATCCGCCTGCGCCTTGGCCTGTGGTTCGGTGACGGTCGTGCCGAAGCAGTCCCAGCTGTTCCAGCCCATCGGCGGTGTCGGCGCCCACGCGTGGAAGTCGGTTTCCGTCGCGAGCAGGGCGGCGGGGGCGAGGAGGGCGAAGGCGAGCAGGCGAGACAGCGGGGCGGGGCGGCTCATGCGCGGTATTCGATGAGGCGGAACGAAGGACGCAAACCCCAAGCCGCTGGTCCGTTCGATGGGGCGAAGTTCGGGCGCGGGCGAGAGCAAGCGCGCGAAACTATTGAACTCGCGGGTAAGCTCGCGCCCCCAAGACGGCCTGCCGGCGAGCGGCAGCCCTACAGCGGCAGGGGGAGCTGGATTCCGGCATGACGGTAGGGCCGGCGCTCGTCGCCGGGCCGATTGAACCAGCGGGCGAGGCCTGCCGCAAGCGGCAGCCCTACACCGGATTCGAGATCGCGAGCAAGCTCGCTTCCACAGGGGGCAGGGGCGGCGTCGGTCGACAATGGAGGCGGGGTGCCCTCACCCCGCGAGGCGACATCGCGAATGGCAACCCGCGGGACGAGGGCGTCCCGCCTCCAACGATGGAGCCTTTAGTCCGCCTTCCCGCGGTATTTCTTTTCGCCGGCGGTGACGCGGATGTTCATCCGGTTTTCCTTGGGCGGCAGCGGGCAGGTGGCGAAGGGCGTGAAGGCGCACGGGGGGTTGTAGGCCTGGTTGAAGTCGAGGACGAGCTTTCCGTCCTTCGGCCGATCGGCATAGACGAAGCGGCTGGCCTCGTAGGTTTCCTCGCCGGCCGTGAGGTCGGTGATCACGAAGAACAGTGGTTCCCCGGCGCCTTCATCGATCGCGAGCAGCTCGAAGGTCCGGCCCGCGCGGGTAAAGACGGCCTTGCCGGGCACCGCCGCCGGTTCGGACTGGCCGAGCACGTTGGCGATGTTGACCTGGCGCGGCGGGTCGAAGGGCACCCACTGCGCCTCGATGCGCCAGGTCGGGTCGATCGGAAAATAATCGAGGCCGGCGAAATTCGCGCGCCGGGCGGAAGCGCGGTCCTTGACGCGCAGGTAGAGGCGGTCGCCGCGCGGGATCACGTAGAAGCTGGCGGTGCCAAAGGTGACGGTCGTCGGCCGATCGCCCTGGTACACGAGCTCGGCCTTCTGCGCCGGACTGCCGTCGATTTCAAACAGGGCGGCGGCCGCCGGGTTGAGCAGGACACGGCCGTTGTCGACCAACAGCGAGCACAGGTACGGCGGACCGGCGGCGAGCCGGATGGAATTGTCCTCGGCGGTGCCGACGGTGTTCAGGCCCGGCGCGAGCTGGTGGAGGCCGACGAGGCTGAGCCAGCCGTCAGGCTTGGTGAGGCGGGCGACGCGCGCGGCGCGCCAGTCCTCGATGGATTTCACGTACGCCGCGTCGGCGACCGGTGCGGCGCCGGCCAGGCCGGCGAGCAGGGACTCGCGCGTGATGATCCGCGGGTCCTGGTAGAACTCGCGCGCAAACTTGTTCTCCGCCGGGTTCCATTTTGCGTTCCAGCTCATGAAGAACCGGGCGGCGGGAAAATTCCGCGCCAGCCCGTCGACCAACCGGCGGTAATCGAAATCGCCGGGCGGATGGTCGGCGCCATGCGGGCCGAATTCGGCCAGGCCGACGGGCTTGTCGATCGCCGCGAGGGCGGGGAAGCCATGGATGTGTTCCGGGTCGACGAAATCCGTGTACGCATCGAGGCCGACGATGTCGACGTAGGCGTCGCCCGGGTAATAGCCGGCCGCGTTCGGACCATGGTTGGGCCCATAAACCCAGAGGAGGTTGTGGAGTCCCTTCACCCGGGTGAAGTAGTCGAACATCTGCCGCCAGACCGCGACGAAGTCCGCGGGTTTTTGCGCGCCCCACCAGAACCAGCCGCCGTTCATTTCATGGAGCGGCCGCCACAGCACGACGACGCCGTCGCGCTGCAACTCCGCCAGGCCGGCCGCGATCCGGTCGAGGCCGGCGATCCAGCGCTGGTGGGTCGGCGTGCCTTCCGCCAGCAGGCCGGCGATGTCGACCCCCTTGTCGCGCAGCCCGCCGCCGGCGGGGTTGGCGGGGTTGAAGGCGTGCCAGGAGATCGTGACCAGGCCGCCGGCGTTCCAGTAGGCGCGGGCGAGGTCGTTGGGCGCGTCGACGCCGATGTCAGCCTCGTCGTGATTCCAGCGGCAGTAGTCGAGGCCGATCAAGGCCGGCCAGCGGCCCGTGGCCTGTTGGATCCGGCCGAGCTCCTCGAGTTTTGCCTGGCCGCTCCAGCCGGCAAACTGACCCGACAGCAGCTTGAAGTCGGGGCTGGCGCGCAGGGCCTGGAAATAGGCGAGGACGGCGCGGCCGCGCTCGTTGAGGCCCGGGTCGGCGGGCGGTTGGGCCGACGCCATGAGCGTGGCGCCCGGCAGCAACAGCGCGGCGGCGGCGACGAGGGATCGGGGAATCATCGCCCGCACAATGGGCGCCCGGCGGGAGCGCGCAAGTGCGGGTTGGCGAGGGCACCGAATGCGACGGTCACATACCGCCGCGACGGGATGTCCGGCGGGTCGGGTCTGCGCGAGGAAGAATGTTAGGACATCACAGCGCGGTGGTTTAACTTGCGCGCACGGTTACGCCGGGTTTGGTTGCGGAACCCTGCGCCCGCTCCGGCGCGCCCTCGTCCTCGGAAAACTTCCCCCATGCGCTCACTCCTTGCCACCGGTCTCCTTTTGCTCGCCGTCCTGTCCGCCTCCGCCGAGCCCCACCCGCCGGTCCTGGCGATCGGGTCGCCGCTGCCGGACTTCAAGCTGCCCGGGGTCGACGGGAAGACGTACACGCCGGCGGATTTCGCCGCGGCGAAATTCCTGGTGGTCGTCTTCACGTGCAACCATTGCCCGACGGCGCAGGCGTACGAGGAGCGCATCAAGGCGCTCACGACCGATTATGCGCCGAAGGGCGTCGCGCTCGTCGCCATCAACCCGAACAGCGCCGAGGCGGTGCGCTTTGACGAGATGGCCTATGGCGACCTGGGCGACAGCTTCGACGAGATGAAAATCCGCGCGGAGCACCACAAGTTCAACTTCCCTTACCTGTACGACGGCGACAAACAGGAGGTCGTGGCCAAGTTCGGCGCCGTGGCCACGCCGCACGTGTTCATCTTCGACCAGGACCGCAAGCTGCGCTTCGCCGGCCGGATCGACAACTCGGAGCGCACCGATCTCGTGACCAAGCACGACACCCGCAACGCCCTCGACGCGCTGCTGGCCGGCCACGAGCCGCCGGTGACGACGACGCGCGTGTTCGGCTGTTCGATCAAATGGAAGGACAAGATCGGCGAGAATCAGCGCTGGCTGGCGCGCGTGGCGAAGGAGCCGGTCGCCGTCGAGCACGTGGACGCGGCCGGCCTGGCGGCGCTGCGGGCGAACGCAGCCGGCGGCAAGCTGCGGCTGGTGAATTTCTGGGCGACGTGGTGCGGCCCGTGCGTGTCGGAATTTGACGAATTGATCGAACAGAACCTGCGCTTCCGCCTGCGCGGCTTCGAGCTGGTGACGGTGGCGGCGCAGTTTCCCGACGAGGAGCCGAAGGTGCTGCAGTTCCTGAAGGACCACCATGCCTCCACGAAGAACCTGATCTTTGGCGAGACCGACAAGTACAAGATGATCGAGGCCTTCGACAAGGACTGGAACGGCGAGCTGCCCTACACGCTGCTCATCGCGCCGGGCGGCAAGGTGCTTTATCGCACGAGCGGCTCGATCGACTTCATCGAGCTGCGCCGCGCCATCGTGCCGGCCCTCGACGAGCTCAAGCCCTGGCAGAATCGCGACAAGGTGTATTGAGGCGAGGCCGGGACCGTCGCCCCCGCCGGGCGCCGGCGCCGATCACGGCGCCGCCCGCAGGTTTTGGTCGAGGAAGGCGAGGATGCGGTCGTACAGGTCCACCTGGTCCTTCAGGTAGGCCATCCCATGGCCCTCGCCGCCGACAAAAAATTTCTCATAGGGCACCTTGTTGTCGTCGAACGCGGCAAGGAGCCGGCGCGACTGGGAGATCTCGACGACGAAGTCGTCCTTGCCGGCGGCGACGAAGACGGGCACGTGGATGTTCTTCACAAAACGGATGGGTGACATGGCGTCGTACTTGGCGGTTTCCTTCCGCGGGTCGCCGAGCTTTTTCACCATGCGGCCGTAGACGGGCGAAGCGAACCGGTCGAATTTTTCGGACTGCACGAGCATGGCCCAGTCGAAGACGCCGGCGTTGGTGACGGCGCAGCGGTAGAGGTCGGGTTCGTGCGCGACGCCGGAGACGGCGAGATAGCCGCCGAACGAACCGCCCATGATCGCCACGCGGCCCTTGTCAATCAGGTCGAGGTGGAGGACGGCGTGGGCGGCGTCGGTGACGTCCTGGTGCATCTTGACGAAATCATACTGGTCGCCATCCGGGAAACGCCCGGTCGAACCGGTGGAGCCGCGGTAGTTGGGTTGCAGGACCGCATAGCCGTGGTACGCGAGGAACTGGGCCTCCCCGTCGAAGCCCCATTCGTCGCGGGCCCACGGGCCGCCGTGGCACAGGACGACCAGCGGCGCCGGATGGCCCTTGGCGGCGCCGGCCGGCAGCGTGAGATAGGCGTCGAGCTTGTATCCGTCGCGCGTCTTGAACTGGAGGATTTGCATCGGCCGCATCCGCTGCGGATCGATCCACGGGGCGGAACTCTTGAACAGGCCGGCCTTGCGGGTCTCGAGGTTGACCCAGTGGTACGCAACGGGCTGCCGGTCGGAAAAGGTGGCGAGCAGGAAGATCCGGTGCTGGACATCGCTGCCCACGATTTGCACGACGGTGCCGGGGAACATGCCATCGAAGATTTTTTGGAGTTCCCGGTACTGCTCGTTGAACCAGAACGTCCGCGGGCCTCCCAGGTGGAAGATCGCTCCGAGGACGTCGCCATTGGCGGGGTTGTGGTACAGCCCGCCGTTGAAGTCGTAGCTGGGGTCCTGCAGGACGATGTCGCCGAGCCGGCCGCTGGCGGCGTCCATGAACTGGAGGGGCTGCGGCTTGCCGCCGACGGCGGGACCGCGCACGAACAAGCGGCCCGGCTCGTTGGCGTTGCCGATGATGTCAATGGTCTCGAGATCCACGGGGCAGGGCAGCCATTGCTTGTCGACCCGCCGGAACATGGCGGGGTTGCCATCGGCGACCCGGATGGCGTAGGCCAGCTCGCCCTCCTTGTCCGCGAGGTAGGCGGTGGTCAGGCCCGGTCCCGTCGGCTGGGTGTAATTGGCCAGGATGCAATGGGCGTTCTGCTCACGGATCTGCGCGACCTGCGCCATGTTGGCGGTGGCGGCGGTCAGGTCGATGATGCTGCCGGACTGGACGTCCGAGTTAAGCGCCGACACGCCCTCGTCGTGCCCAGTCTCGAAATCGAACCGGTTCCAGACGAGGGGATGGCCGGGATTCTTCAGCGGGACGGACACGAGGCTGGAACCCGACTGCTGCAACGCGTAGGCGTGGGAGAGCCGGCCGACATCGGCGGCCATGAGGCCCAGCGAATACATCTTGCGCGACACGAGCTGGAACAACACCCGCGAATTCGTCAGCCAGTGGATGTTGTAGATATCCTGGTCATTGTGGCTGCCCACCGTCTCGATCTTGCCGTCGGCGATCGCGTATACCAGCAGGAGGTGCTTGTCCTCGTCGCCGGTGACGAGCGCGGCGATGTGCGTGCCGGACCGGTTGATGATCGGACGCGCCAGGGCGGGAGCCCGGAAGAAATCCTGCGTCGGGATCGGCTGGTCGGCGGGTACCGGGGCGACGCGGACGAGGTCAATCTTCTCGGCGCCGGGCAGGGCGACGCAGGCGAGCAAGGCAAGGACAGCGGGAGTGGGGAGCCGGGGGCAAGTGATCATGGCGATGACGAGGAGGTGTGACAAAGACCGGCCCGCGGCCACTCCAGCGGAAGCCCGCCGGGCGCGCAAGTTCCGAACCGCGCTGGTCATGGCTGCGGGACTGATGGTCCCACCTCCATGGAATCAAAAATCCGTAGATGGAGGCGGGGCCATCAGCCCCGCAGGCTGCCGCTGACGGACTCAGCCGCTACGCTTGTCGGGTACCCATCCTCAGTTCGTGAATGACGCCGGCGAACGGCCATTGCGCGGGTGCGGGGGCCAGCCCTTTCCTCACTGGATTGGCCAAAACGTATTCCCATTTATGCCGATAGTCGTCGGTCGATCGAAGGTACCGATCAAAGTAATCAGACTGCCATAACGGCTCGCAGCGGGCGAAATGTCGATTGATGCGGGTCGCGGAAATTGACTTCCAAATCCTCACCCAATCGGCAAGCGCGCAAGCTTCCCTCGTCACTTGGGCAAAAAGGTGAACATGATCCGGCATCAGAACATAGCGGCCGACAAACCAGCCGTTCCGAACGGCCGATTGCCGCCAAACGTCCCGCAGGATCGAGTGGGGAACTTCATCGGCCAGCAGGCAGACCCGCAATCGAGTGCAGACCGTAAGAAAAACGATGGGTGTTTTCTGGAGCGAAACAAGGTGGGGCAAATGCATCGGCTTCGGAAGGGAACAGGCTTGGGTCTTCGCGACGGGAGACTCGCGGGGCTGATGGCCCCGCCTCCACCCCGCAGAACACCCAAAAATTGAGGAGGGGGCGTCAGCCCCGCACCGAGGGGAAGCCGTGCGCCATGGCTCGCAGGACGAATGGCCCCGCCTCCACCCCGGAGAACACCCAAAAATTGAAGAGGGGGCGTCAGCCCCGCACCGAGGGGAAGCCGTGCGCCATGGCTCGCAGGACGAATGGCCCCGCCTCCAGTCCGGAGGGCACCAAAATTTGGAGGCGGGGCCATCAGCCCCGCGGGAGGGTTTGTGGCGCGCCAAGCGACGCAGGACTGATGGTCCTGCCTCCATGTTCGCACGTCGGGCGGCAACCCGACCGCGTCGCTCAGCGCAGATTTTGCGCGAGGAACGACTCGAGCCGGCTGTAGACCTCCACGCGGTTCTTCACGTAATACATGCTGCGGCCGACGCCGCTCAGGGTAACCAGGTCGTGCGGAACGTGGTTCTTATCGAGCTCGGAATTGAGGCTGCTGGTCTGGGCGCGAATGGGTTCGCTGTCCTCGCGGCCGATGGCCAGGAAGACCGCACCGTGCAGCCGGTTGACATGGCGGAGGGGCGAGATGGCCTCGAACCTGGCCTTGTCGCGACCCGGATCGCCGAGCTTGCGCACCCAACGGCCATATTGCGGGTTCGTGTAGCGGTTGTAGGCGTTGTCGTTGATCAGCTCCTCCCAGTCGAAAATGCCGGTGATGGCGGCGGAGCACTTGAAGAGATCGGGCTCGCTCGTGGCGCACTGCAACGCCAGGTAACCACCAAAGGACGTGCCGAGAATGCCGACGCGCTTGCCATCGACCAGGCCGGCGCGGACGAGCATCTGGGTGGCGTCGGTGACGTCCTCCGCCATCTTGACGTAATCCCAATCCTCCGATTCGGGGAACATCCACCCGTAGCCGGTCGAGCCGCGGTAATTGGGCTGGAGCACCGCATAGCCGCGGCTGGCGAGGAATTGCACCTCCTCGTTGAAGCCCCAGACGTCGCGGGCGAGCGGGCCGTCATGTGGGAGCACGACGAGCGGCGGCGGATGCTGCTTGGTGGCGCCCGCGGGCATGGTCACGTAGGCATCGAGCCGCTGGCCATCGCGCGTCTTGTATTTGATCACGCTCATTGGGAGCATGCGCTTGGCATCGATCCACGGGGCGGAGCTCTGGATGATCCCGACCTGCTTGGTCGCCAGGTTGACCCACTGGTAGACCGGCGGCTGCCGGTCGGACCAGGTGCTGACGAGCACAAGCTCGCCCTTTTCATCGTTGCCGAGGATGCGGACAATTAAGCCCGGGAAGAAGCCGTTGAGCGCCTGCTGGAGCTTCGCGTAGGCCTCGTGAAACCACACGGTGGTGGGGCCGGAGCGGTTGAACACGGCCCCGACGATGACATGGGAGCCGGGGTCGCGATACAGATAGCCATTGAAGTCGTATTCCTTGTCCTGGATCAGCGCGTCGCCCAGCTTGCCGCTGGCGACATCGAGGAGTTGGAGCGGCCGGGGCTGGCCCGTGCCGCGCGGGCCGACGACGGCCAGTTCGCCGAACTTCGTCCCCGGACCGACGATGGCGATCTGGTCGAGGTCGACGGGGCATTTCTGCCACGAGTCGCCCGAGAGGAACTGGAGGGTGTTGACGCCATCCTGGGCCGTGACGGCGCACTCGAGCGCGCCGACCTGGTCGGCGTAGTAGTTGGTGGCCCAGCCGCCCTCGGCCTGCGGGTAGCGTTTGAGAATGTGGCGGTTGTTGTTCTCCTTGGCGATCAGCGGATCCATCGAACCGGCATTGATCACCGAGAGGTCGACGAACTGTCCCGAGCTCAGGGTCGTATCGAGCTGGAACACACCCATCTGTTTGTTGGTTTCGAGCTGGTCATAGCTGCCCCAGACCAGGGGATGGGTCTTGTCGTCCTTGGGCACGGCCACGAGCACCTCGCCATAGTATTGGCAAACCGGGTAGGCGCGGGTGATCTGGTCGAAGTCGACGGCCAGCAGACCGAGGTTGCCCCGGTTGTGCGCGCTCAGGTTGTAGATGAGCCGGCGGTCATTGAGCCATTCGAAGTCAGTGACGTCCAAGTCGGTGGGCGTGGAAATCACATTGGTCTTCTGGTCCTTCAGATCGACGACGAGCAACTGCACCTTGTCGCCCCCGCCGGTGATCATCGCGGCGATGTGCGAGCCGGCGAGATTGAGCTTCGGGTCCTGCATGATGCGGGGCCGGAAGAAATCGGCGACGGGGATGGCCTGGTCGGCCGGCACCGGCGTGGTGCGACTCAGGTCGACCGAGTCGGCGGCAAAGGCCGGCAGGGCGGCAAGGGACAAGGCAAGGAGGGGGAGCAGGCGGGGGCGGATCATGGGGGAAGGCCGGGGGTTGGACCGGCAGCATTTCAGGAAATCCCCGCCCGCCGGACGCGCAAGCCCGGATCAAGTCACGGTTGTGGGACGGTCACGTTCCCCGGGCGCAGCCGGTCAGTTGCCGGCTCCGATCCATCGATCCACGAGTTCACGCGCCGGGAATTCCCGGCGTGCCAGCCGGCCGTCGGGACCGAGGACGACCTTGTCCTCGGCCACCAGCCGGCCATCGGGTCCAAACACCTTGAATTGCGGGATGGAAATCAGGCCGAATTCCACGGCCACGGGCGACTGCCAATCGATGCCGTGAATCTCCGGCCGGTTGATGTCCACCTTCACCACGGCGACGTCGGGCCGCCGCTGGTGCAGCTTGAGCAGCGGATCGGCATAAGCGCGACACGGCGGGCAGTACTCGCTGGTGAAATCGAAGATCGTGTATTTGCCGGGGACGAGGAAGTCCTTCAGGTCGACCTCGCGGCCCTGGGCGATCGCGAGGGGTTTGTCATCCTTCACGTGCCGGCCGGCGGCGAGCGCGGTCGTGGCGAGGATGAACGCACAGGCCAGCAGGGTGAGTCGCTTCATGGGAGGGTGAGCCTGGCTGGAAAGGGGCGCAGCGCGAGGTGAAGTTTGGGTGCGGGCGGGCGATCAGTTGGCGTCCGCGGGACCGGCGTAGACCAGCTTCAGGCCCCAGTCGTTCCCATCCGGCGGAGCGGGCAGCGCCATGATGCCGATCTTGCTGGAACGCGTCGTACCCGGGCCGACATCGGACCAGGTGCCGTCGCGGGGATTGAACCATTGGGCGCGGTAGGTGCTGTTCAGTTTGGCGCCGCGGACCTGGAATTTCGGGCAGCCGCTCTCGAAGTAGGCCAGGAAGATCTCCTTGTCCGGCGTGCGCGCGCAGTACGCCCAGCCGTCGTAGCCGAGGATGACGGGCGTGCGGTTGGGCATGATGAGGTCGGGCAGGGGCTCGAGCTCGCGATAGCGGGTGCCGACGGAGAACACAAAATCGCGCAGGAAGTGCACCTCGGCGCCGGAGCGCCATTGGAACGCCTCCCACATCTTCGTCGGCGCAGCGGGCTCGATGTCGGCGCCCCAGATGCCCTCGGCGCCGTAGACATGGCCGGCGAGGCCGCCGGAGAGGAAGCAGCCGTAGAGCCCGGAACGGCAGAGCTGGTTGTCGCGTTCGGTGCCGCCGTCGGCGCCGAGCTTGTAGTTCACGCCGCCGGCGCCGCGGTTGTCCTTGAAGCCGGAGTAGTAGGGCTCGCCATTGAGCGCGGGGGTGGGCTGCGGCAAGTGGAAGATCTCCGTGAGGTACCAATAGTTCACATGTTCGCGCATGTTGCCGATCTGGTGCAGCGTGACCCACGAATGATCACCCCAGTTCTCGAGCGTGGAGGGATTGGCATTGGCCGAGAGGAGGGTCCCGAACGGCGGCGGCCCGTACTTCTCCTTCACCTGGTCGATGGCGGCCGTGTAATCATCGGGACTGACCGTCTCGGCGATGATGTCGAGGTGCACCGGGCTGAGCACGGTGATGTTCGCCTGGTAGCGCGACCAGACGTACTGGATGTAGCGCGCATAGGAGTCGGGCCAGGCGTGATACTTTTTCCAGAGCAGGCCGGAGTCCCGGCGCGAAGCCTCGATGAACGGCACGAAGCCGTGCGCGTTCAGGTAGTCGATCTTGCGGTCGACGTACTGGAAATACTCCGGGTTGATCCGATCCATGTCGGGGAAATAGTCGCCCCAACCCGGCACCTTGCCGGGGAACAGGAAGGGGCGGCCGCCCTCGTTGTCCATGTTCTTGGCCGAGCCGCGGCCGCCGTTGCTGGGCGCGGCGGTGCCAAACTCGACCCAGGCGGAGCGGACGGTCGTGTGGTCCGGGTCGTCGAGCTTCAGGGTCCAGGCCTTGTCGTCGGTCTTCCAGTTGGGAAACGCGGCGATGATGTTGACCCAGTTGAACCCCTGTGCCTGGCGAAAGCGCACGTAGTCCTTGAAGCCGGCCTCGGGCCCGATCGGGCGCTCGCGGTCGTCGTCGTACCATTTGAAGCGATTCGTGCCGGCGGCATACCACGTGTCACCGATCGCAAGATAGGGCGTGCCGTCGGCGTATTGCAGGGCGTGGCCGTTCGGCGTGGCGACGATCATGCCATGGCGAAGCGGGTTGGCGGCGAGCTCGGCCTCCGTCCAGGCGATGGCGGTGAACGTGCCGGACTTGCCGTTGAGCCCGGCGTCGCGCTGGTTCGAGCCGCTCTGCCAGGACCATGGGCCCGGCGCGGTCGCCATCAGCCGCAGGTGGAACACCGGCCCGCCATCCCAGAATCCATAAACGCGCTTGGCAAAGCCGGGACCCTTCAGGTCGACCCAGACGATGACGTCAGTGTAGGGGTTGGCATAGTTGTTCGCCGCGGTGAAGGTGAGTTCCTGTTTTTCCCACACGTGGACTGGCGCGGCGGTGGCGACACCGGCGAAAATTGACGAAGCCAGGAGGCAGGCGGACCAGAGGCGGTTCATGGGGGCGGGGGTGAGCGGTCAGCATGCACGACACACCGTGCTCCCGGCAAGCCCGCGCGTGCGACCGGCGCCAACTCCAGCCTCAGGGGGCCGGTGGCTGCGGCCAGTGGCGAATGATGGCGCGGGCAAGGCGGCCCGACGGCGACAGGTCCGCCTCGGACCAGCCGCCGCGCGAGGGCGCCGAGCGCCGGACGAGGGCGGCCGTTTCGGCCTTGTCGTACACGCCCCACGTGCAGTGGCTGAGTTGCCGTTCGCGGATAAAGTCCATCCACGCCCGCGTGGACGCTTCATCGATGCGGCCGGCGCCATCGGCCCGGCAGGAGCCCCACTCGGTGACGAAAAGCGGCGCGCCGCGGTCCAGCGCCCGCGCGGCTTTGTCGCGCAGCTCCTGCTTGTGCGTGGCAGCGTAGAAGTGCAGCGCGTAGGCCAGGTTCGGATCCTTGATCGGATCGGCCGCGGCAACTTCGACATCCTGCGAGTAGTTCGGCGTGCCGACGACGATGAGGTTGTCGGGGTCGATCGCGCGGATGGCTGCGACAACCTTTTCCGCATACGGCTTCACGTCGCGGGCCCAGGTGAGGCCGCGGATCGGCTCGTTGAAGATTTCGTAGATGAGGTTGGCGCGCGTCCCGTAGCGTCGGGCGATGTCCTGAAAAAAGGCCACCGCGAGGTCGGTGTGCTCGTTGGCCCGGTGATCATGCCAGTCGACCAGCACGTAGAGATCGGCGGCGATGGCGGCGTCGATCACCCGCGTGACGCGCCGGCGATTGCGCGCCGGGTGCTGGATGTAGCCGTCCTCCTCATGAATGCCGAGCGGGGCGCGCACGATCGCGGCATGCCAGTCGTCCTTCAGCCAGTCCACCGTGCCGGCATTGTAGAAACGCGCCGCCTCCCACTGGCTCCAGCCGAAGCTGACACCGGCGAGGCTCACGGGGCGGCCAGTGGCGTCCACGATGCGGTTGCCCGCGGCCCGGAGCAGGCCGTGCGCGGAGACCGGTCCGGGCGTCACCGGGGCATCACGGCGGTCAGCGGAGGCGGCGCAACCGGCGAGGACCAACAGCAACGCAAGGGCCGCGAACGGGCTCGATTTCATGGGGCGCAATGCTTGAACAACCATTCTCCCGCCGCGCCAATCCCAATCGAGCGGTGCGCCCCGCGCGAGCGCGCGCCGCGCGAATCAGGGCTCGACGATCACCGGCATGCCAACCCAGGCGAGGTCGAGCAGCGTGCGGGCGTCCCAGTTGGCGAGCCGGAAGCAGCCATGCGACTCGGTCCGGCCAACCTTTTCCGGGTCGGGCGTCCCATGGATGCCATAGCCGGTGCGATCGAGCCCGATCCAGGCGACCCCCACCGGGTTGTTCGGCCCGGGCGGGATCACGAGCTTGCGCCCGAGCTCCCGGCCTTCGGGCGACTCGGGAAACACCGCCGGGTCGAAGGTGTAGTTGGGATCCGGGATCACGACCACGACGTGCAGCTCCCCGACCGGCCGCTTGTCGACGCTGCGCGCGATGCTGACGGGAAAGTGCGCGATGACGGTCCCGTTGTCGTCGGTGGCCTCGAGCTCGTGGTCGCCGAGGCGCACATGCAGCCGGGCGGCGTGGCCGTTGACGCTGGCGCGCTCGACGGCCGGCACCTTGATGACCACGCCCGGGAGGAGGTCGTCCCAGTTGACGCCGGGGTTGAGGCGTTGCAGGAACCGCGGGCTGGCGTGGAACCGCTCGGCTTCGAGTTCGAGCACGGTGGCGAACGCCAGGCTGGCCTGCTCGGATTTGCCGAGCCAGGTGGCGGGCAACGGCCGCACGCTCGCTTTTTCCTCGGTCGAAATCGTGTGCTCAATCAGCGCCGGCGCGGTGAGCAGCAGGCTTTCGCGGGTCGGCTGGTCGAGCACGCCGGTGTCCTCGAGGCCGGCGGCCCGCTGGAAGGCGCGCAGGGCGGCGACCGATTGCGGGCCGCGCACGCCGTCGATGGATCCGCCCGAGAAACCGCGGCGGGCCAGCTCGACCTGCGCCTCCAGCCAAGTCTCCACCGGCCGGACCGGATCAGAAGCCGGCGAGGCGGGGGCGGTGGACGATGCCGGGCTGGTCGCCGGCTCGGCCGGGGCGTCCGCCGGGTTCGCCGCGGCCGGCGGTGGCGCCGCGTCCTGCGCGAGCGCGACGACGGCCAGAGGCAGGAGCGCGGCGAGGCGAAGGGGGCCGGTCAACGACATCGCGACAAGGATGGCGCGTACCCGCCAAAACAAAACGCGAAATTTGCCGCGGTCGGCCAGGCGCCGGCCGAGGGAGCGATGACACATTTCGCGCTCAAATCGGCTTGGCGGCGCCACGCCAGGCCCCAAGCTTGACCGGAGCGTATTCCATGCGGCGCCGGATGACATACTTGATCGTTCTGCTGGCATGCGGCGCGGCGGTGGCGACGACCTTCGCCACGATCGAGAAAGGCACGGCGCGCGTCAATGTGCTGCAGGAACTCGGGCGCCCGGCCTCGGCAGTCACGCGCGGCGACATCGAGACATTGAGTTACCGCAACGGCGTGCGCGTGAAACTCCAGGGGGGAAAGGTCGTTGAAGTCACGGGCTTGGAACAAACGCCACCGGCCGCGGCGGAAGCGGCCGCCGCCGTTCCGGCGGAATCCAAGCCAGCCGAAGTGAAGCCGGACCCAGCGCCGCCGGCGCCCACCAAGGAGCAGTTGGCCGAGCAGGAAAAACTCGAGAAGCAACAGGCCGATGCTGAGGCCAAGTCCAGGGCGGCTTTTGAAAAGTCGATCGCCGAGATGGAGAATCCACCGCCACCGCCGCCCATGCCCGGCATGGCGCCATTTTCCCCGGTCTCCTTTCTGCTGGAGATGGTCCTCAAATGGGCCCTGTCACTCGCCGCGCTGACACTGGCCTGCAAGTACTGGAACTCTGATGTTCCATGGAAGGGGCTGTTGCTCGTGTCCCTGGCCGACATCGTCATCCGCGCTGTGATGGGCTACGTGGGCCACCGGTTGCTGCACATGATGACGCTGTTCTATGCCGATGAGGCGGTCGGCGCGTTTGTGATGGTGCTGCTCTTGCGGAAGGTGAGCATCAACCAGCGCCTGAGCCTCGCGGTGCAGGTGATGTTCGCGACGAAGACCTTTTCCGTGGTCGTGGGCTCGTTCCTTGTGACGATCGCGCTGCGCATGCTGGCCTGACGACGCGCGGCCGACGCACTCAGCGCGAGGTCAGGTGCCACTGGCCGCAAAGCTGGCAGCGATACGCCTGGCGTTGCCGTTCGACCCCGGCGATCATCGCGGCATCGAGGGCGTCGCCTTGGGTTCGGTAGCGACGTTTCCCGGTGCACATCCGGCGGCGCGATTCGGGCGACGGTTTTTTCATGGTCGACCCTGCGAACTCAGGACGAAACGGCAGTTCGGGCAAAGCGATTCGTCATGGGCCTCGAGGTGGATTCCGGCCTTCCGCCTCAGTTCAGAAATGCATCTGTAAAAACGCTTCGGGGCCGCAGGGTATCCATCGACGTTGGCTTTCGATCCTGATCGCGGCGGGTTCCAAGGACTTCGTGTAAAATAATGGCACTAACCATTGGTTAACAACGTACATAAATTTACTTTTGGCCGGCTTGATTTCAGGCCGGGAAGGCACATCGTCCGTAGGCGATGGAAGGCGCTCGGAGCCTTCCAGTTGATTGAAAACCGCTCCGACCCCCTGGCCAAGGGAAGGGGCCCATACCGCCGCCCTAGTGCGGCAAAAAGGACGAGTCCCATGACAATCGCCCTGATAGTTGCGTGGAGTGCAGTCGCGATGGCGTACATTATCGCCGGCGCTGACGGCAAGCGACGCAACCTGTAAAAGAAAATAACGCCGCCCCGGGGGTTCGCCTCCGGGGCGGTTTTTCTTTTGGGCCACGAAGACGGAATCCCCTCGCTTCGGGCGAGGCGAACCCGCTAGGCGTGGGAGATGTCTTCAGCCGCTTCGCCCTCATCCCGACCCGAACGCAACGCGCCGTGCCCGTGCGGCAGCGGGAAACCGTTTGGCGAATGCTGCGAGCCGGTGTTGGCCGGGCGCCGTCCGGCGACGGATGCCGAACAATTGATGCGAGCGCGTTTCACCGCGCACGTGGTGCACGACTTCAAGTTCCTGCACGAGTCCCATCGCCCGACGGCGGGAAAACCGTACGTCGAGGAGGAAGGGACGCCGCCGATCACCTGGACGCGACTCGAGGTGCACGGCCACGAGACCACGGCCGATCCGGACAAGGCCCACGTGGATTTCTCGGCCTACGGCACGGAAGACGGGGTCGAGAAGGTGCTGCACGAGAAGGCCGAGTTCGTCCGGGTCAATGGCACCTGGCTCTACAACCGCGAGGCGCGGCTTGGCCCGGCGCCGTTCCGGTCAACCGCCCCGAAGGTCGGGCGCAACGACCCATGCCCGTGCGGCAGCGGGAAGAAATACAAGCATTGCTGCCTGCTGAAGGCCTAGCCGGGGCCTGGGTTATTCGGCGCGAGCCTCCCGCACAATTGTCCAGGTCGCCGCGTGGCCGCCGGGTGCGGTCAAAGTGAGGGTCACCGGCTTCGCCAGGTCGATGCGCGCGCCGGATCCGATCGCCCGGCCATTGAATTCGACCGCTGAATTCCGCGGGTAAATCTCCCACGAGGTGATCGTCGCGCCGGCGGCGAACGGCACCGCGACGGCGACGGTTCGATCCAACTGATTGATGCGCGCCGGCGCCATCTCGCCCTCCGCCGAGAATGCGATGACGTAGGGCGGGGGCACTGACAGGTTTTGCCCCGGCAGGAGATTGGCCATGTCCACGACGCGAAAATGCGTGCGGATGAACTCCGGCGTGAACACGGCCGCCAGCGTGTCACTCGCGAGCACGCCCTTCCAGGCCTGCACCGCCGCCGGCGAATTCTCGGCGTAGAGCACGTTGCCGTCGGCATAGTCGCCGCAATACGCGCCATATTCCTGGAGGGCGCGGGCGATGGCCTTGCCGGCCGGCGACAAGGCCGAGTGGGCGACGTCCCACGCCGGATCGAGCTGGATGCGACCGCCCATCGGGATGCCGCGCGTGTCGACGGCCTCCTGTTTGGCCGACTGCGACGTGCTGGCCGGCGGCACGAGGAAACCGCTGCGGCAGTGGTCGTAGGCGAACACCAGCGCGTGATCGACGCGTCCGGCGGTGATTTCGTCGCGAAGGATCAGTCCGGCGATCAGGGGAAACCCACTGGCCCGCGCCCGGTGCGAATCGAGCTGGCGGCGCGACGCGAACCAGGGCGGCGCCACGCCGGTGCCGGCGAGATCGGTCACCGCGCCAAGGCCGGTGAACCAGCGGCCCGCCGCATCCCGGCGCGCGGCCCACAGGCCCCACTCGAGCTGTTTCGCGCGGTCGACGATGCACAGGTGGTTGTCGCTGAATTCGCCGACCGGCGGCGACGCCACGGCATCGTCGGGAATCGGTATCCGGCGGGGAAACTCGAACCCGCGCCCGAAAACACCGGGCCGCGAGTCGCCGACGTCCCGGAGCGGAGTCCGGTCGGCATCCACGAAGTAGACCGGGATCGACCACTCGGCGATGTTGAGGTGGAGCGCGCCGCGTGAGGCGAGGTCGTCGATCAGCGCCCTCGACGCCGGGTCGGTCTTGGCGCCGGCCGCCACGGGCTGGTTCCAGGGACTGTCGGCGGAGAATGGCCGCCAAACCTCCGTGGTCCCGGCGATGGCGGTGGTTCCACCGCAACCCAGTGCGACCAGCAGCGTGGAAGCGAGACCGGCATGGGACCAACGGCGCATGACACCCGGATTCAGCCACCGGGTGGGCGCCGGCACGAGAATTATTCGAAGGAGTCGCGCGGCGGGCGGTGTTATGCGGTCGTCGTGCCGCGAGGCGCGACAACATCCACGCCGCGAACCATGGAACGAATCGAAACCCTCGGGCGACGCCTGTTTGCAGTGGCGGCGATCGCGTCGGGATTGCGGCAGCTGTTCACGGGTTCGTTCGTTCGACTCGTGCCGGTGGTGCCGGCGTGGATGTCCTGGCCCGCCCCATGGCGGTGGATGGGAAGCCTCGTGCTGGTGGGCGCCGGGCTCGCAATTTTGTCCGGCTACCGGGTGCGCACGGCGGCCCTGGCGATCGCGACGTTGTTGTTGTTTGTCTTGGCGGCGATCCAGCTCCCGCCGGCGCTGGGCCAGCCGGGGACGGGCTACCTCTGGACGAATCCGTGCAAGGTGCTGGCCATGCTGGGCGGCGTGCTGGCGATCGCGGGCGCGCGCGGCGGAACGGCCTGGATTTTCCTGGCGATCTTTCTCGTCGTCTGCGGCGCGCAACATTTCGCGTATGCGGGATTCGTTGATACCCTGGTTCCCGCCTGGATTCCGCCAAGCCGGCGGTTCTGGACGATCGTTGCAGGCGTGGCGCTGGTGGCCGGCGGCCTCGGACTCGCCGTGCGCAGCATCGCGCGGCCGGTTGCGCTCCTGGTGGCGTTGATGATCTTCCTCTGGATCCTGCTCGTGCACGTGCCGCGGGCCGTGAGCATGCGCAGTGCCCTCGAACTCGACGGCGCGTTCGAGGCTCTCGCGCTGACCGGCGTCGCCCTGCTGGTGGCCGGCCTGTGCCGTGCTGACCGCGCCGTTGTGGCACCCCCTTGATGACAGAGACCGGCCAGACGCGGGGCACGAGATGTGCTATATTAAGCCAGGCCTTCACCGCCCGGCCTCGGCTCCCGATGGCCCCAAACTTCCACGCACATGAATGACGACCTGTCCCTGAGCCATGCTGGCGGCTATTTTGCGGCGCAGATGCACGGTTCGCGCCCGCCCTGGGTGAAACCGCCGGCGCCCTTTATCACGATCGCCCGGCAGTCCTGCGCCGGCGGCTCGGAACTCGCGCAGCTGATTGCCGCCCAGCTGAACGCCGGGACGCCGGCGGGAAAGCCGTGGACCATCTTCGGCGGCAACATCGTCAACCAGATGTTGAAATCCCACCACCTGCCCGAGGACCTGGCGCATTTTCTCCCCGAGGACCGGGTGTCCGAGGTGAACGCGACGATCGGCGAGATCGTCGGCCGCCATCCCAGCCTGTGGGACTTGATGGAGAAGACGAAGGAAACGATGCGCCAGCTGGCGACCGAGGGCCACGTGATCCTCGTCGGGCGCGGGGCCAACTTCGCGACGGCCGGCATCCCCGGCGGGGTGCACCTGCGGCTCGTGGCGCCGGTCGAGAACCGCGCAAAATATTACGCGCAGCGATTCGGAACCACCGAGGCCGAGGCGCGCGGGCGCAACGCCCGGTGCGACGCCGCCCGCCGGCGATTCGTATATGCGCATTACAATGCGCCGGTCGACGACTCCGCCGCCTACGATCTCGTGATCAACACCGCGCTCGTGCCGCTGCCCGAGGCGGCGCAGCTCGTGATCGCCCACGTGCGCGCGCGCGCCGCGCTCGCGGCCTGAGCGGCTTCAGTTCCGGCCGCAGGCTTCGGTCGCCGGCGTGGTTCGGCGCCGCGTCTCCCCGCCGGCGGGGAGCGCGGGAACGAGGGGAGGCAAACCGGGCCGGCGCCGCTGAGCGGCGCCGGCCGCGAAGATCAGGCCGCCGGGATGATCTCGATCCCGTTGATCTCGGGATTCTCGACGTTGCTCTTGAAGGTGATGTCGAGCTTGCCGTCGGTCACCTCAACTTCGACCGTCACGACGTAGGCGCGCTGCACGCCGCCGGCCTTCACGAAAACGTCGAAGTCCTTGTACTCATGGCCCTCGACGTCGAACGAGAACACGCGCTGGCCCGGGCCGTCGACGCCTTCGTAGGTCTCGGCAAAATGCAGCTTCACGGTATATTTCCCGTTCGCCACCTTGTGCGAGAAGCTGTCCATGCCGTAGTGCTCGGTGTGGTAGATCGACGGGATCGTGGTGTTGGCGATCTTCATGTCGCTGTCGCGCTCGATGACGTCGCCGCCGACGAAGCCCTGGTCGGCGAGCCAGAGGTTGCCCTCGGCATCCTTCAGGTCGGCGGACGCGCCGGCGTTGATGCGGATGGTCGACTTGGCGGCGGCGGGCTTGGCCTCGTCAGCGGGGGCGAGCGAAGCCGCGGTCGCGAAGAGCAGGGCGGCGATCAAGGGGAGGAACGGGCGGGGAACGGAACGATTCACGGGGGGCATGTTGGTTGGACGGGTTGACGCCGCGCAAAGGCGCGCGACGCCTGATTGCCTAGCCCGCGCCGAAGGTCGGCGCAATCGCAATTCTCGCCCTGACCGGGGCGGCGCCCACTGCGGCCGGGCCAGAAATCGCTTCCCAAGGTTCCGGTTCCGCGCATCATCGGGGCGCATGGCGCAGGAGAGCGTAATCTACCTTACCAATATCATCATTGGTGTTATCCTGGCCTGCCTGATGACCCATTACTGGCGCCAGGGTCGATCCCCGTTGATGCGCTACTGGATGATAGCCGCCTGGGTGATGACCTTCGCCGACGTGCTGTTCGCCGGCCGGCCGGCGCTGCCGCCCTGGATCGGGCGCGTGATCCCCACGCTGCTGGTCACGGTCGGCCAGGCGGCGCTGTTCATCGGGGCCGAGTGGATCGGCCGCGTGCCGCGCCGCTGGCGGCTCGTGGCGGCGGTGACGGCAGTCCACGGCGCCGGCCTGGTGGCGTTCCTGGTATGGAGCCCGCATTCCGAGTGGCGCATGGTTTTCAACGGCGTCATCTGGGCGGGACTTTCGCTCGGTTCGGCGCGGGTCCTGGAGGCGGCGCCGCGGTTTTTCTGGCAGCCCCTGGTGTCGCCGGCCAAGGCGTTCCTCATGCACGGCGTGTTCCACTGCCTGCGGGTGATCCTGGCGGTGTTCTTTGCGCTGCGCGACTGGCAGGAGGCCGCGGACGTGTTGCAGATCGTGGGCGACCTGGAGGTGAGCTTCTTCATGGTTGCGCTGTTCGTGAGCATCCTGATTGCGACGCTGCAGCAGCGCCATGAGGAGCTGACGAGCGCCCGGGCCGAGGTGCAGGCGCTTTCGGGGCTGCTGCCGATCTGCTCCTGGTGCAAGAAGGTCCGCGACGACGACGGCTACTGGCAGCAGGTGGAGGAATACTTCGCCTCCCGCAGCCAGATCCAGTTTACGCACGGGATGTGCGCCGAGTGTTTTCGCGAGCAGAAGCTGCGGCCAAAGCACTGACCGGCGTCAGGCGGCCGCGGGCGGCCCGGCCGAGGCGAAGATGGCGGGATCGAGCTTCAGGAAATTGCAGGCGGCTTCGCGGCTGGAAAAAACCTCGAAGGCGTGGCGCCGGCGCATGGCCTTGCGATAGACAAAGCTGCAAGCGATTGCCACGGGCAGGTCGGTCACCGCGGCCCAGGGAGCCCGGCTGGTGGCGGGTTCGCGCGCGAGGAAAGTCGTCAGGGTCCGCAGGTCGTTCATGTCGATCCGGAGCGAGGCATCGGTGATTTCGACCAGCCCGGCGAAATCGGGGGAATAGCGGGGATCGGCCCAGATGCGCCGGGGCGTGGAAAGCAGATCCTCCATCGTGAAGTTCCCCGCGCACCGCACGAGGATCGCGCGGTGCTCGGGGTAGATCTCGAATCCGAATTGCATTGCGCGAGTAAGGCGGGGCCCGGAATCCGGACAAAACAAAAAAGGCGGCCCAGGGCTCGCTCCCGGCCCTGAGCCGCCGCGCATGGCGCGGTCGCCACCTATTTGACATGACGATTCCGGCCGGGCGCACCGCCCGGCCTGCGGGCGTCGTCGTCGTCAATCGCCATCGTCTTCCTGGTCGGCGTGTTGCTCCGCGGCCTCCTGATCATCGTCACCCTGGTCGGTCAACGGCGTGATCGTGCCGAATAGTCCGTGCGATTCATCGTCAATGCCGGCGGTAAAGAACAAGGTGTTGGCCGGCCCGGCGTTGGCGTCATTGCCGAAGGCCAGCGCCCAGAGCCCATTTATTTCCAGGCGGCGGTGATCGGCGCCCCGGACATAGCCGCGAAACTCGCCGCGGGCCGGGTCGAACGCGGCGATCCGACCGCTGCCAAATTGGCCGACCAGGATCATGTTGCTGAACCGGCCGAAATTCGCCGGGGCCAAGGCGAGCCCCCACGGGGCATTGAACCAAGGGCCCCAGCGCAGGCGCAGGCGGAGCGAGCCGTCGGGGCCGTAGGCCGTGACGAAGCCGCGTCCGGGTCCCGCGACCTCGTCGACCTTGTCGGCGTCCTGCTTGGCATACGCGACGAAGATTCGGTCGCCGATGGCCTGCACGTTGAACGGCGCGTAGCCGGCCGGTACGCGCGGATCGCGGAACGTGGCCGGACCCAGGTTGACCGGATGGAAGTCCTTGTCGAAAACTTCGATTTTCCCGCCGTGAAAATCAGCGGCGTAGAGCAAATTGGCCCCGTTGAGCTGCGCGAGCGCCAGGCCCTTGTACACGGCGCCGGTCGTGCTGTTGACCATGGTGATGGCGGCGGTCGGATTGGCGGTTGGGTTCCAGCCGGCGATGGTGCCTTCTTCCGAGGCGAAAAGGAAGCGGGCCGGCTTCCCGGGTCCGACCTCAAAATCGGCCGAACCATTGAACACGGTGCCGGTGGGCGTGCCGTCCGCGTCCGACCCGTCCGCCGGCGGGATCCTGACGGTGAGGGCCTGTTTGACGCCGGCGCCGTTGTAGAGGGTGGAAAGCCCGGTGCCGTTGTCGGCCACCCACCACGGCGACGTGGCGCTGCGGGACAATCCCCAGGGATTCACCAGGCTGCTGTCGGTGGCGGCCGCCTGGCCGGGCACGTCCGAGACAAGATTGGTCTGTTGATAGCGGTGCTGCGCCAGCGCGGCGGGAACCGGGCCGAAGGCGACAGCGGCCATCAGCGCGCCGAGCGCCCCGATCGTGGGCCGGCCGCGCACGCGGCGAGTTGCTTCCCAGCCGGAGCCGGTTGGATTGTCTTGCGTCCGGGAGGCGCTGGAGGAGCGCGAATGGCTGCCGTCTGGCAACCGAGGCATGTGGTTCATGTTCTCTCCTTGGTTTGATTTCGTGGACGGGACTGGCGGTGACGGCTCGATCAGCCGGCATCGGTCCTCTTCCCGCGCCTCGACCGCGCGGCGATTCCGTGCGTTCCGCAAGACATTTGATTTTACGTAACAGACCCGTCAGCCAGACGTGACCGAGGCGCGACTGCCGGGCCGTACGGCTCCCCGCCCCGGGAAAAACGGACTCCGGTGAACTACTACTTTCCGCGCGGCGCTCCAGTTGCGCGGAGCACGTTACCTGCTGCACCATGCGCCTGATCCCGCCGGCTCGGCCTGCTCCGGCGGCGCCTTGCGTCCGGCGGCGCGTGCGGGCACAAGGCCACCATGCGCCACTGTCCCGCCAGCCTCGCCTTGGGCATCCTCGTGGTTCTCGGTCCGGCCGGAGCCGCACCGATCGAGACGCTGCGCGGCCTCGACTTCGGTTCGTTGGCGTCGCGCGAGATCACGATTCACCTGCCACCCGGAGGCGTGCACGCCACCACGCCGGTGATCATCGCATTGGACGGGCAGATGATGACAGCCTGGCGTCTCGACGAATCCCTCGCCGCGCTCACCGGTCGCGAGGCCCCGCTGGTCGTCGCAATTCCGGCGGGTGAGGCGCGGCTGGACGAGTACGGCCTCGTGGAACGGCTCGACTATGCCGGCCGCGGCAAACTCGCGGCGGCATTTCAACAAGCCGTGCTCAAGTCCGTCCTGCCGGCCGTGGTGAAACGCTATCACCTCGAGCTGGCGCCGGCGCGCACCGGCGTGATGGGAGCCTCGCTCGGCGGCCTGGCGGCTTTCGACCTCGCTTGGCGGCATCCGGAGATTTTCGGTTTCGTCGGTGTGTTTTCCGGCGCGCTCTGGTGGCGCGGCGACGACACCGGCCCGGCGGCAAAGCAGCAGTCGCGCCTCGTGCACCGCCTGGTGCGGGAGACGGTGTCGCCCCCGCGGCTGCGGTTGTGGTTCGAGGCGGGCACCAAGGACGAGACCGACGATCGCGACGGCAACGGCGTCATTGACGCCATCCAGGACACGACGGAATTGCTGACGGAACTGGAAAGACGCGGCTATCGCCGGGGCACGGATTTCACGTATGTGGAAATTAACGGGGGCAGGCACAACGAAGCGACGTGGGCGGGCGCGTTGCCGGCGTTCCTGGAGTGGGGGTTGCCGGCGAATCACTGACGCGGCCGCGCAAGCTCCTGCGCGCAGACGGGTTTGCGCGAAGGTGCGACACATCAGCGCAAACCGTGACAGCTTGCCGCGCACAACCGTTGCGCGATGAAATGCAATCTTTGCGGCGTGCCAGCGGGGCAACAGTCGTAGCTTGGTTGGCGTCGGCGACCGATGTTCGCCGACGCAAAAATCATAACATGAATACCAACGAAACTCCCGTTAACGTCCAATCTCCAGTTCCGGCCGCGGTGCCACCGGCCCCCGCCGCCATTCCGACCCCGCCCAACCCGATCGCGGCGGTGAATGTCGCGCCCGCGGCGGCTCCGGCCGCGCCGGTCGCGGGCAAACCGAAGAAAGCCCGGAAGGCCAAGGCGCCCGTGGCGACGGCCAAGAGCTGAACGGTGGTCGTGCGAGGATCCAGGCCGGCCCGGCGCGGGCCGGCCTTGTTTTTTTGCGCGCCGGGCAGCCGCTCAGTGCAGCGGCGCAAGAAACCGCACGAGGTTGGCGAGGTGCTCGTCGAGGGGGACACCGAGGTGATCGCAGCCGAGCTGGATGACGCTGCGGTCGATCTTAGCGGCGAAGGCGGGCTCCTTGAACTTCTTCCGGATCGAGGCGGGTTTCATCTGCCCGTACGGCACGGGGTTCATTTTCCGATAGGCATAGAAGATGCCGCTGATCTCATCGCACGCGAGCAAGGCGGCGGCGAGCCGGGTCCGCGGCAGCGTCTTGAAACCATGGTAACCGTAGGCATGGGCCTCGACGGCGTGAATCAGCTCCTCGGGATACCCCCAATCCTTGAACCACTGCAGCGAGGGGCCCGGATGGCTTTCAGGATGTTCCTGAAAATCGAGGTCGTGCAGCAGGCCGGTGACATACCAGAGGTGCGCGTCCTCGAGGGCGGCGCGGCGGACGCCCTCCGGCACGAACGCGGGATGCGAGTCCCGCATGTGCTGCAGGCCGGCGGCTTCGCCCGGCATGTTTTGCGCCGCCAGGGCGTTGAAGTGGTTGGCGTAGCCCTCCAGGGCGGTGGCCACCATCTGCGCGTGAAGCCGCTGGTAGTCGTCGGAGACATGTTGGTGCAGCAGCGCGGCCGCCGCTTCCTTGGTCGGCAATGGCATGGCGGGAAGACTTCGAGCCAGTGAATCGACGCCCGGGTCGGACGCACTCCTTTTCTGCGCCGGACGAGCGGGGCGGCGCTTGCGGGGAGTTTCGCCCGCGACTAAGGTGAGCCCATGTTGCTCTACATTATTCGCCACGCCCACGCCGAGGACGGCGAGGACGATTTCGCGCGCCCGTTGAGCGCCAAAGGCCGTCGCCAGGTGCGCCGGATGGCGGCGTTCCTGCGGCAGGCCGGATTGTTCGAGGCGAGGGAGATCAAGTACAGCCCGCTGCGGCGCGCCCGGGACACGGCGCGGCAGTTGGCGCGGGAACTGGGCGGGAAAGTCCGGCTGGCGGAAATGGGCGCGCTGAAGCCCTTGGTCGACCCGGCGGTCGCGGCTGGAAAGTTGCGGCGCGCGCGCGCTGCCGTGGCGGTCGTGGGCCACGAGCCGCACCTGAGTTCACTCGCGACCTTGCTGCTGGGCGGCGAGCGCGACAAGCCGCGCGTGATCTTGAAGAAATGCGCCGTGCTGGTGCTCGAGCGCACGGGCCGCACTTGGGCGGTGCGCTGGCTGGTTTCGCCCGCCGAGCTCGAGCGGCGTTGACCGCGCTTCCGGTGGGCCCGATTTCCGGCGGTCCGGCGCGGCGGGTTCGAGGATTGCCGGAGCGGGCGGGCGTGCTTGCATGGGCCGATGCTGCGCATCCTTTCCGACCTGCATCTTTTCGACGCGCGGACGCTCGTGCGCGACCTCGCGCAGCTCGAGCCGCTGTTGGCCGGGGTGGAAACGCTCGTGCTAAACGGCGACACTTGCGAAATGCGCCGGGGCGTCACCGCCGCGAACCTGGCGGCGATGCAGGCTTATTTTCGTGCCCGCGTGCCCCGCGTGGTGTTCGTGACCGGCAACCACGATCCCGATATCAGCGAGACGCACGAGCTCATGCTCGCGGATGACCGCATCTGGGTGACCCATGGCGACGTGTGCTTCGACGACCTGACGCCCTGGGCGCGGCAGCGGGACGTGCTTGCGCGGCAGGTCGCGGAGGTCATCGCCGAAATGCCTGGCGCCGACTATGCGAAACTGGATGTCCGGATCCGCGTGGCGCGCGAGGTGGCCCGGAGGGAATCGCATTTTCCCGACCGGACCACGCGCAGCTGGGCCGCGCACCTGGCCTGGACCTGGCACACATTTTTTCCGCCGCGTCAGCCGCTGGCGATGTTGCGGTCGTGGCGCGATCTGCCCGGCCGGGCGGCCGCACTGGCCGCGGGGCAACGTCCTTCGGTCCAGGTGGTGGTGATGGGCCACGTGCATTTCCCGGGGATCTGGCGCCTGCAACCGATCGTCATCAACACGGGCTCCTTCTTCAGTCCGCTCGGCGGCAACCTGGTGGACGTCGAGGAGGCCCGCGTATGCGTGCGGAAGATCGCGCGCCAGGGGCGCGATTTCGCGCCGGGCCGGACGGTCGGTGAAATCCAGCTGCGGTGATCTGGCGACGAGATGGGGCGATCGAACTGCGGGAGTAAGGCCAGCAAGAGATTCCGCGGGACGGATGGTCTCGCCTCGCTGCCGCCAAGGCGGCGGCGCCGACTTGCCCGCTTGCCAAGGCGGCGGGCATTGTCGATGGTGAAGGCTTGAGCGACAGTCCGACTCCTCCACGCCACGACGCGGCCGCCGACCGGGCGTTTCTCGGCCATCCCCGCGGACTTGGTTACCTCGGCTTCACCGAAGCCTGGGAGCGATTCTCCTATTACGGCATGCAGACGCTGCTGGTGCTCTACATGACCAGGCAGCTGCTGCTGCCGGGGCACGTCGAGAACATCGTCGGAATCGGCGTCTTCGGCCGTTTCCTCGAGTCGGTTTACGGTGGCGGCCAGCCGATGAGCATCGTGGCGCAGGCCTCCGCCATCTTCGGCCTCTACACCGGCCTCGTCTATCTGACGCCGATTGCGGGCGGATTCGTGGCCGACCGGTGGCTCGGCCGGACGAAGACGGTCACGCTGGGGGCCGTGCTGATGGCGGCGGGTCATTTCCTGATGGCGTTCGACTACTCGTTCTTGTTCGCCCTGCTGTGCCTGCTGACCGGGGTCGGTTGCTTCAAGGGCAACCTCGCGAGCCAGGTGGGCGACCTCTACGCGCCGGAAGACCTGCGCCGGGCCGACGCCTTCCAGATCTATTACCTGTTCATCAACGCCGCGGTGATCATCGCCCCGCTGGTAACCGGCACGCTGGGCGAAAAGGTGGGCTGGCACTGGGGTTTCGGCGCCGCGGGCGTCGGCATGGTGCTCGGCTTGATCATTTATCTCTCCGGCCGCAAGTGGCTGCCGCGCGAGGAAAGACGGTCGACGCCGACGCAGCGCGCGAAGGTCGCGGGGCTGACGCGCGACGAATTCAAGGCGATCGCCCTCCTCATCGTGCTGCTGCCGGTGCTCGCCATTGGCGCCGTGGGCAACCAGGAGATCTTCAACGCCTATTTGGTGTGGGTGCCGGACCACGTCAGCCTCGTGTTCTTCGGCCAGACCATGCCGACGTCATGGTTGATCACGCTGGACGCGGTGGTGAGCGTCTCGTGCCTCGTCGGGGCCGTGGCCTTCTGGCGGTTGTGGGCGAAGCGCTTCAAGGAACCCAGCGAGGTGATCAAGATCACGCTCGGCCTCGGGATCAGCGCCCTCGGGGCCGCCTGCCTCGCGATGGCGGCCATCGCGCACGCGCCCGGACAGAAGGCCGGCATCGGCTGGGTGCTGGGGTTCGAGCTCCTCAACAGCATCGGCTTCGCCAACGTGTTTCCAGTCGGCCTGGCGCTGTATGTCCGCGCCGCCCCGAAATCCGTCGCAGGCACGATCATGGGTATCTATTACCTTCATCTTTTCATGTGTAATTTCTTCGTCGGCTGGCTGGGCGGGCTGGTTGAGAAGATGTCGGGTTTCAACTTCTGGCTGCTGCACGCCGGGCTGGTCGGCGGCGCGGGCGTGATCATGCTGGTGGCGGCGCGCACGTCGGGGCACTTGCTCGATCCGGTCGCGGCGGACGATCCGGCGGCGCCCTGAACGCCATCCATCGGATCACATAGTTAGAACGCCGCCGGCGGGATGGCCGCTGGACGCAATCGGCACAATGATTACGATGGAGGCTGGCTCGCCTTGCGGCGATCGCCCGCCCGAAACCCTCCACGCCCCTTCCGTCATGCCCCGTAACCTGCGACTGCTTTTGCCCTTGTTGATTTGCGCCGCGCTGGCGCGCGCCCAGAGCCCGGCCGCCGCCGTGCCGGCCCCGGCCGCGCCGCCGAAGCTCGCCGCCGTGCTCGCGAAGAATTTCTTCCAGCTCACGCCAGAGGATCGCGCCTTTCTCGGCCAGCTGACGAACGAGGACCACGCCGACATGATGCGCCAGCTCGGCATCAAGACGCTGCGACCCGGGCGCAATGGCGACACGAAGCCGGGCACGCCGAACCAGGCCAATTACGACCAAGCGAAGGCCAACCCGTTTCCCGACTGGCCCGACCCGCTCATGTTGAAGAATGGCACCAAGGTCACGACGCCGGAGATGTGGTGGCATCAGCGCCGGCCCGAGATCGTCGAAGATTTCGAGCGCGAGGTGATCGGTCGTATCCCGGCGGGCGTCCCGGGCGTCACCTGGAAAGTGGAAGAGACGGTCAACACCAAGGTGGGCGATCATCCGGTGGTCGCACGCCGGCTCGTCGGGCATGTCGATAATTCCGCCGCCCCGGACATCACCGTGGATATCCGCGCGGTCTTGGTCCTGCCGGCCGACGCCAAGGGTCCCGTGCCGGTGCTGGAAATGTTCGGCTGGGGTGCGATGCCGGGCGAGGCGCCGCCGCGTTTTCCCGGTTTCACCCCGCCGGCCGGGCCGACCTCGGAGGAGAGGCTGATCGCGGACGGCTGGGGTTACGTTTCCATCAACACCGGTTCGATCCAGGCCGACAGCGGCGCCGGGCTGACGATGGGCATCATCGGGCTGACCAACCACGGCAAGCGGCGCACGCCGGAGCAGTGGGGTTCGTTGCGCGCCTGGTCGTGGGGCGCGGCGCGGATATTGGACTACCTCGAGACGCTGCCGGCGGTTGACGCCAAGCATGTCGGCATCGAGGGCGTGTCGCGGTACGGGAAGGCCGCGCTGGTCACGATGGCCTTCGAGCCGCGGTTCGCGTTCGTGTTGGTCGGGTCGTCAGGGGAGGGCGGCGCCAAGCCGCACCGGCGGGACTTCGGCGAGGCCGTCGAGAATCTCACCGGCACCTACAGTTATCACTGGATGGCGGGCAATTTCATCAAATACGGTGCAGCGGATGCGGTGTTCGGCAGCAAGAACGCCGGCGACATCCCCGTTGATGCGCACGAACTGATCGCGCTGTGCGCACCGCGGCCGACATTCATCAGCTACGGCGTGCCGGAAAAAGGCGATGCCAACTGGCTTGACCAGCAGGGCAGCTTCATGGCCACGGTGGCGGCCGGCCCGGTGTTCCGGCTGCTCGGTGCCCGCGACCTCGGCATCACCGAGGATTATCGCACAGTGCAAAAGCCGCCGCCTGAAACCAACCTGCTCGATGGCGACCTCGCCTGGCGGCAGCACACCGGCGGCCACGAGGACCGGTCGAACATGAAGTGGTTCATCCAATGGGCCGACCAGCGCATGGGCCGGCCGGCAACTCCACCGCTGGCGGACTGAATTCGCCGGCGGCGGGATGATGAAATCCCAGCCAGATGGCCGGACGAGATGGAGCTTTGGCGTGACGGCGGACGCGAACTGTCCGTAGCGGTATGATTGGTTTTCGCGGGGCGGTTGGCATTCCGTGCACGGCAATCATCCCTCCTGCCTCATGAAATCCACGATCGAGCTCCGCCGTCTGACGTTGCTGGCATGCGTAATCGCCCTCGGGCCCCTCGGATTGAGAGCGGCCGGACCCGGCCAGGCGGCGGAACCGCCGAAGTCCTGGATCGATCCCGACACCGGCCACCGCGTCATCCGGCTCACGAATGAGCCCGGCTCCATCAGCTTTTATTTCAACGTCAATGCCTATACGCCCGACGGCAAACGGATGGTCTACACGACGCCGGAGGGCATTTCGGTCCTCGATCTGGCCACGCACGAGGCCCACCAGGTGGTGCCGAAGCCGGCCCGGGCCATCGTCGTCGCGACGCACACCGCCACGCTCTACTATTCGCAACCGGGCGGACAGCCGCAGGTTTCCGCGCTGTGGCGCGTGAACCTTGACACGGGGGAAAGCAGCCACGTGGCCGACCTGCCCCCGCGGGCGAGCATCGTCACGATCAACGCCGACGAGACGCTCGGCGCCGGCACCTTCGTCGAAGGCGAGGCCCACGCCGGTGGCGCCTATGACGGAACGCCGCGGCAGGCGCCCGGGCGGATGTCGCCGACGAACCTCGGCGAGCCGGCCAACAAGGGCGAGATGATGACGCGCCGGCTGGCGGCGAAGCTGCCGATGACGCTGTTCACGCTCGACCTGAAGAAGGGGACGATCAACCCGCTGCTCCAGCACGACACGAACTGGTTGAATCACCTGCAGTTCTCGCCGACGGACCCGACGTTGCTGCTCTATTGCCACGAAGGCCATTGGTGGCTGGTGGATCGCATCTGGACGATCCGGACGGACGGCACGCACAACCAGCTGATGCACCAGCGGCACATGAAAATGGAAATCGCCGGGCACGAGTGGTGGGGGGCCGACGGCCAGACCGTGTATTATCAGCTGCACTATCCCTATCATGGCCGCGTGAGCTTCATCGCCAGCGTCAACGTCGCCACCGGCGCGCGCGAGTGGCTCTCCTATGCGCCGGATGAGTCGTCGATCCATGACAACTCCTCGCCCGATGGGAAGATGTTCTGTGGCGACGGCGACAACCATTCGCCGTGGATCTTCCTGTTCCGGCCGCATCGGGTTCCGGGGGACGACACTCTCGGCGCGAACCTGATCCAAGGCGGCTACCTCGAGTCCGAGAAGCTCGTCAACATGTCCAAACACAATTACCGGCTCGAACCCAACCCGACGTTCACGCCCGACCTGAAGTACGTGGTCTTCCGCTCGAACATGTTTGGTCCCGACTACGCCTTCGCCGTCGAGGTGGAGAAAGCGAAGTAGGGCCATCGGGAGGCGGATCCATCCATCCGCAGTCGCGGTTTGCCTCTTTCGCGCGGGTGGCTTGGCTGGAGGGCACAAACCCCTACACGCATGAAACGTACCGCTTCCGCCGTCTGGCAAGGCTCGCTCAAAACCGGCAAAGGCTCGCTCACCGCTCCCGGCGGTGCGCTCAAGAACACGGAATACTCCTTCGGCTCCCGTTTCGAATCGGGCGCCGGCACCAATCCCGAGGAACTCATCGCCGCGGCCCACGCGGGCTGTTTCGCGATGGCGCTCTCGGCCATGCTCGGCGAGGCGGGTTTCACGCCCGAGCGGCTCGACGTCACGGCCGAGGTCAGCCTCGACAACGTTCCACCGGCCGGCTGGACCGTCACGGCCTCGAACCTGACGCTCACGGCGAAAATTCCCGGCATCAGCCAGGCGAAGTTCGACGAGATCGCGGCCAAGGCCAAGGCCGGCTGCCCGATTTCGCGCCTCCTCAACGCTAAAATCTCGCTCGCGGCGAAGCTGGCGTGAGCAGCCCCGGAGGCGCCCCGGAACCGGCGCGCATGGGCTGGGGCTGAGTGCCCATGGAGGTGGGACCCTCAGTCCCGCGGCTTGCCGCTCGCTGGGAATATTCGCGGGGCCAATCGCCCCGCCTCCAGTCCGGGCGAGCACAAGACACGCCCTCTGCAAAGTGGGTCAATGGGAGGGGCGGGCGCCCCACGCCGCGAGCTGCTGGTCAGTGGCCGCGAGATCGCGATTCAGGCGTGCGAGGATCTCCTGCTCGTTCTGAATGTGCGTCTCCACGGCGGACGAGGGCGAGCGGCCCTTCGCGACGGCTTGGTCGCGGGCTTTGAGGTCGGAGGCGAGCAGCTCGGAGATTTGCTTCGTTTCGCCCTCGAGCCGGCGGTGGCGTGCCTGCCAGCCGGCGACGAGGGCCTGGCCGACGGTCCGGCCGTCGATGGCCCGAAGCATCGCGGTCTCACGGTCGGCGGCCGCCTTGATGCCATGACTCATGGCGTCGAGCTGCAATTCCTTGGTCGCGGTATCGAAGTCCTTGAGCTGGTCCGCAGTGAATCGGTTGCCGAGGTCGGCGCGAAACGCAGCGAGCTCGTCCGCGCTGCCGGCCTTGACCAACGTCTGGGACAGGTCCGGCGGCTTGGCGCAGCCGGCCACCAAGGCCAAAAGGAAGATCATCCTCGGGAGTCGCATGGGCGTCGTTCGCGGAGAAGTCTCACGCCAAGATGCGAAGCCGCCAAGAAAATCATAGGGGCCCGAAACGCCCCTAGTGTCCAAGGCTGCTCGGGCCGGAGTAGTAGAGCTTCTCGTATTCGTCCCGGATTTTTTTAATTTCCGCCGGGTCATGACCGAGGGCCTGGTCCCACTCGAGCGCATCGGCGACCTCGTTCATGGTCTTGGCCTTTTGTTCGCGCGCCTCGGCTTCCCGTACCTTGCCCAGGAGCCCGCCGCCGATCAGGGGAATGCGGTCGATGATCTGCTCGAGCTTCGAGGAATGTTTCTTGATCAGGCGGGCATCGCGACCGGCCCGGGACTCGAAGGGGTCGGCGGGGATGTCCTGGAGAGGTTTTTCCGCCCGGATACGCGGGACTGGTTTGAAGCGAGGATAGGTGGCATGGACTTCCATCTTGGGCAGCTCGATCGGTTTCTCATTGACCACGGCGGGTCCGCCCAGGGGCGGCGGAGGGATTCCGGCCTTGGGCGCCGCCGAGCTGGCCGGCGCCACGGCGGGCGAGGGCGGAGCTTGGGCGGACGCCAGTCGGGCTTCCCGCTGCGCCTGATCGGCGAGCGCTTTCTCGCGGATCGAGGGGTCGTAGTGCGGCAGGCCGGCCTTGATCGCTTCGTGGAGCTCGAATGGAGGCGCGTCGGCGCCCGCTGACACGGAGGCGAGGATGGCCAGGGCGGCGGCCGCGGACCGGAGCGAGGGTAGTGCGGATGCGCCGGTGGGGACGGCCATTCCCGAGGTGAGACTGGCGCGCGCGGCATTTGTTCAACCGGCGCCTCCGTTTGCCCGCCCGGGAGGCGCGGTCGCATCACTCGAGCGAATCGCGAATTTCGGCCGCGAGTTCGAACGAGCGCAGGCGGGCGGCATGGTCGTGGATTGCGGCCGTGATCATCAGTTCGTTCACCCGCGTCCGGGCGAGGAAGGCGCGCAGGCCGGCCCGCACCGTCGCGGGCGAGCCGACGACGGCTTCGCGAAAAGCGTGTTCGACGCCGGCCTGTTCCAGCGGCGTCCAGAGGCCATCCATGCGGTCGACCGGCGGCGGCAGCGGCACCGGCGTGCCGCGGCGAAGCAGGACGAAGCTTTGCTGGATCGAAGTGAAGAGGCGCGCGGCGGCTGCATCCGTCTCGGCCACGACCACCGCGATCGCCGCCATCGCATACGGCTGGCCGAGGGCGGACGAGGGCTGAAAGCCCTGGCGATAAAGGGTCAGCGCCTGCTCCAGGTGATCGGGCGCAAAATGCGAGGCGAAGGCAAAGGGCAACCCGAGGGCCGCGGCAAGTTGCGCGCCAAACAAACTCGAGCCCAGGATCCAGATCGGAACCTCAAGGCCGGCGCCAGGCACCGCCTGCACGACCTGACCCGGCACGGCGGGCTGGAAGTAGGATTGCAGCTCCATCACGTCCTGCGGAAAGGCATCGGACGCGTCGCGCGCGCCCCGGCGCAGCGCGCGGGCGGTCGGCTGGTCCGTGCCCGGCGCGCGGCCCAGCCCGAGATCGATCCGACCGGGAAACAGAGAAGCCAGCGTGCCGAACTGTTCCGCGATTACGAGGGGCGCATGGTTGGGCAGCATGATGCCGCCGGCTCCGAGGCGGATCGTCGCCGTGCCCGCCCCAACGTGCGCCAGGGCCACGGCGGTCGCGGCGCTGGCGATGCCGGGCATGTTGTGGTGTTCGGCCAGCCAGAACCGCTTGAAGCCAAGGCGCTCCACGTGCCGCGCGAGTTCGCGCGAGCGATTCAGGGCGTCGGCGGCCGTGCCGCCCTGGACAATGTTGGAAAGGTCGAGAACCGAGAACGGCACCATGGCAACGCACCGTGACCAGAAACCCGGGTTTAGCCAGTGCGGCGATCCGCTGGCCGATGGTCAGCGCGGCGTCACGCCAAAGACCGTGAACTCGGCGACCGCGGGTTGGATGCCAGGCGGATGGCCGAGGACGACGAGGCGCGCCCGCGTCGCGGTCGTCGGCGAACACTCGCGGTAATCGATGAGAAAATCATCGGTGCTCGCGCTGCGGTCGACAATGGTCGTCCAAACCCCGGGCTCGGTTTCGGCGTCGATCCGGTACCGGAAGGGTCCGGGATTCCGGCCCTGGGTGGTGTCGAGACCGACGTCGTGCCAGACGACACGCGCGGCATGGACGACGGCCGGCGCCGAAAAATGCGCGGTGAGTGTCGGCTGCGGATCGTTTTCGGCGGGGAGCCACCACGTGGTCAGGGAATTGTCGGCGGCGAAGCGTCCGGCCGAATTCGGTGCGCTGGAGCTGCCGAAGTTCGGTTCGCTTTCGTTGAGCGCGAGCCACGGAACGGTGTCGGCGGCGCCCGGAAGCGGTTGCGGGGTCGAGGTGGCGCCGGGGACAAAGAGATTGCCGTCCGCATCGATGGCGGCGCGGTCGAAGCCGACGCGACGCTCGAAGCCATGGACGGCGCAGGCATAGACGGTGTAGAATACCCAGAGCGAATTGTCGGGACCGTGCATGAACGAGCCGTGCGCCGTGCCCGTGATCAGTCCCGCGGTGGAACAGAAGATCGGATTGCGCTTTTGGGGCGTGAAGGGACCGAGGGGCGATGTGCCCACATAGCAGCCCATCGTGTAGGTGCGATACTGAGTGCCGCCGGCGGAATACGTCAGGTAGTAGCGACCGCCGTGCTTGATCATCCAGGAGCCCTCCATCCAACCCGTGCCTGGGTTCTGGTTGGAGCTGCCCACGTGCTCGAACGAAAATATGTCCGGCCGAAACGGGATCATTTCGCGCGGCTCACCGAGGAGGTGCGTCGGGTTGGCCGGATCGAGTTCAACCCCCCAGAGGCCCGAGTTCGGCGTGCAGCCCCAGTAGTAGAACAGGCGGCCATCGTCGTCGGAGAACAACATGGGATCGATCTGGGTCGGCAGGCCTTGGGTGGCCGGCATCTGGAGTTTGCCCAGCGATTCGAAAGGCCCGAGTGGTGACGGGCCGGCATAGATGTCGGAGTCGGACGCCATGAGCAGGAACCGGCCGCGATGGCGGACGACGGTCGGCGCATAACCGATGTCGCGGACATTCAGCGGATGGTGTTCCCAGGTGCGTCCGAGGTCGGCGCTGACCCAGGCCATGTCGACCGAGGGGTAAAGATACCATTTCCCCTCGAACCACAGGCCGGAGGGGTCGGCGAGCTCGCGATATTGCTGGGTGGTTTCGGAGAGCCATAGCCCGGCGATCTCGTTCGGCGCCCCCGGCGCGAGATCGCGCACGAGCCGTCCGACCGGGTAATCCGGCAAGGGCAGGGGATTGCAGTAACGTTGGGGCGACGCGGACGCGGCGAAGGCCGACACCGTCAGCAATGCCGCCGCGAGCAGGGCGAAGCAGGGAGGTTGATGGGGCATGGCGAAAGACAGCCGCAAGAAGGCGGCCGGGGCAAGCCGGGGTCGTGGCGAAGGAACTCCGCCAAAGCTCCCGCCCGGGATCGTTCCCCGGTGCGGCCATGCCCCTCCCTGGACTCGCAGTCGGAAGAGGGGGAAACGTCGGCCTATTTCGACGCCGGTGAAACCGAAGCGATTGACTCGCGCTGGATCGGCCGAGGGAAGGGATTGGCCGCGACCTCGGCCACCAAGGCGGCGAGCAGGTCGGAGCTGCGGTGGGCGGGAAGATTGGTTGCTGCCGCGTAGGCGTCATAGGCGGAGATTGGCGCGGAACCGAGGCGCGGAGGCGGCGGCGAATAAATTGACATCGCCTCGGGCTGGCGCGCGGTGGCACAGGACGACAACAATCCTATGCTGGCGACCAAGGCGGCCAGTCGGGACGTGAGCGGGAAAATCGGAAGGTGCGTCATGGGGTTTTGTGTACCTTGGCCGACAGGCGCCATCCGGTCGGGAGCCTGAATGTTTGCTCCGGGCGCAAAAACCGGAGAACGTCCGGTGGCGAAGATGGGTTGGTGACCAGCATGATAATGGGTTGATGCCGCCGGACCATCGGCCGCGCCCGCGGGGACCCACGAACCGGTCAGCGCCGGCGCGCCGGCCCCATCCGCGGATGACGAAATTGTCTGTTCGGGATGGGAGTCACCGGCTAAGCCGTGGGGTCCATGAAACGCCTTCTGCTGGTCCTGTTGGGGTGGACAACGATGGCGGCCGCCGCGGAGCACGCGGTGCCGTACGGCGACAATCCGGCGGCCGGAACCTACCACGAGATTCACGGCATCAAGCTGTACTGCGAGATCTACGGCCGCGGCCCGCCGGTGCTGATGATCCACGGCAACGGCGGCAGCATCGCGTCGTTCAAGGACAACATCGGCTACTTCGCCGCCAAGTATCGCGTGATCGCCGCGGACAGCCGCGCGCAGGGGAAATCGCGCGACGACGGCGCGGCCCTGACGTTCGAGATGATGGCGGATGATTTCGCCGCCCTGCTCGACGAGCTGCACATCGAGAAGGCCTATGTCATTGGCTTCAGCGACGGAGGGATCACGGCGCTGCTGCTGGCGATGCGTCATCCGGGGAAGGTCATCCGCCTGGCGGCCACCGGGGCCAACCTGCGGCCGGAGGCGAGTGCTTTTGCCGCGGGCGTCTGGCAGCAGGACCGCGAGGAATACGAGCGCGGCAAGGACAAAGTGGGGACGACGCCGAAGGAAAGGAACGACCGGAAACTCTTTCTACTCGATTGGCTCGAGCCCCACATCCCGGATGCGGCCCTGCAGGCGGTGACCTGTCCGGCGCTGATCATCTGCGGCGACCACGACCTGATCTCGCTCGATCACACCGTGGAAATCTATCGCAGCCTGCCCCACGCTGCGCTCTGGGTCGTGCCGAATTCCGGGCACGCGACGCTGCAGGAGCACGCCGACGACTTCAATCAAACCGTCGACAGGTTTTTCACCTCGGCGTACCCGACCGCTCGGTAGTTGGTCCGCCGCCGTGGCGGGCGGAGCATCCTAGAGGGACCCCTTCAACTCCTCGGCTTGCTCCACCATTTGCTTGTACTGCGAGACCCGACTCTGGGCGATCGCGCGCAATGCCGGATCCTTCGCATCGTCGGCGGCATCCTTGAGCGCTCCGAGCAGTTCCTCGTGGGCGTCGATCGCCCGGCCCAGGAATTTGCGATCGAATTCGGAGCCGCTTCGTTTGCGCAATTCATCCGACCATTTCCAGCGCGACGCCGCCGGTATGCCGGAGACGAAGTGATGGGCGTTCGCGAACCCGGTCAACTCCCGGTCGAGATCCTGGTCGCGGTCGGCCAGGCTGGCGGCGAACCGGCGGACCCGGGGATCGCCGGCGTCAGACTGGGCGACTTTGGCCGCGGCCAGGTTCTGCTCTGTCCGCTCGATCAAATCCCGCAGGAAGTGCTGGTCTCCACGGCGCAGTTCCGAGGATGCATCGGTTGCAGTCTGCGCGCGGACGGCCGGAATCCCGGCCAGGGCTGCGACCGAGAACCCGATGACGATGGCCAGTCGCGTGACTGACATCTTCGCGGTAACGAAAGGCGAGCGGGCGGGACGGATGTTCATGGCGGAACGATCACCCGATTGCGGGATCGCCACCATCGGGCATCGCTCCGAATATTGGCTAAGATGCCTTCCGACGGCAGCATGGGAAAATTTCGGGAAGCCAGCGGGCCCCAAGGCGAATTGCGGGTGCCGAACCCGGAATTCTTGAGAGCCTGCGGATTGGAGAGCTTGGACCGAAGCTCCAGCCAGCGCAGGCGGTCCAAAAGGTGGGCAATGATTGGCAAGGCGTGCGGAGTGACTTGGTGGAGTGAGGCTTAGAGTGTACCCATGGCCGCCTGCCCGAAAAGGATGGCAAAAGAATCTGAATCAAGTCGCACTTCGGTCACGGCTCGCAACGTCCGGTTGCTCTTTCCGGGAAAACATCATCGTATCCTTCCAGAATGAGTTCGAGTGAGACCAAGCCCAAGGACACCAAGCGAAAGCAGATGCGGTACGCCGTCAGCGATGACTGCCGCTTGCGGGCCTCGATCAGGATCAGGAGTTCCGATGAGGCCACGGGAAACAAGGAGTGGCATGGAACGCTGGTGGACATGTCCTCAGGCGGAGCCCACATCCAGATCAGCCTCGGGGCGGTGGCGTTCATTGGCGACAGTTGCGTGCTGACCCTGACGCACGGGGGCATCAAGACGGAGCTGCGCGGCAGTCTCGCCCATTACGTCTGTTCGGCGCGGCACTCGGTGTGCGGCGTGCGTTTCGATTACGCGTCCGAGGACAAGGCCTACCAGAAGATCTTCAAGACCATCGTCGCGAGCGCGGGTCTGGCCGCGGCCCAGGCGGGCACGGAGTCGGCGGGACGGTACCGGGAGGAATTCCGCGGACCGGAGCATGCGAAGCTGGTGGTATGGCGCGACAAGCTGGGCGGAAAGCTGATCGGCTTCGACTACACGATAGCGCGCTATGGGGCGACGCTTGAGACGGTCGGCGAGGACATGATCAAGAACAAGGAGCAGGTGCACTTCAAGACGGCGGAAGGCGCCGAATCTGGAATTGGACTCGCGAAGGCGCAGGAATGGGAGGCCCGCTGGGAATTCTCCATTGCGGCTTCGAATCTTCCTGCGGCGATCGCGCCCGACATTCGCCGGCTCCTGCGGCTGGTGAGCTGAGTCATCCGTGGCGACGGGGGCGGCATGATGCCGCGATGACACGGGGATGGCGGGCGATGCGGTTTTGCCCGGGCTCATCGGGAAGCACATATTGTCCGGGACGGAAGACATTCACCTTGCGTTACGGTGCGAACTGGCGATGGGTATGTATGTTCGCTGTCAGGTCAGATGCACGGATCAGGATCGTGATTTGAGTCAGGCGCGACAGGGCGAGGGACAGGTTCTGCGTTAGCGTAGGCTACGAGACAGTCAGCTCAGGCAGGTCCAGGATTGGAGCCAACAGTCAGGGTTCGTCGGCATTGGCCGGCGGGCGGCGCCGCTCGGGCACGGTTCGACCGTGGAGAACCATAAACCATCAACCCCAGCTACCATGAAATTCTCCGAACTGCTTCATCAACGCGATGTGCTTCTCCGCCAGGCCCGGCTGGCCAACCTGGCCTTTGCCTACGAATGGCTGCGCGACTTCGCCCGCCGCGCCCGCCGGGCCCGCGTGCGCGGCGTGCTCACGTTGCGCGACGGCGATCCGGTCGGAGGCGAGCCCTGGCCCGTGCTCGTGGCCGACGAGATGAATCCATCGGTGCTGGCCGAGCACTTTCTCGACGAAGACGTCGTGGAATTGGCCGACATCCTGGCCTACGTGCACGACGGGGTGCGGCCGGAGGAACGCCATTTTCGGCTCGATGAGCTCGAAGGCACGATCATCCCTGCCCTCCGGCGTGAGCTGGAGGGGGCGGGAGTCCCGCCGCAAGGGTCGGTCGCACCGGAAGGGAACGGCGTCGACGACTAGCGATCACTTGGTGGCCGCGCCGATGAGGCACTCCCCCGGGGCGGCAAAGCCCTGCGGCGACTCGTAGCTGCGCATGGCCTCGGCGATCTCGTTCCACACCGACTCACACTCCTGGGGTGGCAGGTGGGCCATCATCCCCTTGAATCCGCCGAAGGCTTCCCGGGCCACCCGCACGTAATCGAGGGCCGTGGGCGCCTGGTGGGGCGCGGGTACCGCCTCTATGACGGGGTGGGCAAACCCGGCCTGCTCGAAGACACCAGCGAGGACGCCGGGGCCGCCGAGGCTGAAGGGACCCGGCAGTCCCGGTGCGGGCGGCGGCAGTTGGGCGCGCCGGCGGATCACGGCCGCCGGGACGGAGCCCCAGTCGTTGCGCTCGGGCGTGGAAAAGACCGCCACGGCGACCCATCCGCCCGTTTTCAGGACACGGCGCCACTCGCGGAGTGCCGCCACTGGATGCGGCAGGTACATCAGGCCGAGCCGACAGAGCACGGCGTCAAAAGAGGCATCGGGAAGGTCCAGGGCTTCGCCGTCCATCGCGCGGGTCTCAATCTGCCGGAGTCCGCGCTCCCGGGCGACTTGGCGCGCGAGTTCGACTATCCCTTCGGAGATGTCGGTCGCCAGCACGTAGCCATCCGGGCCGACCCGCTCGGCGGCACTGACCGCGGGTTCACCGGCGCCGGCGGCGATGTCCAGGACGCGCTGCCCCGGCTGGATCCGGGCGAGGTCGAGCATGCGGCGCGTCGCGCCGCCATACCAGCGATCCAAGGTCGGCGTCCAACGCCGCCAGGCGGCGCCGTCTCGGTTCCATTGTTCCCGCTGCGCCTGCTTGTACTTGGCGGCGTCGAATGAAGTTTGCGGATCGGCCATGACAATCTTCCTCCCGAATAGGTCGGTCCGAGTCCCGTTATTCCGCCTTGAAACGCTCGGCGTCCGCCTTGTTCCAGGTGATGGTCGCCTCGCCCCAGATGAAATTGGTGTCGAGGTAGGGGCCGAACGACACCTTCTCCTCGCGGGCGGTGCCGGCTTTGATCGCGCCGATCAGCTGCTGCATGTCGAGGAGGTACTGCATGGTGAGTTTTTCCTTCTCGCGCTTCTGCCAATAGTGGCCGCCGTACACGACCAGCTTGCTTTCATCGACGCCATGAGCCGGCGTCCGGATGTAGGCGATCAGGCGGTCGACGCTGCGGCGGTAGTGCGCGAATCCCCCGGCCGAGAAGAGCCACACGCCATGGCCCGAGCCCACGCCGTCGCCACTGAAGAGGAGGTTCTTTCCCCGGAGAAAAAATGCGGTCGAATGGTCGGTGTGGCCGGGAATCTCCAGCGCGTCGACGACGAAGCCGCCGCCGAGGTCCAGCGCCGGATGGCCGGCGATCGGCGTCGTCCGGTCGGCGGGAAAGATTTCCCGCCCCTTGAACTCATCCGTCTGGATCCAGAAGGTGACCTTCGGGTTGTCCTTGAAGGCCGGCAGCATGCCGGTGTGGTCGCCGTGGTTGTGCGTGACGGTGACGAGCAGCTTTCGTCCGCCGATTTCCCCGCCGACGAGGGCTTGCAGCGAAGCGACCGCGGTGGAATCCCACGTGATCCAATTGGACAGGTCGATGAGCAGCGCCTGGTCGCGACCGACAATAAGGTACATGTCGGAGCAGTTGTTGAATCCCCGCGGTTTGCCTTCGACGGCGGGATGGATGCCGGCGGGATTGCTCCGGTTGGAATCCTCGATGCGCATCACGCCCGGAATGATCGGGTAGACGGTGTACGGGCCTATTTCCCGGGTCTGGGCCACACAGGTGGCGGCGAGCAAGAGGAAGGCGAACGAGCAGATTTTCATCGGACGGGGATCTTCGGCCCCAAAGCCTGCGGAGAGCGCTGCAGGACGCAAGCTGGGCCGCGCTCCGAACAATGGAACCTGGCTCTTTTCGGCTGCCCAAGCCCTGATTCAGCCTTTGGCTTGTCATTTTGTTGCTGAAACCACGGCGTCCGATATCCAGGAGGCCGATGAAAAAACTACCCCTGCTTATGCTGGCCGGAATTCTGGCCTTACCCGCGATCGGCGCCGATGAACCGGCCAAGACCTCCCCATCAGCCGACAAGGTCATGTCTGTGACCGAAGCCAAGCTCTCCGGGCCATTCGTGTTGAAGGATGGCGCGATCTCCCAGGCGTCGACAACCGACCTGAGCGACGGCGGCCGCGCGGTGTTCACCTTCCAGGTCGCGGTGGCGGGGGATTATCTCGTGCACGGGATTGTGAATGCACCGGATGAGAATTCGAATTCCTTCTTCCTGAACATCGACGGCGATCTGCAGGACCAGATGATTTGGGACCTCGAGCCCACCAATGGCTTCGAGGAGCGCATCAGCAACTGGCGCGGGAACGGCGATTCCGAATCCAACGGGGAATTCGTGCCCAAGGTCTTCAAGCTCAGCGCGGGCGAACACAAACTGATCATCGGTGGCCGCGAGCCGGCATCGCTGAAGAGCATCTCGATCCGGCCGGCCAAGTAATCCCGAACCACGGCCCGGGCGGCTCGCGGACGTCTTCCATTCGCCCCGAAACGCAACGTGCAACGGCCTGACCGGGTACGGCCGTTCGCACGTTGACGGCGGGTGCATCATCATGCTCGTTGGGAGCCGAACTTCGTTCCGATGGCACCTCCGCGTCGCAAGCACATCTTCCGTCTTCCGGCCCCGGCTCCGGCCACGATCTATGTCCGTGCGGGCTTCAACCGCGTGCTGAGCGAGGAGTTCGCGGCCCTGAAGGCGAAGCGCGCGGAGCTGGTGCAGGACAAGGTCGAGGCGCACAGCCAGGGCGACCTCCGGGAGAATTTCGGGTTCAAGGCCGCCAAGGACGCGATCCGGGCGGTGGACCGCAAGATGGACGAACTCGACCGGTTCTACCTCCGCAACACGTTCATCGAGGTCGACCCTGGAGCGTGGCTCACCAAGCCGACGGACACGCTGCAACTGGGCCACGTGGCCGTGGTCGAGAAGGAGGACGTGGGGACGCCGCAGAAGCACCGGTTCACGTTTCTCGTGGCAACGTATGGCGAGACCGGCACCGATCCGGAGACAGGCATCGAATGCCTGCCGCACAATTCTCCGCTGGCGGCCGCCCTGCTCGGGCTAAGGGTGGACACGCCGACCCAAGTGACGCTGCCCGCAGGCCCGGCGATCCTCACCGTGCGCTCCATTCGTAATCCGACGCAGTCGGAGCTCGATCGCCTGCTCGCGCCGATCAAGCCGCCGGAGTTGGCGGAAGACTAGGAAGGCGGGCGCGGTCACCCTGAAGACCTCACGTCTTGACCTTTCCTGCGCGTAGCGATTTGGCGATCATGCAGGCCACGGCGGCCAGCAGGAAGTTGACGATGGTCTCCGACCATTGGTTTTGCGGCGAACCCGCCCACTTGGGAATGGGGTGCGCGAAGTGGCTCGGGAGCCAAACCAAGAGACCAAAAAGGATGATCATAGTCGCCTCCAGCGTCGCCGCCAGTCGGGGTAGGATTCCGCTGATCAAGCCGACGCCCGCGGCGATGTGAAAAGCACCGGTCAGATATACCAGGGGCAGCCGCATGGGGAGCCAGGCCGGCACGAAAGGCAACGTATATGCCGAATACGCGAAATGCGCGAAACCGTAGACCAGGCACGCGCCTCCGAATAGAATCCGTCCGACCCTAAGCGCACGGTCGCCAATGAGCGCCGTGGCGGCGACCGCGTGATCGCGCCGCCGGGACAGCGCGTAGAGCGTCCACACGCCCACCAGCAGCGTCACCGCTTCGCTGAACCCGTACCACGAGCCGACACTCAGCGGCTGGTGAAAGATCGGCGGTGAACTCACCGCGGCCCAGGCCACGGCGCAGACGGCGATGGTGATGGCGCTCGCCGCCAGGGTGCGCGCAAAGAACAAGCCGGCGCACGCCGCCAGGACGATGGCGCCAAGGCCATAGGTCAAAATCTTCGGTCCGGGGAGCGGACCCAACAGCGGGGTGAAGTCGCCATAGACGAAGCTGAGCCCGGCAAGGCCGGCCAACGAGATGGCGAACATGGCCTCGCCGATGCCGAATTTTTTCATGGGGGTGGATCCGCCATCCAGGCGATTCCTCACGAGCGAACAATCGCCAGACGGTGAACACCGTCGGCAGGAATAACCCTTCAAACACCTGGATCCACACGAATTAATGGGAACCCAGACCGTCTGGCTGACGGCTGGCAGGCAAGTCGATGAACCGACAAAGCAAATGCAGCCGATTGAGGCTGCCTTGAGTTCAGTTCGGGGGCGCGTCCAAGAATGCACGCCTGGAACAGGGCCGCGGGTTCCGAACCGAACCGGTCGGCGCGGAAGCGAGCGGCGGCTGAAGGACTTGGAACCTGCTTCCATTTGCGTTTCATCGGCGCGGGATGGTGTTTGATGGCATGGCGCAGGAACGCCGATTTCGGCGACGCCCTTCTCGGTGCCGGGAGAATTGGTTCGTTTTCTGCCCGCGGGTTTGCCCGAATGTCCGGCCTATGAAATCCAGTGCATTGCTTACCCTCGCTGTTCTTTTCGTTGTTTCGTCGGCCGGAGCTTTCGCCGCCCAGTTCAAGGCCCTGCTCATCACCAATACCGCCGGCTGGCACCACGACTCGATCGAGGCCGCCGTTCCCGCCCTCCAGGGACTCGCCAAGCTCCACGACTTCGATCTCGTCTGGCCGAACATGACGAGCGCGGTTCTGACCGACAAGGGACTCGACGGCTACCAGGTCATCATCTTTGCGCTGACCACGGGCGACATACTCAACGACGACGAGCAGGCGGCCGTCGAGCGTTTCGTCAAGTCGGGCAAGGGCTTCGTCTCCCTCCACACGGGCACCGACACGGAATACGACTGGGCGTGGTACACGAAGATGGAGGGAACCACGTTCCTGATCCACCCGGCCGTGCAGACGGCGACCGTCGTGGTGCAGGATCCCAATTTCCCGGGCATGGACCGGTTCGCCCCGCGGTCGCTTCGCACCGAGGAGTGGTATCAGTTCAAGACCCCGCTTCTGGCTGACTGCCACATTCTGCTGACGGTGGATGAATCGACCTACAACCCCCATGCCGACTGGGGCACCAAGCAGGGTGACGGCATGGGCGAAGTCCATCCCGTCTCCTGGTATCACGAATACGACGGCGGGCGCTCATTCACCACGATCCTCGGTCACCTGCCGGCCACTTGGTCGGATCCGGTCTTCCTCCACCACGTCTACGGCGGCATCTACTGGGCCGCAACCGGCAAAGGCTTCAAGGCGAAGTAAGCGGCGGCACGGGAGTCGCGGAGGTCTTCGCCGCCGGCCTGGCCCCTTAAGGCCGGCCCAAGGCTGACCTGTTCGGATCGTCCTTTGGGCCGTTGTTATTCGTTCACCCGCGGACACAGCCATCCGTTTGCAGACAGCCAGTCAAAGATGACTCCCTGCCAGCGATCACGCGGCAGGAGGAACAAGCCATGCTGGCCTTTTTCAAACAGGTGGGCTTCGACGGAAACGCCGGCGTGCCGAAGGGCTTCAAAGAACACGACGCTGTTGTCCACATCGACCAACCGGTCGTCGGCGGCCTGGAGGATCAGCGTGGGCGGTGTGTCCTGGGTGACCTGCAGCTCATTGGAGAAGAACCGGATTTTCTCCTCCGAGGGGTGCTCGCCCAGCAGCGCGGTGCGCGAACCCATGTGGGTGATCTTTGCGTCCATGCTGATGACCGGGTAGACCACGACGAGGAAGTCCGGGCGCAAGCTGAGGTGATCAGGATTGTCGACATAGGCGTTGTTGAAATGCGTGGCCAGCGTCGCGGCCACGTGGCCTCCGGCGGAAAAGCCAATGGCGCCGATTCGGTGCGCATCGAGATTCCATCCGACCGCATGCTGACGGGCGAATCGCATCGCCTGCTGGGCGTCTTGCAGGGGACCGATCGATTTGTCGACCATCGTTTGGTCGCTCGGGAGGCGGTATTTGACCACGAACGCGGCAATGCCGTGATCAACAAAATAGTTGGCCTGTTGAATGCCTTCGAACTCATAGGTGAGGCCGGCGTAACCGCCGCCAGGAAAGATCACCACACTGGCTCCCGTGGCTTTGATCTTGGCGGGCAAATACACCTGAACCGTTGGCTGCGAGACTTTCTGGATCCATCCTTTGTCCGCTCCGGATTCTTCGTTCGGGCCGGGCTTTGCGTTCGGAACGGCCGCGTCACCATAAAGCGGGAAGCTCTGCATCTTCGGCGGAAAGAAGTTTGCCCGATCGTCCGCAGCGGGGGTTGCCTGCCGGGCCGGCGCGGCCGGTGCCGCCTGGGCCTGCGCGCAGGTCGTGATCGGCAAAGCGCCGGCTAAACCCAGCGCGAATAGTGCGGTCAGCTTTGTAGTCATTGGGCGCATTGAGGAAGGGGGCAGGGGTTGCATCTTGACGGCCATGGGATCATGGCGGTTGGGCTGGCTGGATCCCTCAGCCAACAAACCTCCGCCAATGGAGGCGGATATTCGATGCCGCATGGCCAAGGATAGCGTGTCGGTTGTGTTTTGACTAATAGAAAAGGCCGCGGGGACTTGCGTCACCAGCGGCCCGTCAGACTGGAGGTTGTTGGCTGGTTTATTGGCAGGCTTCACACTCTTCGCCGCGCTTCATCGCCTCGATGGAACAAACGCGCTTCTCCTCGGCGGTGAAGACGCGCTTCGGAGAAGCGGCGTCCTGTGACGAGTGCCCTGTGGCAAGTGATGCGTCGGTAGCGGTGACAAAGGGCGCCTGGGAAGCCTCGGAAACAGCGACAGCCGCGGCGGCGTCGCGGGCGGCTGTCTCAGCCTTGGACTCGCCGGTGATGCCGCGGACTTCCTTCTTCACGGAGAGGGTGGCTTTCTCGATGTTGGAGGCGCCGAGCGAGCGGAGGTAATAGGTCGTCTTGAGGCCCGCGTGCCAGGCGGAGCGGTACATGTGGCTGAGGACCTTCAGGTCCGGGGACTTGAGCCAGAGGTTGACGCTCTGCGACTGGTCAATCCACTTCTGCCGGCGGGCGGCGGCGGCGATGACCCATTTGAACTCGATGCCGAACGCCGTGAGGTACTTCTCCTTCAGGTCGGCGGGAATGGCCTCGATGTCGGTCAGCTCGCCATCGAAGTACTTGAGGGCGTCGCTCATCTCCTGGTTCCAGAGGCCGCGCGACTTGAGGTCGCGGACGAGGTACGGATTGAGCACGACGAACTCGCCGGAGAGATTGCTCTTCACGTAGAGGTTCTTGTACGTCGGCTCGATGCAGGGCGAGGTGTTGGTGATGTTCGAGATCGTCGCGGTCGGGGCGATGGCGAGGACATTCGAGTTGCGCATGCCCTGCTGGGCGATCTTGGCGCGGAGCGGCTCCCAATTCATGCGGGCGCCGCGCGGCACCTGGATCGGCACGCCGCGTTCCTGCTCGAGGAGGTCGACGGTGTCCTGCGGGAGCAGGCCGCGGTCCCATTTCGAGCCCTTGTAGGTCGAGTAGCTGCCGCGTTCGGCCGCGAGGTCGGAGGAGGCCTCGTAGGCGTAGAAGGCGATGGCCTCCATGAACTCGTCGTTGAACTCCACGGCGGCCTCGGATGCGAACGGGACGCCTTTCACGTAAAGGGCGTTGGCGAGGCCCATGACGCCGAGCCCGATCGGGCGGTGGCGGCTGTTGGAGCGCTTGGCGGCCTCGGTCGGGTAATAATTGATGTCGATGACATTGTCCAAGGCCCGGACGGCGACGCGGATGGTTTCGCGGAGCTTTTCGAGGTCGAGGGAGCCGTCGGCCTTCAGGTGCGAGTCGAGGATGACCGACCCGAGGTTGCAGACGGCGGTCTCGTCGTTGGACGTGTTGAGCGTGATCTCGGTGCAGAGATTGGACGAGTGGATGACGCCGGCGTGATCCTGCGGGGAGCGGACGTTGCACGGATCCTTGAAGGTGATCCACGGGTGGCCGGTCTCGAAGAGCATCGAGAGCATCTTCTTCCAGAGCTCGAGGGCCTCGATCTTGTGGCCGGTGATCTTGCCCTCCTCGGCGAGCTTCTCGTAGCGGAGATAGGCCTCCTCGAATTTGCGGCCAAAGAGGTGGTGGAGGTCGGGCGTCTCGTTGGCGCGGAAGAGCGTCCAGTGCTCGCGGGCCTCCATGCGCTTCATGAACAGGTCGGGGATCCAGTTGGCCGTGTTCATGTCGTGGGTGCGGCGGCGGTCGTCACCCGTGTTGCGGCGGAGCTCGAGGAACTCGAAGATGTCGTTGTGCCAGGACTCGAGGTAGGCGCAGCCGGAGCCCTTGCGCTTGCCGCCCTGGTTGACGGCGACGAGCTGGTCGTTGTGGAGCTTCAGGAAGGGGATGACGCCCTGGGACTCGCCGTTGGTGCCGTGGATGTGGGCGCCGGTGCCGCGGACGGAGGTCCAGGAGCCGCCGAGGCCGCCGGCCCACTTGGAGAGATAGGCGTTGTCGGCGATGCCGCGCTGGAAGATGCCCTCGATGGAATCGTCGACGTAGTACAGGTAGCAGGAACTCAGCTGCGAGTGCAGCGTGCCGGAGTTGAAAAGGGTCGGCGTGGAGCTGCAGAAGCGGCGCGACTTGTAGAGCTCGTAAAGGCGGATGGACCAGTCCTCGCGGGTGCGCTTCTTTTCGTCGAGAAAGAGGCCCATGGCGACGCGCATCCAGAAGAACTGCGGCGTCTCGATGCGGCGGGAGCGCTTGCCGGTCTTGTCGATGATCAGGTAGCGATCGTACAGGGTCTGGACGCCGAGGAAGTCGAGGTCGAGGTCCGCGGTTGGGTCGAGGGCCTCGGCCAGCTTGGCGAGGTCGTATTCCTTGAGGCGCGGGGCGAGGCGGCGGATGGCGATGCCGTGGTCGATGTACTTGGCGAAGGCCTGCTGGTGGGCGCGCTTGAGGGCGCCGATGCCGTCCTTGACGATGTCCCAGCCGAGGACCTCCTCGTAAATGTAGGTGAGCTGGATGCGACCGGCGAACTTGGCAAAGTCGGCATCCTTCTCGATCAGGGTCTTGGCGTTGAGGACGATGGTGTTGTTGAGGTCGCCGAGGCCGATGTTGTCGAAAAGGGCCCGGCGGAGCTCGCCCTCGATCTGTTCGGCGGAGAGGCAGAGGTCGAGGCCGATGGAGGCGAACTCGATGCGCTTCTTGAGGTCGAGGCCGTCCCAGAGGAAGGAGGTGCCGTCGGACTTCGTCACGACGACCATGGAGTTCTGCTGGCCGGCGGCGGGCGCGGGCGCGGCTTCCGTCGAGCTTTCCGGCGCGGCGGCATCGCGGGCGGCGGCGCGGGTGGCGCGGTAGAGGATGTAGTCGGCGGCGACCTTGTAGTGCCCGGCCTTCATCAACTCCTCCTCGACCATGTCCTGGACCTCCTCGATGTGGAGGAAGGCCTGCTTGAGCATCAGGGCGCGCTCGGTGACGGCCCGGGTGATGGCGGTGGCGGGCGAGGGATCCTTCTGAAGCGAGAGGAAGGCCTTGCGGACGGCGATCTCGATCTTGGCCTCGTTCCACGGCACGACCTGGTGGTTGCGGCGGATGAGTTTGACGGTGACGCCGTGGGTTTCCTGGGCGACGTTGAGCTTGGAGGCGCGCTTGAGGAGGAGGCTCTTGGCGACGTCGTGGGCGTTGTTGTCGACGAGAGTCTTTTCGATGAGCACGTAGAGGTCGTGGAGCGACACGCGGACGGGCCCGCGCATGAGGGCGCGCTTCGTGAGGTTGGACGCCACCTCACGGGTCACATCGGCGACGAAACGCTGGTTCTTTTCGTTGAAGATATCCTTCTCGCCGCGAGCGAGCATGAGGTTGGCGAGCGAGCGGCCCACGGTGTCGGCGACCTCGCTGAGATCGAAGCGCTCTTCGCCGTGCGGGCAAAGGACCTGCACCTCGGGCACGGGGACTTCCTCGTCGCGGAGGACGTCGCGCCAGTTGTAATTGGGCTTCTGGTCGTTGGGTGCGATTGTAAGTTTCTTAAGGGCAATATCTTGCGCGATGGACGGCGGGTTCATGGCAAAAGCTGGGGTGAAGGGTTGTCGGGGTTGCGACGGCTCTGGCTCAGAGCTCGTCGTCGCTCGCCACGGCGAGCGCGGAAGACTTCTGGTACTCGGTGACGCGACCCTCGAAGAAGTTCTGCTCCTTCTTGATGTCCATCATCTCCGCGAGCCACGGCAGGGGATTCTTGACGCCCGGGTACAGCGGATTCAGCCCGCAGCCTTCGAGACGGCGGTCGGCGATGTAATCGATGTAGGCCGTGAAATCCTCGATGGCGAGGCCCACGGAATTGACCGGCAGGCAGTCGCGGATGAAGTCCTTCTCCAGCGTGACGGCCTCGGCCATGGTCGAGCGAAGCTCCTCCTTGTAATCGGCCGTCCAGATCTCCGGGTTTTCGCTCACCAAGTCCATGAAAAGGTTTCGGAAGAGCTCGATGTGGTTCGACTCGTCGCGCAGCGTGTAACGGAACATCTGGCCGATGCCCGGGAATTTGTTCTGGCGGTAAAGCGATAGCACCATGCCGAACAGGCCATAGAACTGGGTGCCCTCCATGCACTGGCCGAAGACGAAGATGTTTTTTGCCAGCAGGCGCTTGTTCTCGGGGCGGGTGAGGTCGATGTCCCGGCGCAGGTCGCGGGAGACGCGGTTGACGAACTCGTTCTTCTTCTCGATCGACTTGATGTCCTCGAACATGGCCTCGCACTCGTGCGGGTTGATGCCGAGGGACGAAATCATGTACAGGAGCGAATCGGCGTGGATGTTCTCCTCATGGGCATGGCGGCCGAGGACGAGCTTCAGCTCCGGCGCGGTGACGAGTTCGCGGACGACATGCTGGATGTTGTCGCCCACGATGCCCTCGGCGGCCGAGAAATAGCCGATGCCCATGCGGATGATCCAGCGCTCGACATCGGTGACGAGGCGCGGGTCGCGCCACTGTTCGATGTCCTTGCCCATGGGGATGTCCTCCGGCTCCCAATGGTTCGCCTTCATCGTCTTGTAGAGGTCGTAGGCCCACTGGAATTTCAGCGGGAGGATGTTGAAGTAGGGAACCTGGCGGCCGTTGATGACCTTCTTGGCGGCGAACGCGGCTTCGGCTTTATCCTGGTCGAGAACGAAAGTCTTGGCGCCGACGGAAAACGATTTTTGCATGGCAGTACGAGGTGCTTTTTCTGGGAAAAAAGGTGTGTGTCCCGTGGTCTAGAGACGGACGAAAGCCGCTGGCGAACCTTAGTTGCCAAAACTTCCTGACACGTTGTCGACCACCACAGGATGTGGATGCCCGGAACCTTGACCACAACTAATGGGAATCGCCGAATACACCGTCAAACAGATTAAAGTGATATCTTGAAAATTTTCGGTCAACTTTTGTGTCGACAATGCCGGCGTCGGTTTTCCGCGCGGTTTTGCGCGAGAAATTTCGCCGCCGCGGCAGGTTTTCCCTCGGAGAATGCGGAAAATTTGCCGCGGTCATCACTGCACGAAAATATTCTTGACGAAGGACCGCGAGAATCGGCGCACGCGCGCCCGAGGAGAAAGCGAAGCGGGCGCGACGCGCTTCGTGCCGGCCCCAGGAAAATCTTCGGCCCGGGAACACGCGGCAGAAGCGTCGGCGCCCGGGGGCGGCCGCGCGACGCCCCGCGATCACCGTCATGGCGAAGCGCCAGGCGCCGGCTCCCTGCGTTCGCGTGGCGAAAGCTCGGGCGCGAACGGCGGTTCGCCGGATGAGCGTGTCTCGCCGCCGGGACGCGCCCGCGATTTTAGAACGGGCAAAGAAAAAGGCGGCTGCGTTGGCAGCCGCCTCGAAGAAGGGAATCGATCCCGGAGCTTTCGCTCAGAACCGGATGCGAGCGCCGCCCTCGATGCGCCAGCGGGCATCGCTGTTGCTCGGCAGGAACTGCGAGGCGGCCGGCAGCACGACGGAACCGTCGGGATTGAGCGAGATCGTGGGCACCAGCTTGCCGTCGGCGTTGTAAGTGGCGCTGCCCAGCACGCGGTTCTGGTTGCTGTTGCTCGGCGAGCCCAGCGTTTCCACATAGTTGAACAGGTGCTTGTTCATCCAGCTGCCGAAGTTGATGAAATCGGCGAACAGCTCGACCTCGACCGGGCCGGCCACCTTGACCTGCTGCGAGACATGCAGGTCGAGGCGATTCTGCCACGGGGCGAAGAAGGCGTTGCGCGGGGCATAGCGGCCGGCGTACTTGCTCAGGCCGCTGCTGTTGAGGAACGCGAAATAGGCGTTCTGCTGCGCCGACGACATCGACGAGAAGACGAACCGCGGGTCATTCGCGTCGGTCGGGACCGCCACCGTGTCCTGGCCCGAGCGGCCGTCGCCGTTCAGGTCGTTGCTGTAGACGTAGCTGAAGGGCAGGCCGGTGTGGCCCTCATAATAGAGGGTGACCGTGGTCTTGGCCCGCTTGAGGAAGTTGAATTCCTTGCTGATGGAGGCTTGGATGCGGTCGCGCACCTCATAATCGGAGCGGGTCTCTTCCACGCGGTTCTGGTTGAACACGACGTTGAAGTTCCACTGCGATCCGGCGGTCGAGCTGCCGGCCGGCTGGGCCTCGGTGGCGCTGCCGCGGGTATAGGTCAGGTTGTAGGCCCAGCCATTCTTGAACGGACGATCGAGGGAGAGCGCGACATAGTCCGAGCGCCCGGTGCTGACGTTGCTCAGGCGCAGGACGTCGCCCCAGCCGCTGACGAGGCGGGACGAACCCGAGTAGCGCAGGCGTCCGTCGGCACCATAGCTGCTGAGCGAGGGAGTGTTCTGCGCGTCGGCGTTGAGCACCTTGAGGTTCAAGTTGTCGTAGAACATCGCCTCGAGCACCTTGGTGTGGATCCACTCAACCGAGAAGACCGCGTCGAGCTTCGGCAGCCGGAAGTCGGCGGCGAGATTGCCGCGGAGGTTGGTCGGCAGCTGCAGTCCGGGCTGGATGAAGTTGACCGAAACCGAGCTGCTCGAGGTGGCGGGCAGGCTGGTGACGCCGAGTGGATTGGCCGGGTCGAACTTGAAGGCGGCATCGTTTTCCGTGAAGCTGCCGGCCAGGTATTGCCCGAGGGTCGGGGAGGTGGCCGACGGGCGGGCGAGCGTGAAGCGGCCAAAGCCGGCATTGCCGTACGAGTTGGAGATCCAGACCCACGGATTGCGGCCAAGGAAGATGCCGAGGCCGCCACGGACCTGGATCTTGCGTTCCGGATCCACGGCGTAGTTGAAGCTCACGCGCGGGGCCAGGCGGCTGGTGCCGTCGATGGTCCCGTTGTTGCGGATGCCCGGATAGAAGCTGTTGAAGGCGGTGCTGAAGGCCGAATTCAGCGGCGGGGCGATCGGGCTGCCCATGTCATCGAGGCGAAGGCCGAACGTGATGTTCAGGCGCTGGTCGCGCTCCCACTTCGCCTGGAGGTAATAGCCGGTCTGGTTGAGGCTGCTGATATCGGTTCCCGGATAACCGCTGCTGGCGACGCCGCGGACGAAGCCCAGCGGCTTGTCATTGGCCAGGTTCAGCGTTGGGCTGTAATTGTACATGAACACGCCGTAGGAACCGCTGCGGAACAGGTTCTCGAAGTCGGTCTTTTCGTAGTCGAGGCCGGCCTTGAAGGTGAAATCCCGCCACTCGTAGGTGGCGTTGCCGCCATAGCTGTATTCCTTGCTGACAACGCCGTTGCCCATGCTGCTGACATCGGTGCCGAGCACGAGCGCGTCATTCGTGCTGATCGCCGCACCGGTCGTCGAAGTGCCGGGCACCCCGAGGAGCACGATTTCCGGGAAGTTGACCGGAGTCGAGCGGAGCGAGGTGGTGTCATTCTTCGAGTAGGAGATTTCCGTCTTCAGGCTCGGGGTCCAGTTGCTGAACAACTGGGTGGCCCAGACCTTTTCGTCGACCGCGAGTGAATAGAAGTTGGAATTGTAGCTGGTGATGCCGTTGACGTAGCTCGGGGTGGGGCTGACGGACGGAAGCGGGGTGGAGAGGCCGGTGGTGCGGAAATTCGGCGAGAACGGCTGCGAACCCTCCGTGCGGCTGTAGCGGACGGTCAGGCGGTGATCCTTGGTGATCTGCCAGTCCACCTTGGCCAGCTTCTTTTCGTCGGTGACCAGGTTCGGCGCACCCTGGCCGAAGGTGCCGAGATTAGGACTGCCCGGGAGGCCCTTGACCTGGGCGTCGACATTGGAAAGGGCCCCGGAGTCCGGGTTGAAGCCCGCGTTGGTCGGGCCGGAACCCGGGCTCTTGTATTTCTCCCAGTTCAGGAAGAAGAACAGGTGGTTCTTCCAGATCGGGCCGCCGAGGGTGGCACCATAGGTCCGTTCGAAAAAGGTGCTGGAGCGCTTGCCGACAGTGGTCCCGGATACATCCGGACCCTGCCAGCGGCTGGAAGTGTAGATGTAGTAGGTCGAACCATGGAATTCGTTCGTGCCGCTCTTGCTGACCACGTTGATCGTGGCGCCGGCAAAGCCGCTCTGGGTGACATCGTACGGGGTCAGCGCGATGCTGAAATTCTCCACTGCATCCAGCGAGAAGGGGTTTTTCAGCGAGAACAGGCCGGAACTGGCGAGGCCGAACTGGTCATTCACGCGGGCGCCATCGAGCGAGATCGAATTGTAGCGGTTGTTCATGCCGAGGGCGGTCACCTGCGGGAAATTGCGGATCGTGACGAAGGGGTTGGTCTTCATCATGTCGGCGAACGAGCGGTTCGACGTCGGCTGGTTGAGGACGCCGCGGTTGCTGAGCACGCTGCCGGCGCCGGTGGCATTGCTGTCGAGATCGCTGCGGGAGGCGGTGGCGACGAATTTCTCCAGCACTACGACCTCGCTCTTCGCGCGCAGCGTCACGTCCACGTCTTCGCCCAGGGAAGTCGTGACATCCGTCACCGGGGCGACGGTGATACCGGAACCGGTGCCGGTGATGGAATACGGGCCGCCGGGCCGCAGGCCGCTGAAGCGGAACCGGCCATTGGTGCTGGTGACGGCCGTGGCCGTTGAATTGGTCGGCACGTGGGTGGCGGTCACGGTGACGCCGGCAACCGGGTTGCCGGCTTCGTCGAGCACCGTGCCGGTGATGCCGGACGATACGATGCCTTGAGCATGTGCCTCGGGAAGGAGCGCGACCGCCAGGGCCGAGACAATGGCGAGAGCTAACGTTTTTAAGAACGAACGGTGCATGGTGTTGATGCAGTTTAGGTGTGAACTTCAGGCGGGGACAAGTTGCCTGACCAAAGAACTGGCGAAGGGAACGCCCGTGTCATAGGCGAGTCAAGCCCACAACCCCCGGGGGCGGGCAATCACCAGAGGAAGTTGCGCGCCTGTAACTTTTCCTTCTGGGTCGCCAGGCCCTGGCCCGGCCTCGCGGCGGCTTTTGTTTGAAGCGCACGCCACGATTTCGCCGCGCGCGGTGACGAAGACCCCGGTCGCCGGGGCCGTCACGCCCGGGCGGGCAACGCGATCGCGCCCGAGGCCACCCGGTGCAGGAACAACGCGGCGACCTGCGCCCGCTCCACCAAGCTGGGCAGGTGGCAGAACTCCTCGGGACTGTGCAAATGGTCGCCGACGCAGCCGAGCCCGTCGAGGTTGGGCAGGCCGGCGGCCGCAAGGATGTTGCCGTCGGAACCTCCGCCCACGTGTTGCCAGCCGAAGTCGAGCCCGCACTCCCGTCCGCACTTTTGCCACTCGGCGAAAAGCGCCGCTTCGACCGGCGTTTCCACCTTGGGACCGCGATTGAATCCGCCGCCGATCTCGAGCCGGTAGCCCTCGCGCGCATGCAGGGGCGCGCAGATCTCGTGCAGTCGCTTCAGGAAGAGCGCGTCATCGCCGGCGCGGGTCACGCGGGCATTGACGACGGCCTCGGCGAAATCGGGCACGATATTGGCCGCACCGCCGCCGCGAATCGCCCCGACATTGACCATGACCCCCGGGAGCTCGTCGATCAGGTCGGCGATCGGCGGGAGAATTTCGCAGAGGGCCAGGATGGCATTGCGCCCCGCAGCGGGGTCCCGGCCGGCGTGGGCGGCGCGGCCATGGCAGGTCAGCGTGAAAATTCCCGTGCCCTTGCGCGAACGCACCAGGTCGCCGTTGGCGCGGGCCGGCTCGAAGACCAGCCCGAGCCGGTGTCGCCTCGCGGCCTCGACCAGCAGCGGCGCCGAGCCTTGCGACCCCGTTTCCTCGTCGGGCCCGAGCAGGATCTCATAGCCGAGCGCGGCCGCCTGCGGCGTTTTCTCGAACGCCTGCAGCGCGGCCAGCATGACCACGAGTCCTCCCTTCATGTCGGCGGTGCCCGGCCCGCGAAGACGGTCCGGCGCCGGCTGGTCGCATTTTTGGAAAGGGTGATCGGCGCCGTAGACGGTGTCGTAATGACCGGTAAGGAACAGCTGCTGCGGCGCCTGCGGCCGCACGCGCACCCGCAGGGCTTGCGCCCGGGTGCCCGCCAGGGGCAGGCGCTCGACGACCGCCTTGGGCAGCCGGGCGAATTCGCGGTGCAGCAGTTCCAGCATCGCCGCCAGGCCAGGCAGGTTGTCGCTGCCGGAATTCTGGTCGCACCACGCAGTCAAAAGCCGGCGCAATTCGGCGGCGCGTTCCGGGAGTCGGGCGATGGGTTCGGGCGAGGCCATGAGGAAGGCGGGCGGCGGGGACGGATGCCGCAAGGGAAACCGGCCGGGCCGATTGGGTCGAGCACTTCGTGGGCCATTCGGTCTCCCGTCCGTCGAGCGTAAACAAACCGGAAAAGGCGGTGCGAAGGGTTGCAATCGGTCCCGCAAGCGACAATCTGCCGGCCAATGAAAATCGCTATCATCGGCGCCGGCAACGTCGGCGGTGCGCTGGGGAAAGCCTGGGCGAAGGCGGGCCACATGATCCTTTTCGGCGTGCGCGATCCGGCGGGCGGCAAGACCAAGCCGCCGCTGGCCGAGATCGGCTCCGGGGCGGTCTCGCTCGTCATTCCCGATGCCGTCCGGCAGACGGAAATCATCGTGCTGGCCACCCCGTGGAACGCGGTCCCCGAGGTCATCAAAGTGATGGGCGACCTGAAGGGGAAGATCATCATCGACTGCACGAACCCGCTGTTTCTCAACGCCGAGGGCAGCCTCAGCCTGTCGCTTGGCTCGTCGACCTCGGGCGCGGAGGAGGTGGCCCGGCTGGCGGTCGGGGCGCGGGTGGTGAAGGCGTTCAACACCTACGGTTGGGAGAATTTCGCCGACTCGAGCTACCCAGGCTACGGCGACCTGAAGCCGATCATGTTTTTTTGCGGCGATGACGACGACGCCAAGGAGGTCGTCGACCGCCTCGCGCGCGACCTCGGCTTCGACCCCGTCGACACCGGCGGGCTGGGCATGGCGCGCAGCCTCGAGCCGCTCGCCCTTTTGTGGATCCGCCTGGCGGTGCGTCGAGGGCGCAATCCGAATTTCACCTGGGCGATGCTCAAGCGCTGAGCGTCCTGCGCGGTGCTCCTGGCGCTGCACAAGCCCTACGGGGTCCTGTCGCGATTCACCCCCGAGCCCGGTTCCCGCTGGCGGACGCTCGCGGACTTCGGGCTGCCCGCCAACGTCTACCCGTTGGGTCGACTCGACGCCGACTCCGAGGGCCTGCTGTTGCTGGCGGATGAACCGGGTCTGAACACGCGCCTGCTCGACCCGGCGGGCGCGCACCGGCGGGAATATTGGGTCCAGGTCGAGCGCATTCCCGACGAGGCGGCGCTGGCGCGCCTGGAGCGTGGGTTGCGGGTTGGCGGACATGCGACCCGGCCGTGCATGGTGCGGCGGCTGGAGCCGCCACCCGTGCTGCCGGCGCGGGTGCCGCCGATTCGGGTGCGAAAGTCCGTGCCGGATTGCTGGCTGGCGCTGGAACTGGTCGAGGGAAAGAACCGCCAGGTGCGCCGGATGACCGCCGCCGTCGGCCACCCGACGCTCCGGCTCGTGCGGGTGCGCATCGGGAAATTCGCGCTGGGCGAGCTGGCGCCGGGCCAATGGCGCGAATTGGACGCCTCGGACCGCGCGCGCGTGTTCGCCTAGGCGGGACGCCCTTGGTTCACTTGCCGGCCAACAGGCGATCGACCAGCCGACCGATCGTCGTGCCGAGTGCCTCGCGCGGCGGTATGCTCACGCTATACGTGATGCCGGTGACCGGGTCGCCTGAGAGCGCGTCGCGGATATTGATCGTGAGAGACATCAGGTGGTCGCCGAAGTCCCACGTCCATCGGTCCTGGTAGATGACGATCGCCTGGGTGTTGTCGGGCATCATCGTGCGCGGGCCGACCTCGACCGCAAAGCCGCGGGCCTTGAGGACCGTCGCGATGTTCTCGTCGAGGGCGTGGTTGTCGTTCTGGTTGGTGACGACGAAGAAACGGGTGATGCCCTTGAGGCTTTTCATCGACACGACCTGCGCGTCGTACGAGGCGCAGCCGGACAGCCACAGCAGCGAACCGAGAACGGCGAACAGGCGAAGGATGACGCGGGGGCGACTCACGGGGAATTCTCCTCCCAGACTTGGGCGAGGTGCACGAGCGTTTCAACCGCTTTCGCCATGTCCTGCAGGCTCACCCACTCGCGCTGGCTGTGCACCTCATGCATGCCGCAAAAGATGTTCGGCGTCGGCAGGCCGCGTTGCGTGAGGTTGGAGCCATCGGTGCCGCCGCGGATCGCGGTCGATTTCGGCACGAGACCGGCGCGGCGGACCGCCTCCTGCGCGTAAGCCACGGGCCGCATGTCCTGCTCCAGCCAGTAGCGCATGTTCCGATACTGTTCGGTGAACGTCAGCGTGACCGTGGCCTTGGGTTCCGCGGCGCGCAGGTCGGCCGCGAGCCGCTCGAGCAGCGCGCGTTTCGCGGCCAGGCCGTCCAATTCGAAATCGCGGACGATCATGCGCACCCTGGCCTGCTCGGCGGAGGCGGTGCATTCGACGGGGTGGATGAATCCGTCGCGATCCGCGGTGCGCTCGGGCGACAGCGTCGGTGGCAGCGCGGCGAGGAAGCGGCCGGCCAGCCGCGCGGCATTCACCATGACGTCTTTCGCCCAGCCGGGGTGCGAGGCCACGCCGCGGATCTCGAGCACCGCGGCGTCGGCACTGAAGGTTTCGAAATCGATCTCGCCGGGACCCGAACCGTCCAGCGTGTAACCGCAGCTGGCGCCGACCCGGGCCAGGTCCAGGCCGGCCATGCCCCGGGCGATTTCCTCGTCGGGATTGAAGCAGACGCGAATCGGCCCGTGTTTGATTTCAGGATGGAGCAGCAGATGGCGGACCGCCGCCAGCACGGTCGCAACGCCCGCCTTGTCGTCGGCCCCGAGCAGGGTCCGGCCGCTCGCGGTGATGACGTCATGCCCGATCGCGTCGCGCAGGAAGGGCGTGGTCTCCAGCGTGAGCTTTTGCGCGGGGTCGTCCGGCAGCACGATGGGACGGCCATCGTAGGCGCGGTGGACGATCGGGCGCGCCGCCCCGGGCAGGTTGGTGGCGGTGTCGACATGGGCGAACCAGGCGATCGTGGGCGCCGCGCGGCCAGAATTTCCCGGCAGCGTGCCGAGCGCGTAGCCTTGGTCCGTGAGGGTCACGTCCGCGAGTCCCAGTTCGGACATCTCGCGTTGGAGCAGCCGCAGGAGGTCCCATTGGCCGGGCGTGCTGGGGCAGGTGGGCGATTGGTCATCGCTGCGGGTATCGATCTGGACGTAGCGCAGGAAACGCGCGAGGAGGTCGGCGGCATCGATCTGCATGCCCCGAACGGATATTCGAAACCCGCGCCAGCGCCAATGCAGAAGTGCCCGCGTGGGGGGAGGTCATGCGATTGGGACCGGCGGTGAAACCGGTTCGCCGGCCGCGCGTCAATGGACACATGAACGCAAACTTTCCTTTTCCCGGATCGAGGAATCACCTTTCGCGGGCCGGCCTGACGGCGGCCGTGCTGGCGGCAATCGCCGTGGGCGCCGCCCCGGCGGCGCGGGCCGACGTGCACGTGGGCGTGTCGGTCGGCCTGGAGCTTCCCCACGGCTACGCCGAGGTGCGGGTCGGCCGGGACCATTACTACGAACACCGGGGCGTCTTCTATCGTCATGGTCCGCACGGGTACGTCGTCGTGCGCGCCCCGCGCGGCGCGGTCGTGCGGGCGCTGCCGCCGTACTACACGCGCATCTACGTCGGCAACGTGATGTATTACCGCTATGGCGACGTCTACTACCAGCCGGTGCGCGAAGGCTTCGTCGTGGTGGATCCGCCCGCCGCTCCGAACCTGCCGCCCGTGCGCCCGGTCGAAGAGTACAAGTCGGTTTACGTGGGCCGGGCGGAGTACCTGTTCAAGGACGGCCAGTTCTTCATCAAGACGCCGGACGGCATGGTCTGGGTGAAGGCGCCGATCGGCGCCGTCACTGCCGATCTCCCGCCGGATGCGAAAAGCGTCTGGTACCAGGATATCGAGTACTTCGACTGTGACGACGTCTACTTCCGCAAGACGCCCGAGGGATACAAGGTGGTCGAGGCGCCCTGGAAGAAGTGATCTGGCCGGGGCCGCCCCGGTGCGTGCGGCCCTGCGATCGCCCCGCGGAACATCGCCGGGCGGGCCGGCCGCTCACTCGCCCGGGAAGGCGTACAGCGAACCGTCGAGCCCCCCGATGACGAGCAGTCCGTCCGCCAGCGCCGGCGCCGCGGCGAATCCCGAGCAGAAGGTGCCCGGCGGATGTGGCAGCGGCCAGCGCCAGGCCAGGCGGCCGGTGGCGCGATCCAGAGCCACCACGCCGCCGACATGGCGGATCTCGTAGGGGGTGTAGTCGGCGGTGCCGACGTAGACGAACTTGTCGGTGAGGACCGGCCGGCCCCAGGGGGCACCGAAGACATCCGTGCGCCAGACAATGCGGCCGTCCTTCGGGTCGAAGCACGTGACGCGGCGCAGGTCGGAGGCCCCGATGTACCCGAGGCCGTCGTTGCCCTCGATCGCGGAGGACTCGACCCACGAGCCCCAGAAGAAGATGCGCCAGTCGCACAGCCAGCGTCGCCGGTATCACGGCGCGGCGCCAGCGGGAGGAGGCGAGGCGTTTCATGGCAGGGGATAGGAGAAGACTAATTCGCGGGGAAGGCGACGAGCTTGCCGTCAAAGCCGGCGGCGATGACCTTGTCTCCGGCGAGAGCCAGCGAGCCGGCATAACCGCCGAACTCGCCCTCGGCGGCGGGCGGGGACACAAGGCGCCAGACGACCGCGCCGGTCCGGCGGTCGAGGGCGACGATGCCGCCTGCGTGGGCGATGACAGTGCCCGGGAGATTTTGCGACGCCGTGCCGGTGAACACGCGATCCGCGGTGACGAGGGGCGAGCCCCAGTTCATCCCGTGCACCGGCGTGGACCAGTGCGCGTGGCCGGTCGCAGGATCGAACGCGGTCACGCGGCTGAAATCAGAAGCGCCGATGTAGGCCACGCCGTCGCGGAGGACGGGCGATGACTCGACCCACGAGAACCAATAGGAAAACCTCCAGGCGACCGAGCCATCGGTGAGGTGGAAACCATAGAGCATGTAATCCCGGCTGCCGGCCACGATGGTGCCGCCGGCCACGAGCGGAGTGGTGACGACGCCGCCCCCGGTTTTCGCGCGCAGGACTTCGTGCCGGTCGCGCCGGTCGAGCATCACGATGGATCCATCCATCGTGCCGAAGAGCAGCAGGTCGGCGCCCGGTCGCGCGATGCCGGAATAAACCGGCGCCTTCGCCTCATGGCGCCAGAGCTTCGCGCCCGTGGCCGCGTCGATCGCATAGAGACCGCCATCGCTCGAGCCGGCGTACAGGACGCCGTCGGCCAGCAGGGGCGTGGGCGCACGATGATTGAACGTGGGATTGTCGGGCGCGGGCTTGCCCGCGATCTTCTCGTCGTGGAGCGGGACGGACCACCGCAGCGTGCCGGCGCGGCGATCGAGGGCGACAAGGTTGAAGCCCGTGTCGATGAACCAAACAGTATCGGAGCCGACGAGGGCCGCGCCATCGATCGCGTGGGCTCCGGTCCAGACCCAGCGGCTCGAACCATCGGCGGCATCGACGGCATGGAATTTTCCCTCGCGGGTGCCGACATAAACGACGCCGCCCTCCGCCACCGGTGGCGCCCAGGTTCCGGCTCCAAGGTCATGCGTCCAGAGCGGCGTGGGCGCCGGCGGAAAGGTTGGCGGCGCCGGCCGGGGGGCGAACTCACCGCCGCGATGGAGCGCCAGCGGAAGCCGGCCGGGGCCGAATGTTCCTTCCAGGCGATCACCGGCGAGGTGCAGGCTGATGTTGAAGGCCGGGTCGATGCGATAGTTGCCCGGCCCATCGGCGGCGACCGGGATGCCGAACGGCACGTTGTAGGTGAACATCGCCGGGAAATTGAGCCGGAAAATCAGCTCGCCCTTTTTGGCGCGGAAGAACTCGAGAGCGAACTCGGCGACCGTTCCCTGCGGTGCGGTGATGGTGCCGGTCCAGCGGCCTTCAATCGGGTCAGCCGCGGGCGGGGGCGACGGTTGGGCGAGTGCGATTGCGGCACCGAGCAGGAACGCGGCGGCCAACAACGAAGCCGCGGCTTCGCGCCGCGCGCGCGGGCGAAAGGGCAGGGGATGCATGCCAGCCGGTCTAGGGACGGTCGCGGCCGGCTCAATGCTGTTTCGACCGCGCCCCAACCGGCATCGACCAGCCGGTCATCGTCCGCGCCGAAAGCCCCGGGTCAATTGCGCCAGCGGCTAAAACTCACCGAGCCCCAGGAATTGCCGAGGCTGACGCTCTCGCCGATGCCGCGGACGAAGTCGTCGCGCAGCACCAGCGGCCGGACTGACTCGATCCCGACCGGGAATCGACCGTAACCCGAATACGCCGGGTTAAAAACCGACGGATAGTAATTAAAGAGCGGGCTCCCCGAGTAGCGGCTGAGCCCGACGCCGAGGTGCAGGCCCAAGTCGGGCAGGCTGTAATCGAGCCACAGATCGGCCCCGCGCATCGTGCCGCCGCCGCCCCAGCCATAACTCAAGGACAGCGAGCCGTGCACTTCAGGCTTGCGGTGCGCGCTGACGACATCGTCCGACCGGAGGCGCGGACGCTCCCGCGGCTGGAGTCGCACGAGGGACGAAGCGGCGATGAGCTCGTTGAGGCTCGCCAACTCGTCGGGCTTGAGCCGGTCCAGCCCGGTGGCCTTCATTTCCGCGTCCGATCGCCGGCTCGCAAACGTGCCGGTGAGGACAACCCCGGCCTCGATGCGCGATTCATCCATTTCGGCGGCGACAATTCGATCGAGCGCGGCCCGCTCCTCAACCGAGAGCCGCGCCAGTCCGCTGGCGGCCAGTTGGCCCGGGGTGAGCGTCGTGCTGAACCCGCCCTCGGCGGCGACGACCTGCGAACCGGCTCCGAGCAACCCGAGGGCCAGCCCCAGTCGGAGAAGCCGGAAAAGGGTGGGCACGGGCTTCAACATGGCGCTGAGACCCTGCTTGCACCCGTCGGTTCCGGGCGTCAAGCCGGGCCCCGAAATTCCCGCGCCCGCCGGGCCGGCCGGCGCAGGGAACGAACGCGAACTCATCGGGTCATTGGTGCCGGGTGCGGGCCCTTGCGTTCCGGCCCGTACCGCCTAACTTTTTACTACCAAGCTGAACATGAACAACAAAGGCACATTGATCCTTTCGCTTTCAATTGCGCTGCTCGGCGCGGGCTGCGTCGACACCGGACCGAACACCCAGCAGGGAGCGGTGGCGGGCGGGCTGCTCGGCGCCATCGCCGGAGGCATCATCGGCAACAACACCGGCGGGGGCAATGGCACCCGCGGGGCGTTGCTCGGTGGCGCGGCCGGCGCGATAGCCGGCGGCACCCTCGGCAATGCCGAGGACCATGCCCGCGGCACGATCTACGGTTCCGAACGCGAGGCCACGACCCAAGTCCAGGTGGAATCGCCGCCGCCCATGCCACCCCCGCCCCCGCAGCGTGAGGTTGTCGTCGTCGAGCGGCCGGCGCGCGAAGCGGTCTGGATCGAAGGCCACTGGGAATTCGACGGTCGCCGGTATCTCTGGGTGGACGGCTATTGGGAGGTTCCGCCGCCGCACTATCGCACGTATGTGCCGCCGCATTGGGAGCGCCGGGGTCGCATGAACGTCTACATCCGCGGCTATTGGCGGCTCTGATCAACCACCGCACTTATCCAATTGCATCCCGCCCGGCACCCGGGCGGGATTTTTTTCGCCCCCGTCGGTGCAAGGCGAGGGCGGCCCGGAACAGCCGCGCCGCTCAAGGCGCGGTGAGTCCCCGCCGGACGAGCAGCGGGTGGATGTCCGGTTCGCCGCCGGTGAAGTCCCGGAACATCTGCAGGGGATCGCGGCTGCCGCCCCGTGAGAGCAGGAGCTCGCGGAAACGATCGCCGTTGGCGCGCTGCAGGCCGCCGTGGTTCTTGAACCATTCCACGGTATCGGCATCGAGCACCTCGCTCCAGAAGTAGGAGTAGTAACCGGCGGAGTAGCCGCTGGAGAAGATGTGGGAAAAATACGTGCTGCGGTAGCGCGGTGGCACGGGCGCGAAATCCACCCCGGCATTCCGCAGGGCCGCCGCCTCGAAGTCGACCACCCCGGCGGCGCCGGGCACCTGTTCGGGCGCGAGCTGGTGCCAGGCCTGGTCGATGACGTTGGCCTCGACCAGCTCGAGGGTGGCGTAGCCCTGGTTGAAGCGGGACGCCGCCTTGATCTTCGCCAGCAATTCGGCCGGGATCGGCGCGCCAGTCTGGTAGTGTCGCGCGTAATGTTCAAGCACCTCCGGCCATTCGGCCCACATCTCGTTCACTTGCGACGGATACTCGACAAAATCGCGCGGCACCGTGGTGCCGGCGAAGCGCGGGTACTTCACCGCGGAGAACATCCCGTGAAGCGCGTGACCGAACTCATGGAACATCGTCCGCACTTCATCGTGCGTCAGCAGGGTCGGCTCGCCGGCGGGCGGCTTGGGGATGTTGAGGTGATTGGCGACGACCGGCTTGCGGTCGAGCAAGGTGGATTGCGGCACATACGCATTCATCCACGCGCCGCCGCGCTTGTTCGGCCGCGCGTAGTAGTCGCCGAGAAAAAGCGCCAGGGGCGAGCCGTCCGCATTGAAGACTTCGAACACCAGCATGTCGGGACTGTAGCCCTTCAGGTCGGTGCGTTCCTTGAAGGTGATGCCGTAGAGGCGGGTGGCCGCGTAGAACACGCCGTCGACGAGCACACGGCGCAGCTCGTAGTACGGGCGCAGCTGGCTTTCATCGAAGGCATAGCGTGATTGGCGGACCTTTTCGGCGTAGTACTCCCAATCGGCGGCGCCGAGCGCGAACCCGCCGCCGGCCGCGTCGATCAGGGCCTGCATGTCGGCAGCCTCGCGCCGGGCATTCGCGACCGCGGGCGGCCCCAGCTGGGCCAGCAGCCGGTTGACGACGCCGACATTGCCGGCGGTTTGTTCTTCCAGCTGGTACGCCGCGTGGCTGGCAAAACCGAGCAGGCGGGCACGCTCGGCGCGCAACAGCGCGATGCGGGCGACCACGGCGCGATTGTCGTAGTCACCACCGCGGTTGCCGCGGGCGAGCGAGGCCGCCATCACCCGCTTGCGGACGGCGCGGTTCTCGAGCGACGCCAGCGGCGGCTGCCCCGTGGTGTTGGTGAGCTGGATCGCGAACTTGCCGGCCTGGCCGGCGCGGGTGGCTGCGTCCGCGGCGGCGGTCACGGCGGCCGCGGGCAGCCCGGCGAGGTCGTCGCGGGAATCGACGATCACGGCGGAGGCGTTGATTTCCTTCAGCGTGTTCTGGCTGAACTGGGTGGACAGCCGGGCCAGCTCGGCATTGATGGCCCGCAGCTTCGCCTTGTCCGGTTCGGCCAGCTTCGCCCCCGCCCGGACGAAATCCCGGTAATAGCGCTCGAGCAAACGGTCCGATTCGGCATCGAGGCCGAGTTTTTCCCGCTGGTCATGGAGCGAGGCGATGCGCGCGAACAATGCGGGATTCAGGTTGATGGCATCGCTGTGCGCCGCGAGCTTCGGGGCCATGTCCGCCTCGACCTGCTGCAGCGTGGGATCGGTCAACGACGCCGTGAGGATCGAGAAGTCGCGCTGGGTCCGGGCGAGCAGCTGACCGCTGCGCTCGAGCGCCACCACCGTGTTGTCGAACGTGGGCGCGTCGGGGTTTTGGGCGATGGCCTCGACCTCGCGCAGTTCGTCCGCCATGCCTTGGGCAAAGGCAGGCGCGAAATGCTCATCCCGGATCTGCTCGAACGGCGGCAGGTGATAGGGCAGCGAACTTTCGGTCAGGAGGGGATTGGCCGGCATGGGGGCGGGTGCGTCAGCGGCGCCGACGGGGGCGACCGCACTGAACAGGGCGAACAGCGTCGCGAGCGACGCCACGAGGCGAGGTGAGGCGATAAGCATGGGGATGGAACGGGCAGGAGATACGCCGGCCCCGTGCTTGGCAAGGCTGCCGGTCAAGCCCCATGGACCGCCGCGGGCGGAGCGCCGTCGCGTCAGGGCGGCGCGCGTTAGAATTCGGCCAGGAGATGCTTGAGCTCAGGCAGGACGATCGGCTTCGGAAGCACCATGTCGACCTTCAGGGTCAGGTAGACGGCGTTGACGTCCTCATCGATCTCCGAGCTGTAGATGTAGATCTTGCCGCGGAAATCGATTTTCCGCAATTCGCGCACGACCTCCAAGCCATTCATCTTGGGCATGTGATGGTCGCTGATGAAAAGGTCGAAGGCCTTCGGATCCTGCTTGATCCGCGCCAACGCCGAAACGCCGTCCGAAAAACTCTCCACGGTATGGCCGTCGCGCTCGAGGGACTGCTTCACGATCTCGCACAGCTGCTTCATGTCATCGACATGCAGGATTCTCAGCACCCGCCGGGGGGAGGGAGCCAGTTGTTCCTGCCTGTTCGACGGACCGTTCATGCAAATGGATGTATGTATGATTGCCGGGGAATTGCACGCACGGTTTTTGAGCTAAACCTCTAGTTGAAGGAGCGCTTATCTATCCGCCTCGGCCATCGAAGTTTTTTCGACAGGCCGGCATTCAGCTCGGCCGCAGTCGTGGTCAGGGGCTCGCGCTGCGGAGCCGCTCCACCCGCTCCCGCAAGCCCGGCAGCGTTGGGTCGATCCGCAACGCTTCGTCCCAGGCGGCGAGCGCCTCGGCTTGGCGGTTGGAGAAATATAGCACGAAACCAAGCGCCGCGCGCAGACCGGCATCGTCCGGGCGCAGGGCGATCGCGCGCTGGTAGTGCGGCACGGCCTCGGCAAACCGGCGTTGGCGGGCACAGGCCTCGGCCCAGGCATTCTCAACTCCCGGGTCGTCCGGCATGGCATCGCGCGCGCGTTGAAAGGCTGCGTCGGCCTCGGTCCACCGGCCAAGCTGCAGGCTGGCGCGGGCGAGACCGAGTTGGGCGACGCCGAACTCCGGATGGCGGGCGATGGCCGTCTGGAATTCCGGCACCGCCGCGGCGGCATCGCCTTGCTGCAGGAGGATCCGTCCGATTTCCGCATGCGCCGCGGCGTGATCCGGCTGCAGTCGCACGACGTCGCGGTACTGCGCCAGCGCCTCGTCGACGCGGCCCAACTCGACCAGTTCGAGGCCATACTCAAAATGTGCCGCGGCATCCTCGGGCCGGGCGGCGAGCGCCACGGAGAAATAGGCGGCCGCCAGGGCCGGGTCGCCATGACGCGATTCGGCGATGGCGATGTCCAGGTTGGACGCCCACAGGTTCTCCCGGCGTCGCACGGCGGCGATCATGTGCGGCATGCCGGCCTCCCGCTGCCCGGCCCGAAGCAGCAAGCGGCCGAGTCGGTATTCGCTTTCGGCGTCGGCCGCGTCGAGCTGCCAGGCGGCGCGATAACAGGCGATCGCGTCCTCCAGGCGTCCCTGTCGCTCGCGCACGCGGCCGAGGGCAAAAAGCGCGAGCCGGTTCCGCGGATTGAGCTCGACCGCGCGTTCCAGATGCGGCGCGGCCTCGTCCGGCTGGTTGTCCATGGCCAGCGTGTAACCAAGGAAACCCTCGGCCACGCTGTTGGCGCCCGTGACCGCGAGGGCATGGCGGAAAAGCGTCGTCGGGCTGCGCCACACGGCCTCCTGGTTCCACGTGCGGGCGGCGCACGCCGCCAGGACCGCAACGCCGATCCCTGCGGCCCACGCCGGCCGGGATGCCAGCGGGCGCCAGTCGCGCAGCGTCCAGAGCGCCGCGATTTCCACCCCGAGCATCGGCAGATAGGTATAGCGGTCGGCCATGGCCTGGAAACCCACCTGCACGAGGCCGATCACCGGCAGCAGCATGGTGAGGAACCACGCCCAGCCGGCCAACAGCCATGGCTGGCGTTCGCGCTGCACCCACGCGACCGTGGTGATGGCAAGTGCCAGCAGGACGGCGCCAGCGACGAACACAAATGGCCAGGAGCCCGGGTGCGGATAACACACCGCCAGATCGAAAGGCCACAGGAACTTCCCGAGATAGCGCGCGACCGACACGAACGCATTCGCAACGCGGTCGCCCGGGGACACATTCAGCACGAACGCCCCCACCTCCCGCTGCATGGCCAGCGTCATGAACGACGCGCCCAGCGAGAGCCCCAGAAACGGCAGCTTCTCCAGCAACAAGCCGCGCCATGCCGCCCCCGCCTTCGGCGCGATGGCAGCGCGCTGCAACGGCCAGAAATCGAGCACGAGCAGGATCGCGGGCAGGGTCACGATCATCGGCTTGCACATGAGGCCGAGGGCAAAGCAGCCCAGGGTGAGAAGGTAGATGGCCGCCGCGGGCCGCCCGGCCCGGCGGCGATTCGCGTAGGCCGCATACGCCCACAGCGTCAGCAGGAAGAAGCAGCCGCTCATGACGTCCTTGCGCTCGGTGATCCACACCACCGACTCGACGCGCAGCGCATGCCACGCAAAAAGCGCGGCGGCGAACGCACTCGTCCAGCCGGCTCCGGTCAGCCGCCGCAGCACGAGAAAAACCAGCACGGAGTTGAGGGCGTGCCAGAGCACGCTGGTCACGTGGTGGCCCCCGGCACTCGCGCCAAACAACTGCCAATCCAACATGTGCGAGAGCCAGGTCAGCGGGTGCCAGTAGTCGGCTTTCCCCGTGAAGGCCCACACCACGCCGAGCCACGCCAAGCCACCCTGGACCTGGGCGTTCTCCGTGATGTAGGCGGGATCGTCGTAGTTGGTGAAACCGTAATCGAACGCCCGTCCGAACAGGAGCACGGTACCGGCGAACAGCGCGACGCCCACCGCCCATGAGTGCAGCGGTCTTGGCCCGGGCTTGGCGGGGTCGGATGGCACGGGTTCTACCTGAAGACCGGCTCTCCGCTTGGCAAGAGCGGCCGGGATTGTTCAACTCAGCCCATGCGTCCACCCCTCCACGCCCTGCTTGCGCTTGTCCCCGCCGCCCTGGTCGCCTCCGCCGGACGCGACTGGCCCGTCTACCTCGGCGACAAGGCGGCCAGCCATTATTCGGAACTGCGGCAGATCTCCACGGCCAATGTCGGCCGGCTCGAGGTGGCCTGGACGTGGCACGCGGGCGACGCGCGCGGCGGCAGCACGCAGATCCAGTGCAACCCGCTCATCATCGACGGCGTGCTCTATGCGACGACGCCGCAGCTCCGCGTGGTGGCGCTCGATGCGGCGACCGGCCGCGAGCTCTGGCGGTTCGAACCGGTCGAGGCGAACGGCGTCAATCGCGGCCTCGCCTACTGGACCGACGGTAACGAACGCCGGCTGCTGTTCGGCTCGAGCCACTGGCTGAACGCGATCGATGCGCGCACCGGGAAGGCGATCGACAGCTTCGGGGACCACGGCCGGGTCGACCTCGCGGCGGGTCTCGGGCGCGACGTAACCGGCCTCGCGATCCAGGCCAACACCCCGGGCGTCATCTATCGCAACCTGATCATCATGGGCATGCGTCTCGGCGAGGGTCCGGCACCGGCGGCGCCCGGACACATCCGGGCGTACGATGTCCGCACCGGCCGGATGGTATGGCGCTTCAACACCATCCCGCAACCGGGCGAGTTCGGCTACGACACCTGGCCCGAGGACGCCTGGCAGCGCGTCGGCGGCGTCAACGTGTGGACCGGCATGACGGTGGACGAGGAACGCGGCCTCGTCTTCTGCCCCATCGGTTCGGCCACCTTCGATTTTTGGGGCGGCGACCGTCGCGGCGACAACCTGTTCGCCGATTGCCTCGTCGCGCTCGATGCCGCGACGGGCAAACGCGTGTGGCATTTCCAGTTCACCCATCATGACCTGTGGGACCGCGACCCGCCGTCCCCGCCGGTGCTGCTGACGGTCCATCGCGAGTGCAAGGCGATCCCGGCGGTGGCCCAGACAACGAAGTCCGGCCACGTGTGGGTCTTCAATCGCGCGACCGGCGAGCCGCTTTTCCCCGTGAAGGAAATCGCGGTGCCGACTTCCGACCTGGCGGGTGAAGTGACCGCCCCGACGCAGCCGCTGCCGGCCAAGCCCGCGCCGTTTGCGCGGCAGCTGTTCACGGCCGACGAGATCACCGATCGCACACCCGAGGCGCACCGCGCGGTGCTGGAGCGCTTCGTGCGGCTGCGCGCCCACGCCCAGTTCGCCCCGCCGAGCCGCGAGGGCACGATCATTTTCCCCGGGTTCGATGGCGGAGGCGAGTGGGGCGGCCCCGCCGCGGATCCCGCCGGCGTCCTCTATGTGAACGGCAACGAAATGGCGTGGGTTCTCAGCATGATCGAGACCAGCGGCGGCGCGACGCTCGGCCAGCAAGTGTACATGCAGAATTGCATCGGTTGTCACGGCCCCGAGCGGAAAGGCAACCCGGCCGCCAACATCCCGGCCCTCGTCGATCTCAAGCAGCGGCTGACGCGCGAGCAGGCGATGGAAGTCGTGACGAAGGGCCGCAATGTCATGCCGCCCTGGGGATTTCTCACCGCGGCGCAGCGCCAGGCGGTCGTGGGTTTTCTCCTGGGCGAATCCGAGACCCCGCCGGATCGCGGCGGCGCGTCCGAATGGACCACCTACGCTCCCGATACGCGCAAAGCTCCGCCTCCGCCCTACACCCACACCGGCTACAACCGCTGGTTCGATCCCGACGGCTACCCGGCGGTGAAGCCGCCCTGGGGCACGCTCAATGCCATCGACCTCAACACCGGTGAATTCCTGTGGCGCGTCCCGCTCGGGGAATATCCCGAGCTGATCGCGCAAGGCCGTCCGCCCACCGGCACGGAGAACTATGGCGGGCCGTTGGTGACGGCCGGCGACGTGATCTTCATCGGCGCGACCAAGGACCTCCTGTTCCGGGCCTTCGACCGCAAATCCGGGCACGAACTCTGGCGCGCTCCCTTGCCGGCCGGCGGGTTTGCCACGCCGGCGACGTACGAAGCGGGCGGCCGGCAGTTTGTCGTCATCGCCTGCGGTGGCGGCAAGATGGGCCTGCCCAGCGGCGACGCCTACGTGGCATTTGCCCTGCCGCGGCCGAAGAAGTAGCGCCGGCGGTTCAAGCCGTCGCGGCGGCCGACCGCGGCCGCCGGCGGCAAACGCGAATCACGGTGGGCTTGAACGCGAGGTGATAGAGCGCGAGCAGCACGAGCATCCCGGTCAGCGCGTAGACGAGCCCCTCCGGCGTCGTCGGCACGGCCGGTTTGAAGACATGCCACGTGGCCGCGGCGATGTCCGTGTCGACATGCCGGACAAAGACGAACGGCCGTTCCCACACGGCGGCGCGCGTGAGCGCCGCCTGGGCGGCCGCGAGCTCATCGACCCGCGCCGCCGCCTGGGTCATCACGCCCGAAAGTTTCGCCACCGCCGGGTCGTGGTTCGCCGCCGTCTGCGCGACGAAGCGGTCGAGCGTGAGGCCGGCCTGGCCGGCGGTGTCCTCGAACTGCCGCAGGTTGCGCCGCGCCTCGTCGAGATGACCGCCGAGGCGCTGCAGGTATTGCTGCATGAATTCGGGCAGCTGGGAGAACAGGACGGCGCCGGCCGCGCACAGCACGCGATCCAGCAGGCCGTCGCCGGCGCCCAGCAATGCCCGGCCGGGGTTCATGGCCGGGTCACAGGCCGACCTCCTGGCGGACGAACTTGACCGCGGGGCTGCCGACCGAGAGCACGAGGTCGTGATAGGCCTTGAGGTTGAACGCGGCGCCGTACTTTTTCTCGGCCGCCGCGCGCATGTCGTCGTGTTCGGCCGCGCCGACGAAGTAGGTGGCGAGCTGCGTGTACGACAACTGCGCACGCTGCCATTTTGCCACCGCTTCGCCCTCCTCCTGGAAGCCGCGCCGCATCATGAGGTCGAGGCCCTGTTCCTTCGTCATGCCGGCCATGTGGATTTTCTGGTCCAGGATGGCGTTGCACACGACGCGGAGCCGCATCTTGAGCTGCTGCATCCGCGTCTCGGGCCCGCCGAACCCGGCCTCGGCCATCACGCGCTCGGCATAGACGGCCCAGCCCTCGATGAAGGAGCCGCTTTGGAAGACCGCGCGCACGAGCGTCGGCGCCTGGAACCGGTTCGAGTGCGCGAGCTGCAGGAAGTGCCCCGGCATGGCCTCGTGCACCAGCAGGTCGCGCATCATGTAATTGTTGTATTCGCGGAAGAAGGAGGTGACGCGCGCCTCCGGCCAATCGGACGGCGTCGGCTCGATGGCGACGAACGTCTGCCCGTTGGGTTCGAGCGCGCCGGGCGAATCGCAGTAGGCGATGCCGCGCCCGCGCTTGAACTCGGGCGTCACGATCAGCTCGATCGGCGTGTCGGGGACGGTCACGATGTCGTGCGCGCGGACAAAGTCGGTGCAGAGCTTCAGCGTCTGCCGGCCAAAGTCGACGACCGTGGCATTGTCGGGATGGACCTGGGCGAGGTGGTCGAGCACGGCCTTGATCACGGCGTGGCGGTCAGCCTCGGCGGCGGCGCCGGCCGAAGGGAAATAGTTCCGGTAGAGCGGCAGGGCGGTCGCGTAAAGCTGGTCGGTGACCGTGTCGAGTTCACGCTCGGCGCGCGCGAGGATCTCCTCGGGGGTGAGGTCGGAGGCGAGCGTGTAGTGGAGGGATTTCCGGTAGAGATCGGCGCCGATCCGGAAGTCGCCGTGCGAGCGCGGGAGCAGGTCCTTCTCGAGCCAGGCCTTGTAGGCGGTCAGGGCGGCGGCGGCCTTTTCCTGCAGCGGGGCAAGCTCGGCCTTGAGCGCCGGCGCCTGCGCCAGGAGCGGGTCGAGGCCTTCGCGCACGAGGCCGATGGCGCCGTTGACCTGCTTGATGGCGGTTTGCGTGTAGATTTCGGGCGGGTTCACCAGGTTGGCCTCGGCCTGTGCGATCACGGCCGGGATCGCCGCGAGGCGCTGCGCGGCGCTTTTCAGCCGGACCTCCGCCGGGGCAAAATCGCGGGCGGTGAGCAGGTAAATGGAATTGGCCAGGCTGGTGTTGTAGGACAGCGGGTCCCAGAACTGCGATTTGAGCTCGGTGACCCCGAAGATCTGCGCCTCGAGGTTCAGCTGGAGAATCTGGTAATCGACGCGGTTCGGGCCGGTGAGCTGCGAGGCGTTGATTCCGGCGAGCACGGCCAGGTGGTGCTTCATCGCGTCGACCTGTGCCTGCAGGCCGGCCGGGCTGTAGTCCGTCAAGGCGCCATCAAAGCGATGATCGCCGAGGCCGGTGGCGGTTTCCGGGTTGAAACGAAGATAATCGTCGAGGCAGGCCTTGGCCGCCGACTCGAACGCGGTGTCGGCGGCGGTTTTGGCTGCGGCGGGCACGACCAGGAGCAGGACGCCGACGCACAGCGCGGCGAAGGGGTGCGGGGATTTCATATGGGCCGGAATGTGATGGCGGCCCGGGTCCGGCTCAAGCGAAGACGCGCGCGGCGGGCACCGCCGGGAATGAGCATGCGGGGATGTCGCACCTTGGGAGGCGGGACGCCCTCGTCCCGCGGGTTGTCATTCGCGCTTGTCCCGCGCGGGGTGAGGGCACCCCGCCCCCAAAATCGCTCAAACCTGCGCGGAGCGCAGGTTCCACCGTCGATCCGGCTCAGTTGGTGATGTCGAAGGTCGTGCTTTGTTTCCGGATGGGCAGGTAGACCTTGTACCATTCCTTTTGCGCCGGGCTGTCGGTGTACGCCTTGAACGCGGCTTCGTCGGCGAACTCCATGACGAAGGCATGCGTCTTGGCGACCTCCGCGCCGGGAGCGTTCTGCACCTTGAGGGCGCGGGTCCAGACGTGCAGGAGGCCCGGGAAGCTGGCGGGCAGCGCCTGCACGCCGTCGAGCGCGGCCTTGACCTGTTCGGGAGTGGCATCGTCCTTGAACGCGACGGTGACCACGTGGATCACGGACTTGGGCGCGGTGTCGGCCGCGAACGTATTCAGGCCGAGAGCGAGGAGCCCGGCGAGGAGAGCGAGGATTTTCTTCATGGGGGTTGTTGGTTCGGGGGGTGGAAAGGCGATCCGCCGCGCTCAGCGATCCACGAGCGACATCATGCGCTCGGGATAGCGCGAGCCGGCGACGGCCTGGGCCGGGAACGCGGCCTCGATCTCGGCCAGCTCGGCGGCGCCCAGCTTCACGGCGAGCGCGCCAAGGTTCTCGTCGAGGTTCCGGATGCGACGCGTGCCGGGAATCGGGATGATGTCGTCGCCTTGCGCAAGGACCCAGGCGAGCGCGAGCTGCGCGGGCGTGCAGCCCTTGCGCCGGGCGACCTGCGCCACGCGGTCGACCAGGGCGAGGTTCTTGGCGAAGTTTTCGCCTTGGAACCGCGGCTGCGTGCGCCGCTGGTCGTCGGGCGCGAAATCCTCGAAACGTTTGATCTGGCCGGTGAGAAAGCCGCGGCCGAGCGGGCTGTACGGCACGAAGCCGATGCCCAACGCGCGGCACGCCGCCAGCGGGCCGCCCTCGGGGTCGCGCGTCCACAAGGAGTATTCGCTCTGCAACGCCGTGATGGGATGGACCCGCATGGCGCGCTGGAGGGTGGCGCCGCCGACCTCGGACAGCCCGAGGTAACGGACCTTCCCGGCTCGCACCAGGTCCGCCATGGCGCCGACCGTCTCCTCCACCGGCGTATCCGGCGCGAGGCGGTGTAGGTAGAAGAGATCGATCGCGTCCGTGCCGAGGCGGCGCAGGCAGGCGTCGCAGGCGGAACGCACGTACTCCGGTTTTCCGTTCACGATGCGCGCCTGGGGATTCGCCGGGTCGCGGACGAAGCCGAACTTGGTGGCGAGGAACACCTCCGGGCGCCGGGTCTTGAGCACCTTGGCCAGCAGCTCCTCGTTGTGGCCGCTGCCATACATGTCGGCGGTGTCGAGGAAGTTCACGCCGCGGTCGAGCGCGTGGTGAATCGTCGCGAGCGACTCCGCCTCGTCGCGCGGGCCATAGAATTCCGACATGCCCATGCAGCCCAGCCCGAGGGCGGAGACGCGCGGGCCATTCCGACCGAGTTTGCGTAGATCCATGGGACCGAGGCTAGCCATCCCCCGGCCAAAGTAAACCGGGACTGCACTCCAACTGTATCATCAGGCCGCCGCCGGCCCCGGGATTGACCCGCCCGCGGAATTGCCCCACGGGTTGGCCGCACATGGCCCGGAGCGTCGTCCTCGAATCCACGCTGCGCTGCCCGCGGTGCCGGTTCACGCCGCGCTGGTGCGTGTGCGCGGCCGAGCGCGCGGTGGCGGTGCCGCTGGCGGTCGACGTCTTGATCCATCGGCGCGAACTCCGCCGGCCGACCAGCACCGGCCGGCTCATCAACCGGATCGTGCCGGCGTCGCGCGCCCACCTCTACGAGCGGCTCGTCCGGCCGGAGCGGGACGCCATCGTCCGGCCCGGACGCGAACTCTGGATCCTGCATCCGCGCGGTGACCCGGCGCCCGCCGGCGTGCCGGCGGATGCCGTGCAGGTCCTGCTGCTCGACGGGAGCTGGACCGAGGCGGCCAGCATGCTGGCCGCGGTGGAAGGGTGGGGCCGCCGGGTTCGCGTGCCCGAGGCCGGCCCGAGCCGCTATTGGCTGCGCGGCGCCCGCGACGGCGCCCAGCGATCGACGATCGAGGCCCTCATCGCGCTGCTCGGTCATTTCGGCCTCGCCGCGGAGGCGGCCGCGCTGCACGCGCAGTTCGAGCTGCACGTCTACGCCGGCCTGCGGACCCGCGGGGCCAAGGCCCGGGCCGAGGAATTTCTCGCCACGAGTGCGCTGCCGCGCGAATTCCCCGACCTGATGCAGCAGCTGGCGGAACGCCGGCCGAACCCGGGCAGCTTCCGGCGCGCGGAAATTTCGGGGTGATTTTGCGCCGGGGTTGCGGCAACGTGTCGCCATGAACCGCGTCTTCCGGCTGCCCCTCGCGGGCTTGGTCCTGCTCCTCGCCGCGTGCGAACCGAAGCCGTCCGCGCCGCCCGAGCAGGACGAAGCCAATTACTGGCACGAGTTCTATTTCGGCAGCGCCATAGCCAAGGATCCGGCCATCACCTGGCGCTCGAGCGGGCTCGGAATACGAGTCATCACGCCCGGGGAAGGCCGGGCTCCGGGCATGACCGACCGCATCCGGGTCCATTACACGGGAAAATTGAAAGACGGCACGGTGTTTGCGGATTCGCATGCCGGCGCCGGCAAGCCCTCCGACTTCGTGGTCAACCGGCTGATTCCCGGCTGGGCCGCGGCGATGCCGTCGCTCAAGCCCGGCGGACACGCCGTGTTCTACATTCCGCCGCAGCTCGGCTACGGCGGCATGCAGAGCGGCAAGATCCCGCCGCATGCGGGGCTCATCTTCGATGTCGAGCTGATTGCGGTGAATCCGTCGCCATGACGCCCGTGGCCAGCGGGCTTGTCACGTCGCGCCCGGCGTGCCAGAGCAAGGCCATGCCACTTCACCCCGGTGCATCGTCCCGGTTGCGTTTCCTCCTTGGCCTCGGCCTCGCGCTCGCCGGGCTGGCGCCGGCGCCGGCCGCGAGTCCCGGCCTGGACCCGAGCGGCCTGCCGGCGACCAATCCGTCGCTGTTGAAATTCCGTTGGCCCGCGCGCTGGATCACCGCGCCGGCCGCGCCGAGATTCGATTACGGGGTCTATTTGTTCCGCCGGGTTCTCGAGCTGCGCGAGAAGCCGGCGCGGTTCGTCGTGCACGTCACTGGCGACGCGCGCTATCGTTTTTGGGTCAACGGCCGCTCGGTCTGCTATGGGCCGCAGCGCTGCGACCCGATGACGTGGCGCTACGAAAGCGTCGATCTGGCGCCGTGGCTCTTGGCCGGCCCCAATGTCCTGGCGGCGGAATTGATCGGTTACGGCGATGTCGCTCCCTACGCCAGCATGGGCCAGCGGACATCGTTCCTCCTGCAGGGCGACACCGACGCCGAACAGCCGGCCAACACGGGTTCCGGCTGGAAGGTCCTCGCGGCGACGGGCATTCGTCCCTTTGCCGCCGACCGCGAGAAGCTGCACACCTTCATGGTGGTCGCGCCGGGCGAACAGTTCGATGCCGCGCGGTTCCCATGGGGCTGGCAGAAGGCCGGCTTCGACGACCACGACTGGCCGGCGTCGCGCCCGCTCGACCCGGGCACGCCGCACGGCTGGGGCACGGACATCTCCAAATGGCTGGCGCCGCGAAGCATCCCGCTGATGGAGGAGACGCCCGAGCGGCTGGCGCGCGTCGTGCGGGCGGAAGGCGTGCAGGTGCCCGACGGATTCACCGCCGGCACAGCGCCGCTGAAGATTCCGGCTGGCGCGACGGCTTCGGTCCTGCTCGACAACGGGCGCGAGACAAACGCCTTTCCGCAATTGACGGTGAGCGGGGGCCGCGGCGCGCGCGTGCGTTTGCGCTACGCGGAGGCGCTGGTCGACGCCTCCGGCCACAAGGGCAATCGCGACGAGACGGAGGGCCGCCGGCTCCTCGGCACGGGCGATGAATTCAGCCCCGACGGCGGCGACCGGCGCACCTTTGCCCCGATCGATTTCCGGACCTATCGTTACCTGCAGCTGGACATCACGACCGGCGCCGAGCCGCTCGTGATCGACGACCTCCACGGCGTGTTCACCGGCTATCCGTTCCAGGAGAATGCGAGCTTCACCAGCGACGATCCCGAACTGGCCCGCATCTGGAGCGTCGGGTGGCGGACGGCGCGCCTGTGCGCACTCGAGACCTATGTGGACTGCCCCTATTACGAGCAACTCCAGTACCTGGGCGACACACGCATCCAGGCGCTGATCTCGCTCTATGTTTCGGGCGACGACCGGCTCATGCGCAACGCCATCGAGTTGTTCGACGCCTCGCGCATCCCCGAGGGGCTCACGCAAAGCCGGTATCCCTCCGCCAGCCCGCAAATCATCAACACGTTTTCGCTCTTCTGGGTCGACATGCTCCACGACTACTGGCGGCTCCGGGCGGACGACGAGTTCCTGCGCGCCCGGTTGGTCGGCGTCGACGCGGTGCTGGGCTGGTTCGAGCGGCACATCGACCCGTCGACCGGCCTGCTGGGCCCGCTGCCGTACTGGACCTTTGTCGACTGGGCGAACGAATGGGGCTGGAACGACGCGGTCGGCATCGGCGGCGAGCCCGCCGGCGCCCACACCGGCGGCTCGAGCATCGTCACGCTGCAATTCGCCGGCACGCTGCGGCGCGCCGCCGAGCTCAGTCGTGCGCTGGGCTCGCCCGCGACGGCCCTGCACTACGAACAACTCGCGGACAGCCTGTGCGATGCGGTGAACAAACTTTGTTGGGACCCGGGCCGGCGCCTTTACGCCGATACCCCCGCACGCAGGATTTTCAGCCAGCACGCGAACGCCATGGCCGTCCTGGCCGGCGCCACCAAGGGCGACGCCGCCCGCGAGCTGATGGCCCGCGCGGCGGACGACCCGTCGCTCATCCAGGCCACGACGTATTTCCGCTTCTACCTGTTGCGCGCGCTGAAGGTGGCCGGGCTCGGCGGGCAATACGTCGCGCGCCTCGGGCCCTGGCGCAAGATGCTCGCCCTCGGCCTGACGACCTTCGCCGAAAAGCCCGACCCGACGCGGTCCGACTGCCACGCGTGGAGCGCCTCGCCGGTTTACGAGTTGCTGGCGACGGTTTGCGGCATCGAGCCGGATTCACCGGGATTCGCCACAGTGCGAATCGAGCCTCACCTCGGCATCTTGAAGCGCGCGGCGGCCACGATGCCGCACCCGCGCGGGCCGATCACGGTAGCATTCGAGCGGAGCGGCACCGGCTTGAATGCCGAGATCACGTTGCCGGGCGACTTGAGCGGGACATTTGTCTGGGACGGCAGCGTGGTGGCGCTGCACGGCGGCGCGCAAACGATCACGCTGCCCTGAGCCCGCCTCGGCGGCGCCAGACAGGCCGCCCTGGGGGCAACGCTTCCCGCATAGGCCCAAACGGCGCTGGCAACGAATGCGCAGCATTCGGCAATCGGTGCGGTTCAGGTCCTGCTGGAAGGCGTAGGATGGAGCGAGCCACCTCCATTGCCGATGACGCGACACCGGAGAAGGCGCCCTGACGCCGCTCGGTTGGACGAACATTGGCTGGCTTCGGTCCAGCCACCGGAGGGAAGCCGCATATGCGGGCGAGGAAGGAGCGCGGCTTTGCCGGCGGCGTCAGCCCGCACCGTCGGAACCTGAAGGCATGAACCAACCCGGACATTCCCCGCCGACCCCAATCAGTGATCGCGCCACCCGTTGGATGGTGGCGGCGTGCGCGCTGGCCGTGGGAGCGATTGGGATGAGTTCCCTGTGGGGCTGGTTCGTGCTGGATGAATGGCAGCCGGTGATCGGCCGCGGCGTGCCGATGGCGCCGAGCACAGCGCTGGTGTCGTTGCTCCTCGGGCTCGTGGTGGGCGCCGGCTTGATGTGGGCGGGTCGTCCCCTCTTCCGGTACGTCGTCTTCGGCGTCGCGGCGGTGGCGGTTGTGGTGTCGCTGCTCGTGCTCGCCGGGAGTTTCGGGATTGTCAGCCTGGCTTGGGAGTACCGGCTCGCCGGGGTGGACGTCGCGGTGGCGGGACTGCCGTTCGGGCTCATGTCGCCGATAACGGCGGTGCTGTTCGTGCTTCTGGCCGCCGGGTTGATTGCGCTGTTTCCGCCCTTCGTGGCCAATCGGGCATTCCGGAGGACCACCGCGATCGTCATGCTGGCGGGCGCGATCTTCAGCGGTCTCACCGGCCTGGCTTACATAACCGGCGTGCCTCTTTTCTACGGCCCCGGCATCATTCCGATGGCATTTTCGACGGCGGTGGCGCTGACGGGGCTTTTCATGGGGGTCTTCCTGTCGGGCGGCGCCACGGAACTGTTCGGCCACCCCTGGCGCGAGGTGCAGGGCCGGCTGGTCCTGGGCTTGGGTGCGGTCGTTGGGCTGCTGATCCTAGTCGCTGCCATGGCCTACGTCGGGCTCTCGGGGATGCGGCGTTCGCAGCACGCGCTACTGGCCGGGCCCTTCACGAACGTCGTCGACCTGAAGAGCTTTCAGGTCAACGTGACCGCGGGACGGCTTGCGGTCGCGGTCATGCTGGAATTGCCGCCTGCCACCTGGGAGCCCCGGCTGGAAGAAGTCGACGCGCTGGCCCGGGCCAATGACGAGATTTTGCGCCGGGTAGGCGAGGGCCTGGCCGACAATCCCGCCGCCCGGAAGAAGCTCGAGGAGATTGTCGTGGCGCTGGCCGCGTACCGGCAGGGCCGGCACGCGCAGGTCCTTGACCTGCTCTCGGCAGGCCACGTGGCGGAGGCGAGGGCGATTTTCGTCGGACCGCAGTTGGAGCGCTTTCGGCGCTTGCAGGAGCTCGTGCAGCAGCTGGAATCGATCGAAATCGCCCGGGCCCGGGAGATCGTGGCCACGGCGGATCACCGGGCGCGCGCCTTTGTCGGACTGTTTGCCGGCGCCGGCAGCCTCTCGATCCTTGGCGCGATCATGCTGGGCTTCTTCCTGCGCCGCACGGTGGGAGGCTATGTGGCCGAACGCCAGCGAGCGGAGCACGCGCTGCTGCGGGCGAACCGGGCGCTGCGGATCGTCAGTAGCTGCAACCAGGCCCTGGTGCGGGCCCCGAGCGAATCGGCCCTGCTGCGCGACATATGTGAAACCATCGTCCGGGAGGGGGGCTACCGGATGGTTTGGATCGGATTCGCCGACAACGATCCCGCGAAGACGGTGCGCCCCGCGGCGCAGGCCGGCGCGGTCGGCGACTATCTCACCGCGGCCCGGATCACGTGGGCCGACACGCCCGCGGGGCGCGGTCCGACGGGCAACGCCATCCGGACCGGGCGGCCTTCGTTGTGTCGCGACATGCGCCATGACCCCGATTTCGCGCCATGGCGCGAACGGGCGCTGGCGCGCGGCTTTGCCTCGTCGGCGGTCCTGCCGCTGCTGGCCGAGGGCCGGGTGTTTGGCGCGTTGAGCATCTATGCGGCCGCGGCGGACGCGTTCGGCGACGACGACGTGAAGCTGCTGTCGGAGCTGGCCGATGACGTGGCCCACGGCATCCTCGTGCACCGCATTCGCGACGAGCGGCAGCAGGCGCAGTCCGCGTTGCGGGCGGCGGCGGCGTACAACCGCAGCCTGATCGAGGCCAGCCTGGACCCGCTGGTCACCATCGGCCCGGACGGGCGGATTTCCGACGTGAACGCAGCCACGGAAAAGGCCACGGGCCGGCGCCGGTCCGAGCTGGTGGGCACGGACTTTTCCACCTATTTCACCGCCCCGGAGAAAGCGCGCGCCGGCTACCAGCAGGTCTTCCGCGAGGGGTTGGTGCGCGACTACCCGTTGGAGCTGCGTCATGCCGACGGACGCGTCACCTCGGTGCTCTACAACGCTTCAGTCTACCGCAACGAGGCCGGTGAGATCGCCGGCGTCTTCGCCGCCGCGCGCGACCTGACGGAACTCCAGCGCGCGGAGGCGGAGGTGCGCGCCTTGAACGCCACCCTTGAGCAGCGGGTGCAGGCCCGCACCCGCGAGCTGCGTGAAAGCGAGGAGCGGCTGCGCGCAGTTCTGCGGGCCACGGCCACCGGGACCTTCGAGGTCGACCTTACGACCGGCGAGGGAAGATGGAACGACGTGGAGTACGAGCTCCTGGGCTTGAAGCCCGGGGAAGTGCCGCCCGGCCCGGAGTCGTTCTTCCGCCACGTCCACGCCGACGACCTCGGCCCGCTCAACGCCCAGTGGGAGGAGGCCATGCGGTCCGGCCGGCTGGAAGCCGAATTTCGCGTCGTGTACCCGGACGGGGAGGTGCGGTGGCTGGCGGGCAAAGGGCATTTCGTCGAAGGGCGGGCGGGTGGCGCGGGCGGGAAAGGACCGGCGATGTCGGCCCGGTTCCTGGGCGTGAACTATGACATCACCGCGCGCAAACACGCCGAGCAGGCGCTGCGCGAGAGCGAGCAGCGGCTCAACACCGCCATCCGGGCGGCGGCGGCCGGCGTGTGGGACTGGGACATCGCGACTGGCCGGCTCCAATGGTCGCAGGAAATGTTCCGGATGTTCGGGCTCGACCCGGCGACGACCCCGGCGACCTTCGAGACCTGGCGCCAATCCGTGCATCCGGCGGATCGCGCGGCGGCGGAGGCGCGCGTGCACGCGGCCCTGCGGAGCCACACGCGCCTCGAGAACGAATACCGCGTGCTGTTGCCGTCCGGGGAGACCCGCTGGATCGTCGCGATGGGCGACGCCACCGACGACTCCGCCGGCCAGCCGCGGCGCATGACCGGAGTCTGCATCGACATTACCGCGCGCAAAAAAGCGGAACTGGAACTGCGGCAGCTGGCCGCGGAGCTGAAGGCCGCCAACGCCGAGCTCGAGGCGTTCAGCTATTCCGTGTCGCACGACTTGCGCGCGCCCTTGCGCAGCATCGACGGGTTCAGCCGGATCGTGCTCGAGAACAGCACCGGCAAGCTGGATCCCGAGGACTGCGCGCACCTGCAGCGCGTGCGTGCCGCCAGCCAGCGGATGGGGGAACTCATTGATGCCCTGCTCAAGCTTTCCCGCGCGGTGCGGGCGGAGATGCGGTGCGTGACCCTCGACGTGAGCGCGCTGGCGCGGAACACGCTGGAGGAACTGCAGCGGGCCGAGCCGGGGCGGCAGGTGGAGTGCGTCGTGGCCCCGGGCCTGCGGGCGACCGCCGACCGGCCCCTGCTGCATCTCGTGCTGGAAAACCTCCTGGGCAACGCCTGGAAATTCACCGCCAACTGCCCCGCGGCGCGGATCGAGTTCGGCGGGCGGGAAGCCGGCGGCGAGCACGTCCTGTTCGTGCGGGACAACGGGGCCGGTTTCGACCCGGCCTACGCGGCCAAGCTGTTCGCGCCTTTCCAGCGCCTGCACACCCAGGACGAATTCCCCGGCCAGGGCATCGGGCTGGCCACGGTGCAGCGCATCATCCGCCGCCACGGCGGCCGCGTGTGGGCGGAAGGCGCGGTCAACTCCGGCGCGACGTTCTATTTCACCCTGCCGGTCCAGCCGGCGAAGCCATGAAAGCAAAAACCATCCTGTTGGTGGAGGACAACCCCGACGACGTTAAGCTCACGCTCCACGCCTTCGAGAACTGCGGCATCGTCAACCGCATCTTGGTCGTCAACGACGGCGTGTCCGCCCTGGATTACCTTTTGGGCACCGGCGCGCAGGCCGGGCGCAACCCGAATGACCAGCCCGCCGTCGTGCTGCTGGACCTCAAGCTGCCCAAGCTCGACGGGCTGGAGGTGCTGCGCCGGTTGCGAGCCGATCCCCGGACCCGGCGCCAGCCGGTCGTCGTGCTCACCAGTTCGAAGGAGGAACAGGACGTGATCGTCAGCTACGATCTCGGCGCCAACAGCTACATCCGCAAACCGGTGGACTTCGACCAGTTCACCGAAGCCGTGCGCCAGCTCGGCCTCTACTGGCTGCTGCTCAACGAGCCGCCACCGATCGGGAGGGCGGGAACTTGAGCAAGCCGTTGCACCTGCTGCTGGTCGAGGACTCCGAGGACGACGCGCTCTTGGTCGTCCGGGAGCTGACGAACGGCGGCTATGCGGTGACGAGGGAGCGGGTCGCGACCGCCGAGGCGATGCGGGCGGCGCTGGCGCGGGGCCAGTGGGACCTCGTGATCTGCGACTATCAAATGCCGCGCTTCAACGGGCCGGAGGCGATGAAGCTGTTCCGCGAGGCGGCCGTCGACATTCCGTTCATCGTCGTGTCCGGCACGATCGGCGAGGATGTCGCGGTCGCGATGCTGAAGGCGGGTGCCGACGACTACCTGATGAAAGGCCGCCTGGCGCGGCTCGTGCCCGCGGTCGAGCGCGAGTTGCGCGAAGCGGGCGAACGCCGCGTCCGGCGGCTGATGGAAGCGGAATTGATCGCCTCGGAGAGCCGCTACCGGCGCCTTTTCGAGGCCTCCCGCGACGGGATTCTCATTCTCAATGCCGACACGGGTGTCATCGTCGACGCGAATCCGTTTCTCATCGATCGGCTGGGGCTCGCGCGGGAGCACCTGGTGGGGCGCCGGCTGTGGGAGATCGCCAGCTTCCAATCCCTCGCCGCCGACCCGGCGGCGTTCGCGGAGATGTGCCGGCGGGAGACGGTCCACTTCGAAGACCGGCCCCTCGTCACCGCGGACGGCCGCCGGCTCTGCGTCGAGTTCGTCGGCACCGTCTATGCCGTCGACCATCACACGGTGATGCAATGCAACCTTCGCGACATCACCGACCGCAAGCAGGCGGAGCTGGCCTTGCGGCGGAGCCAGGAGAAGTTGCACGAGGAGGAGGCGCGATTTCGCGCCCTGGTGGAAAAATCATTTGAGGCCGTCACGGTGCTGGATGACCAAGGACGGCGCACATATGCGAGCCCCTCCACCGAGAGAGTGCTGGGCTACCGCACGGACGAATTGATCGGGCGCAGCGCTTTCGATTTTGTCCACCCCGACGATCTGGAGCAGACGAAGGCGGCGTTTGCCGCGCTCATCCGGCAACCCGCCGGGGCGGCGTCGATCGAGGTGCGTATCCTGCGGCGCGACGGCGTGGCCCGGTGGTTTGAAGTGGCGGGTACCAACCTGCTGCACATCCCGAGCGTGCGAGGCATCGTCATCAACTACCGTGAAATCACCGAGCGAAAGGAAGCCGAGGCGGCGCTGCGGCGGAGCGAGGCCGAGCTGAAGCAGGCGCAGCGCATCGCCTTGGTGGGGAGCTGGCAGCTCGACCTCGCGACCGGCCGGGTGTCATGGAGTGAGGAGCTGTTCCGGATGTTCGGGCTGGACCCGGCCCGTCCGCCGCCGGACCTCCCGGAGCACCCGAAGCTGTTCACCCCGGAAAGCTGGTCGCGTCTGGAGGTCGCCTTGCGCCGGGCCCGGGAGGCTGGCGAACCCTACGAACTCGAACTCGAAATCATTCGCACCGACCGCAGCAAGGGCTGGATGCAGGCGCGCGGGGAGCCGCGGTGGGATGGCACCGGGGTGTTGGTGGGATTGCACGGCACGGCCCAGGACATCACCGCCCTCAAGGAGACCGAGGCGAAGGTGCGCCAGAGCGAGGAGCGGTTTCGCAACCTGACCGAGAATATCAGCGATTGGATCTGGGAGGTGAATGCGCAGGGAATCTACACCTATGTCAGCCCGCGCGTGCGCGACCTGCTCGGGTACGAGCCGGAGGAACTGCTGGGCCAGTCCGTGCTGATGCTCATGCCACCGGACGAGGCCGGCCGGTTGGAGCCGATCTTCCGGAGCGTGGCCGAAAAACGGCAGCCCTTGGTGGCGATCGAGAACATCAACCGGCACAAGGACGGTCGCCGGGTGATCATCGAGACCAGCGCCATGCCCATCTTCGACGCGAACGGCACCTGGTGCGGGTACCGGGGCATTGACCGGGACATCACCGAAAGGAGAGAGGTGGAGAAGAAGCTCGAGCTTTTCCGCGCCTTGATCGAGCGCACCACCGACGCGATCGAGGTGATCGATCCCGCCACCGGCCGCATTCTCGACGTGAATGAGACCGCCTGCCGGACGCTCGGGTACACGCGCGGCGAACTGCTGGGGCTGACGGTGTTCGACATCGATACGAGAGTAAATCGGGCGACGTACGCCATGCGCGGCGAGCAGCTCAAGCAATCCGGGTCGTATACGATGGAGAGTGTTCACCGGCGAAAGGACGGTTCGGTCTTCCCGGTCGAGATCAGCCTTTCTCCCGTCACGCTCGATCGGGAGTACGGCGTCACGATCGTGCGCGACATCACGGAGCGCAAACTGGCGGAACGATCGCTGCGGCGGGAACAAGCGCTGTTCCAGAGCCTCGTCACGGCGATCCCCGACAACGTTTACTTCAAGGACCGGCAGAGCCGCTTCGTGCAGATCAACGAGGCCATGGCCCGCCGGTCTGGGCTGAAAAGCAGCAGCGACGCCATCGGCAAGACCGATGCCGACATCTTCGCCGCAGAGCACGCGCGGCAGGCTTTTGCCGACGAGCAGCGGATCATGGAGAGTGGCGAGCCCATGATCGACGTGGAGGAGAAGGAAACCTGGCCGGACGGCCGGGTCACCTGGGTCTCAAGCACCAAGGTGCCGCTGCGCGACGCCGATGGCCGCATCACCGGCCTGGTGGGCATCTCGCGCGACATCACGGAGCGCAAGAGCCTCGAGGCGCGCTTCCTGCAGGCGCAGAAAATGGAAGCCTTTGGCCAGCTCGCGGGGGGCGTCGCGCACGATTTCAACAACATCCTCGGCGTGATCCTCATGCAGATCAACCTGCTGCAGTTCGAGAGCGGGTTGACCGGGAAGCTGGTCTCCGGCCTCGCGGAGCTCGAGCGCTACGCGTTGCGCGGCGCCGGCCTCACCCGGCAGCTGCTCCTCTTCAGCCGGCGCCAGAGCATGGAGGCGCGCGGGCTCGATCTCCGGGTCGTGCTGGAGGACGCCTCCAAGATGCTCCGGCGGCTCCTCGGCGAACACATCGCCTTCGAGCTGGTGGCGGTGGATCGGGTCCTGTGGATCGAGGCCGACCCGGGCATGATCGAGCAGGTGCTGATGAACCTCTGCATCAATGCGCGCGATGCGATGCCGGACGGGGGGCGGCTGACGGTGGACATGCGGGCCGTGGTCCGCACTGCGCCGGCGTCCGCCGGCGGGCTCGCCGGCGAATATTGCTGCCTGGCGGTGAGCGACACCGGCTGCGGCATGGACGAGGCCACGAAGGCGCGGATTTTCGAGCCGTTCTTCACCACCAAGCCCGCGGGCAAAGGTACGGGGCTCGGCCTCGCGACCGTCTACGGCATCGTCCGCCAGCATCGCGGCTGGATCGAGGTGGAGAGCTCCCCGGGAGCCGGAACCACCTTCAAGATCTTTTTCCCGCTCAAGGACCAGGCGACCACGGTCCCCAGCACTGCGGGGGCCGCGCCCGTTACCGGGGGACACGAATCGGTGCTGGTGGTCGAGGACGAACCCAACCTTCGTGCCATGGTCTGCCTGGCGTTGACCCGGGGCGGCTACCGCGTGCGGGAAGCGGCCCACGGCCCTGAGGCCCTGCGCAAATGGGAGGAAGAAGCCGGCAACTTTGACCTGCTGCTCGCCGATTTCCTGATGCCCGAAGGTTTGAATGGCGTGCAACTCGCCACCCAGCTTATCCGGGCCAAGCCGGGGCTGAAGGTCGTCATCATGACCGGCTACGCGCCCGGCAGCCCCACGCTGGCGTCGCGCTGGCCGCCCGGGACCGTCCGGCTCAACAAGCCCTTCGACACAGTCAAGCTGCTCCAGGTGGTGCGGGACTGCCTCGACGCCAAGGCCGCGCGCTGAATATTGCACAGCGTAGTGCCCGGTCCTTTGTAGGGCTGCCGCTCGCCGGCATGCCGTGTCATCGCCGCGGCCCGGCGACAAGCGCCGGCCCTACGGGGACCGTCGGGGCACGGCGACGAGCGCCGTCCCTACCCGGCGAACCGGCGTTGACGCCATGCGAAGGACACGGCAAGGCCGACGACCCCGCCGGCGATCGAAGGCCACGGGGCCCAGTCGGTGTTGCCAGGTGCGCCGCAGATCTCGACCGATTTCCGGCCGAGCCACGCGCCCAGCGGCAGCCAGGCGGCGAGGCACAGCAGGCATTTCGGCGCCAGGCCGAAGAGCACGGCCGGGATCAGCCAGCGGAGCCGTCCGGATTGGCGCCGGGAGTCGGAATCAGGGAGTGGCGACGGCGGCTTCATAACGGTCGTGGTGCCGAACCCATTGCATGCCGTATTCGTCGTTCTCCTCGTCGCGACCCTTCGGGACGAGATCGAGGAGGTCGTAGGTGGTCATGACCACCTCCACGCCGCGGCCAAAGGTGGAGTAGGTATGGTAGACGGCGCCTTGGGTGTCGCGGGCAAAGACGCTGATGCCCGGCGCCTCGGTCTTCGGGAAATCCATCTTGCCGTAGTTGTAGTCCACGCCGCCGCGCGCGATTTCCTCCTCGGTGAACGACACGTGGAAGTCCTGGTTGAAGCCCGTGCCGTGCGACGACACCCAGTTGACGTTCCAGCCCATGCGTTCCTTGAACCGCAGGATTTCCGCGAGCGGAGCGTGGGAAATGACGGCGAAGGCCACGTCGCGCGCCCGCAGGTGCGGCACGGTCGGGTTGAAGTGATCGAGCATGAAGGAGCAGCTCTTGCAGCCTTCCTCCCAGCCGGGGCCGAGCATGAAGTGCTGGACCATGAGCTGGCTGCGACCCGCGAAAAGGTCGGCGAGTGTCACCGGGCCGCGGGGTGAGGCGAAGCGGTAGGGCTTGGTCATCCTGACCCAGGGGAGTTGGCGACGGCGTGCGGCGAGTCGGTCGCCTTGCCGGGTGTATGCTTTTTCTTCGCGCAGGAGTTCCTTGCGCGCCGCGAGCCATTGCTCCGGCGAAACGATCTCAGGGGATTCGAACGGGTTGGTTTTCATGGTTGGGAATTTGGGCAAGGCGGTAGCCTTGGGTGGTGACCTGACGGGCGGGAGGGACGGCTCCAGGAGCCGTCCGTGGTGGTGGTTCAAGGATGCCCCGGAGAGACATCCCGGTTAAGCTGCGGAGAAGTCAGCGCGGGGGTGGCGTGGCGTGGATTTTGTCGTAGGCGGGCTTGAGCCGGGCGTGGGTGGCCCAGAAGGGCGGTCGCGGTGCGTCTTCGAGCTCGGCGATGAGCAGGGCGAGGTGCGTGTGCCAGCCGGAGGCGTAGTTGGTGAGTTCGCCTTCCTCTTCGGCGCCGCGCGTGCGATGCGTGAGCACGAGGCGGACCTGCTGGTTTTGGGGTGTCAGCTCGAACGTCACCTCGGAGTCGTCGCTGCCGAACGTGAAGACCAGCAGCTTGGGCGGTTCGCAGCGCAAGACGCGGCCCTCGAACGTCACGCCCGGATCCTGCACCTGCGCATATTCCGCGGGCGGCTTTTCGTCGGGCGCGAGGTTCTTGTGACGCATGACGAACACGATTTTGCCGCCGGCCTTCTGCTCGGTCGCGCCACCGGCGAACCAGCGCGCGCGCTTCTCGGCGTCCGTGAGATACGCCCAAACCCGTTCGATGGGTCCGGGCAGGAGCCGCACGATGCGCACTTCGCCGCGCGCGGGAAACTGGCCGTAGGATTCATTGGCTTTCATGGGCAGGAGGGGATGGGTTTCAATTTGTCGGCGGGGTTTCCGGACGGGCGGGCGGGGTATTCGTCGCGGCCGTAAGTTTCTGGTATTCGGCCTTGAGCCGGGCATGCATCGGCCAGAACGGCGGGCGCGGCGCGTCCTCCAGCAGCGCGACGAGCTGCGCGAGACACGTATGCCAGCCGCCCGCGTAGCCGTGGAGGAACGGCCGATCCGTCCCGCGGCTCCGATGCGTGAGCACGAGCAGCACGCTTGCACCCTGCGGGGTGAGCTCGAACGTCACGTCCGACTCGTCGTCGAATGTGTAGCTCAACACGCGGGGCGGTTCCCAGCGCAGCACGATCGCGGCCATTTTGAAGCCGGGGTCGTGCGCCTGCTGGTGGTCCGCGGGCGGCGTCTCGTCGGGCGCGATGTCCTTGTGGCGGAAGAAGAGCTCCACCTTGCCGCCCGCCTTCGGCTCCATCGGGCCGCCCGCCAGCCAGCGGGCGCGCTTGGCCGGGTCCGTGAGATAGTCCCACACGCGCTCGATGGGGCCGGGCAGCGTGCGCACGATGCGCACTTCGCCGGGAGGCAGGAAACGTCCGAGTTCTTCGTTGGATTTCATCGGGAAAGATTTGTCGGGGTGCGCCGGGGCTGGGGGTCAGCGCAGCGCCCGCTCGAGGGCATCGAGCATCCGCGACCAGGACGCCGCCGCCTGGTCCACGAACGCCGACCAGCGGGCGCCCATGACGTGGGTGAGCTTCACGTCGCAGCCCTGGTCGTGCGCGGTGATTTCGACGATCACGCGGCTCGTCTCGGGCAGGCTGTCGCGCGTGGCCCAGGTGAAAACCAGCAGCCGCGGCCGCTCGATTTCGAGGTATTCGCCCACGTGATCGATCTCATTGCCGTCGCGTTCGACCACGAAGGAGAACTTTCCCCCGACGCGGGGGTCGACGCTCAGGCGCACGACGCGTTCGTTGCGGACGCCCGGCCCGAACATCCAGCGCCCGAGCCAGACCGGGTCGAACCACGCCGCGAAGATGCGCTCGGCGGGCAGCGTGAACCGGTGCAGGACGATGGCGTGGACGGGCGGGCTCACGGCTAGGGTTTCTTCTTCCTCGCGCGGTCGTTGCGTTCTTCGTCGGCCTTGAGTTCGCGCTCCAAGGCATCGAGGCGCTGGCTCCAGAAACTGCGGGTGCGTTCCAGCCAGGCCTCGAGTTCGTCGAAACCGGCGGGATTGAGCGTCTGGATGCGCCGCTGGCCCTCGACCCGGGTGGTGACGAGACCGGCCTCGCGGAGCACGTTCAGGTGCTGGGAGATGGCGGGCGCGCTGAGATCGAATTCGTCGACCAGTTCGCCGGAGGTCCGGTCGCCCTGCGCGAGGAGTTCGACAATGCGCCGGCGGGTCGGGTCGGCGATGGCCAGGAGGCTTTGCATGGGGCCACTAATTAAGCAGAAACTTAATTAAGCAAGAACTAAATTACTTGGTCCGCAGTTTTCCTGCGGGGGTGACGCCAAACTTTCATTGCGGGCCGGGAAATAATCGCCTTGCTTGGGCCCGGTCGGCTTACCCTTTCCACGCAGCCCTCAACCCGAAAATAAAATGCCACATGTCGTCACGTCCAAGTGCAACGGATGCAAGTTCACCGATTGCGTCGAAGTCTGCCCCGTCGCCTGTTTCTATGAAATGGACAACCAGGTCGTGATTCACCCCGACGATTGCATCGACTGCGGCGCCTGCGTGGACGTCTGCCCGGTGCAGGCGATCTATGCGGAGCAGAACCTGCCGGCGGAGTTCGCCGAGAACACCGAGTTCAACGCCACGCAGGCGCGTTCGATCAAGGACGGCGGTGCGGCCTCGATCACGACCAAGAAGGATCCCCTGCCCGGCGCGGAGGAGCGCCGCAAGTCGCTCGGATTTTGAGCCGGCAGGGAGCGGCAGGTTAGGCGGAGCTGTTCCCGTTAATTCGGATTCTTTCTGGATTCTTCGCTACGCTCAGAACGACAGGTTTCGAATTATTGACCTCGATACTGTCATCCTGAGCCGAGCGAAGGATCCAGTGGGATCGAACGGTTTCGCAATCGGCAGCGACTCCAGGGTAGCCTGAACTGCGCTACGGGAACCGCACCGTGGCGGTCACGGGAAAGTGATCGCTCGGAAACGTCGACAAGCCGTCATAGTCGACGACGGCGGCGGCATCGACCGAGGCGGGCGGCCGCATGAGGATCCAGTCGATCCTCTCGCCGCCGTGTTTTCCCGGCTTGAAGTCGTTGAAGCTGTCCAGGTCCTCGTTGCGCCGGTTCGCGGCGAGCTTCCAGGTATCGGCCAGACCCCCATCCTGCGTGAGGATCTCGTACGCGCGGCTGCTGCCGGCGGTGGAGTTGAAATCGCCGGCGAGCACGAGCGGCACGGCGGGGTCCAGCTCGGCCAGGCGACGGACGATGAGCGCGGCGGACTTCTGGCGGGCCACCTCGACCTGGTGATCGAAATGGGTGTTCCAGAAATAGAATTCCCGGCCGGAGGGGCGGTCGCGAAAGCGCACCCACGTGACCATGCGGCGATAGTGGTTGCCCCAGGTCATGGAGCCGATGACCTCGGGCGTGTCCGACAACCAGAAATGATCGAACGCGACGGGCTCGAGACGATCGGTGCGGTAGAAGACGGCGGCAAATTCGTCCTTGCTGCCGCCCGCGCGGCCGAGGCCGATCCACTCGTAACCGGGCAGGCCGGCGGCCAGATCGCGCAGCTGAGGGTAGAGGCCCTCCTGGGTGCCAAACACATCCGGCGCCTCGCGCACGATCAGCGCCTGCATGACGGGGCGGCGCGCCGGCCAGGCATTCGGGCCGTGCTCGCTGGCGAACCGCAGGTTGTATGTCATGACCTTCAGCGCGAGCGGCGGGAGATCGGCGCCGAACGCGGCGGAGGCGGCGGCGAGCAGAAACAGGGCTAGCTTGGAGAAGCGCATGGGCGCGATTGAAGCCGAAGGCCGCGCCCGGCCAAAGGAGAAAAATCTTCCGCGCGGCCGGCGGCTTTCAGGCGAGATTCGAAGCGGCGGGCCGCGGGGCCGTGACGGCGGGCGCGCCGGCTTGGCCGAAAAGCTCGCGCAAATTTGCGCGGAAGATGGAGGGGAAGATTGGCTTCGCCAGGATCAGGTCGACGCCGAGCTGGCGATATTCGACGTTAACCTGCTCCGAGAGTTCGGAGCTGAACACGACCACCTTGCCGGCATAGGGGAGCGTGCGCAGCTGGCGCACGAACTGCAGTCCGTTGGCCCGGGGCATGTGATGGTCGGTGATGATCAGGTCGAAAAGGCTGACAGCCCGCGAGACGAGCAGCAGGGCCTCCTCGCCATCTTCCGCCGTCTCCACCAGGTGCCCGTCCAGGATGAGCATGTGTCGCATCATCCGACGCAGCTCGAGCAAGTCGTCGGCATAAAGGATCCGCAACGGCCAGGGTGGGGCCGGACGGTGGGGGGAAAGGGGCGTGATCATTCGCGACTAGGCGAATAGACGCGCCGCGGGGTGACATGGTTCTGCGAAAAGGGTTTAAATACCGCCGCCGCGTCGCACCTCCCGTGGCAAATGGAAGGGGCTGAAACTGGGGTGAACACCGACTGGCTTTCCTCCGGGTGCGCAGAGGCGCCCCAGCCTCCGGAACGCCGCCGGCGGGTTCACCGCGGGGCGTTCTTGGGTTCTTCCGCCGCGGACGCCCGCTTGGCGACCAGGCGCTCGGTCGCGAAATCGCCGACGTGGCGTTCCAGCTTCATCTCATCGCCCTCGAGCGTACCCGCATAGGTGATCGGCATCTCGTTGCCCTCGACGGCGAACGGCTCGGTGAACGAAACGTTGGCGCCCTCGAGCTTGATCTCCTTCAGGTCCACCTCGCCGCTGCCCATCGAGCGCTCGAACTTGGCGTGGCCGGCGAGCTTGTCGCCGTCGCGCCGAATCTCGAACACGTACTTCTGGACGCCAATTTGCGTGTCGAACTCCGTGGTCCATCGGCCGGCCAGGTCGGCGGCGCGCACGAAACCGAGGGAGGTGCAGATAAGGGCGAAGGACGCGAGGAAGCGACGGGTGTTCATGGGATCGGCCCGAGCATGCACGCTTCTCCCGCCGTGAAAACAGCAAAGCGGCGGGCTGGCGGCTGGCTCGCCGCGACGGCGGGGGATGCCGGGCTTGGGCGTGCGCACGTTAACTGAGCTTCTTGGTCACGCAGGCCGGCGGCGCGGGGGTGAAAAATTCAGCCTTGCCAATAGTCACGCCTGACTAATCATATTTAGCTATGTCTTCCATCCCGGTGGCCTCCGCCGTCACTTCGCCGCGCCAGCACTGGGCGCTCGCGGTCCTGTGCCTGCTGCGCGAGCGCGCGATGCACCCGTACGAAATGCGCCGCCTGATGAAGGAGCGGCACAAGGACGAGCGCCTCGTGCTCAAGCCGGGTTCACTCTACAATGCGGTGGCCGCCTTGTTGCAGGAGGGCCTGATCGAGGAAAGGGAAACCAGCCGCGAGGGAAAGCGGCCGCATCGCACGGTCTATCGCATCACCGCGGCCGGCAAGGCGCGCGTCGCCGAGTGGATCACGCGGATGCTGGGCGAGGTTCGGCGCGACGCCTCGTCGTTTGCCGTCGCGCTGGACCATCTCGTGCATCTCACGCCGGCCGAAGCGGCCCCGGCCCTGGCGCACCGGCGAGAAGCCTTGGCGGCCGCCATCGCGGACATGGAGACCGTCCTCGCGACCGTCGGCCCGCGCATCGGTCGCATCAACCTGATAGAAATGGAGCACGACCTGGTGCTCTGCCGGGCGCAGCACGAGTGGCTGGGCCGGATCGTAACCGAGTTGCGCGAGGGCCGCCTGAACTGGAACCTGCGCGAGATCCTCGCCGCCGTCCGACCAAGGCGCTCCCGGTCGCGTCCACGGTCCAGCCGTTGAACCGGATTACCTTTTTTCTCATGAATCCTGCCTCCACGACTACCCCGGCACCGGGTCGCATCCCGGCGCTGGTCCTTGTTTTCCTCGCGCCTTTGCTGGCCGAAGTGCTTCCCGGCGCGACCCGCCTCAGTTCGTTGTTCGTGTTCCCGATCGAAATGTGTGTCTGGGGCGGCGGCGCCCTGCTGATCCGCGAGGCGGCCCGGCGCTGGGGCCTGGGCTGGCGCAACGTGCTGTGCCTCGCCCTCGCGCTGTCCGTGGCCGAGGAATGCATCATCCAACAGACGTCGCTCGCGCCGATGGTGATCCAGATCAAAGGGCAGGTTTACGCGCGCGCCTTCGGCGTCAATTACGTCTATTTCCTCTGGGCGCTGGCCTACGAGACGGTGTTCGTCGTCTTTCTGCCCATCCAGCTGGCGGAACTCATTTTCCCGCGATGGCGCGGCGAGCCATGGCTCGGCCGTGTCGGCCTGATCGTAACGCCGGTGCTCTTCCTGGCCGGCAGTTTTCTGGCATGGTTTTCCTGGACGCAGATTGCCCGCACCAAGGTTTTTCACCAGCCCGCCTTCAATCCGCCCCTGCTCGCCGTGGCGGCCGCCTCGGTTGCCATCATCGGCCTGGTGTTCACCGCCGTCGGCCCGTATCGCGCCTGGGTGGCGCGGGCCTCGTCCCCGCTCCCGCCGCCGGCCCCCCGGACTCTCGGAGTGGCGGGCGGCCTCTGGGCCGTTCCCCTGTATGGCCTCGTGCTCCTGGGCTTCGGTCTCGCGCCGGCCTTCCCGCCCGCGCTCGCCGTGGCCGGCGGTGGCGCGCTCGTGGCGGCGGCTCTGTTCACGGTGCCGCGATGGTCGGCCCACCCGGCCTGGGACCAACGCCACGGGTTTGGGATCGTCTTCGGCACCTTGCTCGGGGCGATGCTCGTCAGTTTTGTCGGCTTCATCGGCGCCGCGCGCATGGATCTTTATTTCAAGATCATCGCCGACGTCGCCGCGGTCGGCTTTTTCCTGGTCCTCGGGCGTCGCTTTCGGCCGGCGTCCGCAACCTGACCGCGATTGGGCCAATCATTCGCGCAGGTGCGCGCGCAGGAATCGGTCGATCAGCGCCAGGTTCTCCGGGGTGGTGAAGGCGGGGCCGCCGTGGCCGGAGCCGTGCATGACCTTGAACTCCACGGGCCGCCCGGCCCGCTCGTAGGCCCATTGGAGTTCGAGCGCCTGGTTGACCGGCATCTGCGGGTCCTGGTCGCCGTGCTCCAGCAGCAATGGGGGGTCGTGCGCGTCGACGTGGAAGAAGGGGCTGGCAAGTTTGGCCAGGTCCGGGACCTTGTCCGGCTGGCCGCCGAGCAGGAGTTCCAGCGCCGGCACGCGCACGGAGAGTCCGTGGGGCGTCGATTGCCCGAGAATGGTCGTCAGGTCGCTGGCCCCGTAAAGTACCACGGCGGCCTGGACGTCGGAAGACACGGCGGTGTTGGCGCCGATCGGGCCCTCCAGTTCGCCCTCGCCGTTTGTCACGCCAACCAGCGCGGCGAGATGCCCGCCGGCCGACGACCCGGCGACGGCAAAACGACCGGCCGGGTAACCATAGTCGGCGGCATGGGCGCGCAGGAAGCGAATCGCGGCCTTGAGGTCATGGATCTGCGCCGGGAAGCGCGCCTCGGTGGACAGGCGGTAATCGACGCTCGCCACCGCCCAGCCGAGCGCCGTCATGCCCTTGAGCTCGCAGTCTTTCCGCGATCCGGCGCGCCAGGAGCCACCGTGCACCCAGACGATCAGCCCGGCCGGCGCGCCGTCTGGCAGCAGGAGATCCAGTTTCAACTCGTGGTCGCCGACGCGGGCGAACGGGATGTCGGGAACAAGCTTTTCCGCGAACAACGCTGGGGCAAACAACGCGACGAGGAGCAAGGGCGTGGACCGGGGCAGACGCATGCGCCAGTGTCGCCAGCGCGGCGGGGCAGCGTCAAACGTGGAAGCGCCCGAGACAGAAGGTCCGATGACGAGATTCGGGCCCGACCGGCAAGTCGCTGGATCCTTCGCTGCGCTCAGGATGACCGACTCGAAGATCGTTTCGCAAGTCGTGTCATGTCTGATGTCGCCTCCGGCTCGGTACTGGGCGCAGCGAAGAATCCAGTCTGTTCGGATCGACGCACGCGACCGGTCGCGCGATCCCGTCGTGAGCCGCGCCCGAAGGTCAGATCTATTTCCTGTGGGAATCGGGGTGGGCCTCCGACTCGGGCACGATGCCGACGACCTGAAGTTCGCCGAGCGTCACCTTGCCCTCGGGGTCGAACTGCCGGATCAGCCGGCCGCTGTCCTGGCCGAAATATTTGGACGCCTTGGCCAGCATGTACGCCGCGGACTCATTGAACCGGTTGCCCTGGGCCTGGACGCTGACGCGAGTGATCCACAGCCTCTTCATCTGCCCGGCCTTCGCCGCCGCAAAGTCGTAGGCCGCGATGATTATGTAATAACGCTCGTTCTCGATGTCAGAAACCAGGTCGTCGTAGGCGGTGCCGAGTCCGGCAAAGCGGGCGGGAGTCTCGCGATAGTTGATCTCGTCGACATAGCCGAGGAGCTTGGCATTTCTCTCAACGGCTTTCCGGCGCATATCCTCAAACATCAGCATCTCGCCAACTCCAGGGTCCGATCCGCCGCCGCCACCACCACCACCGCCCAACATCGCGTTGAATCGTCCGGCGGGTTGGCGCCAGCCGAATGAGGTGGGAGAGATGCCGGTGTTGAGATTGCTGAGAAACGTATTCAAGCCCACGCGATAGACCGCGTCGTTAAATGGGATGGTCTTTCCCCAGGAGATCTCCAGGAGGAGCGTCGCCTGGCCGGCATTCTTGGCGAACCAGTAGTTCTTGGTCGCGAGCAGTTGCGCCGCCAGGCCGGCGACCTGCGGAAACTTGACTGGGTCGATCGATCCATCCTTGCCGACGCCGGGATAGTAGTGGCCCGGCGTGAGGGCGTAGTACACGCGCTTGTACGAGCCGTCGGGCTCGCGCGTCCGGTGGTAGCCGTCGCTCACGCGGGAAAATATCGCGGTGACAATGCGATCGTTCGACGCGGCGGCCGTCGCCAAGAGGGACAGCATGACGAGAACACCGCGAAACCAGGCGCGCATCAAGGCTCCTTCTTTTCGGGCGGCTTTGCGACCTGCGACTCGGGCACGACGCCGACGACCTGCAGCTCGCCAAGGTTCACCTTTCCTTCGCGTTCGAACTCGCGGAGGAGCCGGCCGCTGTCCTGGCCGAAGTAGCGCGAGGCTTTGGCGAGCATGAAGGCGGCGGCCTCATTGAATTTGTTGCCTTGGGCCTGGATGCTGACCCGGGTGGCCCAGAGGAGTTTTCTCTTCCCTTCCTTGGCCGCCGTTTTGAAATCATAGGCGGAGATCACGAAATAATAGCGCTCGCTCTCGAGGTCGGCCATCAGGTCGTCGTAGTTCGTGCCGAGCCCGGCGAAGCGCGCGGGCGTGTCGCCCCGGTTGATCTCGTCCACATAGCCGAGCAGCCGCGCGTTATATTCGTCGGCACTCCGGCGCATGTCCTGGTGCATCTGCATTTCGTAAAGGTTGTTTTGCAGCTGGTTTGCCGCCTGGGCCGCGAGGATTCGCTCCTTGCTCGCGGCGCCGTCCGGACCCCGGGTGAGCGGCTGGCCGCCGTTCTTCGCTTCCTCCTCCTCGAGCTTCTTAAGCGTGTCCGTGCTGCCCTTGAAGTCGTTGAACGCGGACGAGGTGGTCGACAGGTTCTCCCGCGAAAGGGCGTCGCTGGAGGGGATGGTCTTGCCCCAGGAGATGACGATGACGAAGTCGGTTTGCTTCGAATCCTGCGCAAAGCGATAGTTGCGGAGCGCCAGGAACTGCGCCACGAGCCCCGCAATCTGGGGGAACTTGACCCCATCGAGCGAGCGGTCGGCGCTCGCGCCGGCCGAGAAGATCCCGTTGGCGAGGGCGTAGTATTCGGGCTTGAACGTGCCGTCGGCCTCTTTCTGCCGGTGGTAGCCGTTGTAGGTGCCCGAATAGACCGCGGTGACGATCTTTTCATTCGAACCCCAGGCGACGGCGGCGGTAAGTGCGAGGAGGACCGAGGTGGTGAGGTACTTCATGGAAAATTATTTCTTCTCCGGCGAGTCATGGACCTGTGACTGTGGCACAACGCCGACGATCTGCAGTTCGCCGAGCGTCACCTTGCCCTGGCGATCAAACTCGCGGATGAGCCGGCCGCTGTCCTGGCCAAAATAGCGCGAGGCCTTCGCCAGCATGTAGGCGGCGGACTCGTTGAAGCGGTTGCCCTGGGCCTGGACACTGACGCGCGTGATCCACTGCTGCTTCATCTCGCCTTTCTTGGCGGCGGCGAAATCGTAGGCCGCAATGATGATGTAGTAGCGCTCGTTCTCGAGATCGGAAATGAGGTCGTCGTAATTGGTGCCCAAGCCCGCAAAGCGAGCCGGGGTGTCGCCCCGATTGACCTCTTCGACGTAGCCGAGCAGCTTCGCGTTGCGCTCGTCGGCACTCCGGCGCATGTCCTGGAACATCTTCATCTCATAAAGATCGTTTTGCAGGTCGTTCTCCGCCTCCTGCGCGAGGATTCGCTCCTTGCTCGCGGCGCCGTCCGGCCCCCGGGTAAGCGGCTGCCCGCCTTGCGCCTCGGCCGCTTCCAGCGCCGCGAGGTTCTTCATCGTGTTGGTGAAGTGATTGAAGGCGGACGACGTAACGGTCATGTTGGCGCTCGCGACCGCGTCACTGGAGGGGACCGTCTTGCCCCAACTGATCTCGAGCAGGAGCGTCGCCTGGCTGGCATCCTTGGCGAACCAGTAGTTCTTCGTTGCCAGGAGCTGCGCGGCGAGGCCGGCGACCTGGGGATATTTTACCGGATCGATGGACGCGTCCTTGCCGATGCCCGGATAGTAGTGGCCCGGCATGAGGGCGTAGTATTCGCGCTTGAACGAGCCATCGGCCTCCCGCTCGCGGTGGTAACCGTTGCTCGCCCGCGAAAACACGGCGGTCACGATGCGGTCATTGGCGCCCAGCGCGGCGGTGGCGGCACAAATAAAGCCGAGGGTTATCTTTAAACCGGAGTTCATCGCAGAAATATACGTTAATTCGGTCCGCAGCGGATGCGCGGCGCAAGGAAATCCTGCCGCCGACTCGCCCAGCCGATGATTGCTTGCAACAAACACGGCGGCCTCCGTGTGCTTGGCAGCACGCATGAACCCATCTGCCTTGCCCGCGGCGTCGTCACGGCGCGCCGGGTCTCCCTCGACGCTCCGGATTCCCGCCTTTCGCCGCTTGCTCGTCGCGTTTGTGGCGGGACTGCTGGTCACGGCCGGCGCCGCGCGCGCCGCCTCGGCCGGCCCGGCCGCAGACAGTTTCATGCCGTACGTCCAGCTCGCGCCTTTCGTGGTGAACGGGCAGCAGCTGGCGATCTCGATCCACGCCCGCACGGGACGCGACCGGCGCTATGCGCAGGACTTCGCCGAAGATGTGGTGAAAGTGGTCTACGAGGCCGTCACCCCATCGACGGGCAAGGGACTCGTGATCATCGGCCGGAAGGGAGAACCGCACCCGATCTTTGTCTTCCGGCAATTTCTCGCCCTGGCGCAGGCCGGGCGGCTGGACCCGGCGGTGGCGGCACACGGGCCGGAGCTGGTCGCGACGCTCGACCGCTGGCGCGAGGTGGTGAATGACGAACAAGGGAGACGCGACCAGGACGACCGGGAGTTCGAGAAGATCATCACCGCCCTCCCGCTGCCGCTCGCGGGCATCGGCGCCAAGCTTTACCAGGTTGCTTGGGCCGAAGGTTTCGACGCGGGAAAACTCGAGGCGAAATTGTGCGCGCTGCGGGCCGCCGATCTCGAGGACCGGCTGTTCACGCATTTCGACTGGGTCTTCTACCTGCCGCCGAAGAAGGCCTTCGACCAGGCCCTCGATGAACTCGTCGCGGATGCGGTCAAGGAGGACGGCGCGGGCTTCTTCGCCCGGGTCGCGATCAAGGGCGTGCTGGTGGTCGTGAAGCCGCGGATCCGCCGCGCCATCGAGGCCGTGCGGCAGGGACTGCTCTTCATGACGGTGGTGCAGGCCCGCACCGCCTATGACCGGGACCAGGTGGGCACGTTGACCTCCGCCTACGTGGAAACATTGGTGCCGGACGACGACGAGGGCCGGCCGGCGCCGGCCGGTGGGTCGGATCACGATCGCGCGGTCGCCGCGGTGCGGCGCGCCTTGAGCCAGCTGAAGCCGCCAGCACCCGTCCCGACGGCCACGCCCTGAGTTTCGTCTCGAATCCGAGGGAGTGCCGCCCAAGCTGCCGGCGTGAAAGCCTACTACTGCAAACTGCACGCGCCCCGCGCGGATTTCGCCCGGACGATGTCGCCCGCGGAGCTCCAGGTCATGCAGGCCCACGGCGCGTACCTGCGCGGCTTCGCGGCGAAACGCTGGGCGGTCGCGTTCGGGCCGGTCGCCGACCCGGCCGGCGCCTTTGGCGTCGGTTTGTGGGAAGTGCCGGATGACGTTGATGTCGCCGCGTTGTGCGCGGAGGACCCGGCGATCAAGTCCGGACTCGGTTTCCGCTACGAAATCCACCCGATGCCGTCGCTCGTGACGCGCGCGTGAAGCGGCGGGCGCGGCTAGAGCCCGGCCTTTTTCGCGGCGGCGATGACGGCGTCGTAGGCGGGCTTGCGCTGGAAATCGCCGTCGAAGAGCAGCGGCTGGCCGCGGCGACGCCAGGATTCCGAGTCGCGCAGGCCCCAGAAGGTCACCCGCGTGATGTCGGCGCGATGCTTCAGGAAGACCGCGAAGATTTCGCCGTAGCGCTGCGCGAGCTCCTGTTGCTGTTCCGGCGTAAGCGGCTTCGGGGGCGGGCCGATGAGGGCCTGCCTCGCCATTTCGGCATACGGCCCCCTCTGGCTCTCGGTCAGGATCTTGTCGATGGCGGCGGTCGTCTTTTCACGGATCTCGCCGATGCGCTGGTATTCAGCGGCCGTGATCGCTTCGCGGATTTCCTTGCCGGCCTCGTCGATGACTGGCGTGAGTTCCGCGACCTGGGCGTCGGTGAGCGACAACTTGGCCTTGGCTTCGTCCATCGGCGGGAAAAACCGCGGGCGCCAGGTGTTGCCGCCGGCGTTGGCGTCCACGGCGCCGCTCACGCGCCGGTCGTGGATGGCTTCGACGTCGAGCTCGGTGATCATGACCTTGAGGCCGAGGCTGGCGAAGATGCCGATGGTTTCGTCGATCTTCGCCGCGGTGGGCGTGGTGAGGTTGTAGTGCCCCTGCAGGCCGATGCCGTCGATCCGCGCACCTTGGTCGCGGAGGTATTTGACGAGCTCGACCGCGCGCGCGCGTTTGGCGTCGTCGGCATCCAGGTTGTAGTCGTTGTAGTAAAGCTCGGCCTGCGGGTCGGCTTCGTGCGCCCATTTGAACGCGAGGGCGAGGTATTCCTTGCCGAGAACGCGGTAGAAGACCGAATTCCGATACTCCCCGGTGCCGTCGGCGATCGCCTCGTTCACGACGTCCCAGCCGTGGACCTTGCCCTTGAAATGCCCGGCCACGGTCTGGATGTGATTCCGCAGGCGTTCGAGGAGGACCTCTCTGGTGAGGGTTTCCTGGCCGACCTCGGGCTTGGAGACCCACGAGGGCAGCTGGGCGTGCCAGCAGAGATTGTGGCCGATGACGGTGAGGTTGTACCGCTGGCAGAAGTCGATGAAACGGTCCGCCGCGCCGAAGTGAAACTCGTCCGGCTTGGGCTCGACCAACTCCCATTTCATGTCGTTCTCGGCCGTGGCGCAGTTGAACTCGCTGGTGATCAGCTTGGTGGTCTGCGGATCGGTGTCGCCAAACTGCCGTGGATTCAGGGCCACGCCGACGAGGAATGCCTTCTGGAACGTATCCTTGAGCGTGGCGGTCGGCGGGGCTTTCGGGGCGGCCAGCTCGGCCGGCGCCGGCGTTTCAGCCGCAGTCACGAACGAGCAGGTGAGGGCGAAGGCGGGGACAAGGGCGAGGCGGAAGGCGCGCAGCGGTGATTTCATGGGGAGGTACAGACAATCACGGAAACGCGCAGGCGGGCAAGCGCCGGGCCAATCACATATTGGACCGGCGCGCTGAAGCGTCGGCAGGCCCCGGCCGGGCGGCGCGCCCGATGTGATCACGGGGAGCGACAGGTCGCGTCAGGCCGTGGATGGAGCTTCCGGTGTCCGCGCCAGGCCATCGACGTGCTAAAGATGTTTCAAAAACGCCGGCGGGCCCGTTTGTGACATCGTATTTATTGGAGTACCGGGAACAAGGGGGACGATAATGCCGTCGGATGAGCGAACCGGAGCCAATTGCACCTGACCGCGAGGGGGCCGAAGAGGTCACGGTGCGGGAGCTTTGGCAGCGTGCCATCGGCAAGGTTTTCAAACTCACGAGCAAGCCGCATGGCGTGCGCAACGTCACGTACACGCAGGTGAGGGCGGTCCGCGACGTTGCCGCCGGCGACTTCGACATCGAGGTGTCCTGCATCGAGGTCGTGGCGCGGGTGATCGAGGGCAAGCGGATGTACAGCAATATCTGCAAGGAAGGCGTGCTGCACCAGACGGCGGACAGCCTGCTGTTGCCGGCCGGGTTCGGCTCGGAGTGCCCGGTGGCGGAATTCGACAAGGTGACGAACGCGATCGTGGCTTACACCAATACTTACCTGGATTGGGCCATGGAGGATGAACCGGAGCAGCAGACCGAAATCGGCATTCCCCTGGACCTGCCGCATCTCGAGCTGACCGACATGGAGGCGAGCCTGGTCCGCCATTCGCCGTTCCTGGTCAAGGACCGGTACCTCCTCTCGCCGAATTCGATCGCCGCGGCGCGTGTCTCCCTCCGGCAGGAGATGCAGCGGGCCTGGCGCAACATCAACCTGCCGGACGCCGTGGACGCCGCCTATGTGGAGAACAAAAACGAGGCAGCCGCATCGCTGAACGCGAAACTGAGCGGCGCGCAGCGCGAGGCAGCCTCGCGGAAGGGCGCGAGCGGAAACGCCCTGCAGCTGGACAGCCTGTGCCTGGCCCTGCTCGGGCAACCGTCGGCGACCTCGATCAGCTGGGTCACGGCCAATCCCAGCGAAGATGGACCGGTTTGCTGCGTGGGGCTCGCTTGCACCCCGCTCGAGTTCGTGCGCTGGGCGCACGTGTCCGGCAAGCTGGTGTCGGTCGAACTCGCCTCGCGCAAACGACTGATGGACTTCTTCGGCGGCTGGAACCAGGCCTACACCGGTCCCGACGCCGACGGAGTCTACCCGCTGCTGAAGCTGGCGACCGGCTGAACGGAAGCCGACGTTTGCGAGCAGGGCGGTGTCAGCCGCCGCAGTCGGTCACCGCGATCGCGGTCGCCGGCTTACGCGGCCGATTCGACGGGAAGCTTGGCGTTCTGCCAGCCCTTGATGCCGGCCGACATGACCATGGCGTTCTGAAAACCCAGCTTCTTGGCGCGGCTCGCCGCCTTGGGTCCCTTGCTGCACAGGAAATTGGAGCAGTAGAACACGACGGTGTCGGCCTTGTCGACCGGCAGGTCCTTCGCCTTGAAATTTTCCGGGTCGAGATTCTTCGCCCCCGGAATGTGGGTCTGGCGCCACGTCTCGGGAGCGTTGACGTCGACGACGGTGATGGGCTCGGCCTGCATCAATTGGTTCAGGTCGGCCGGGGAAATGGACCGGAGTCCCATGAAGAGCGCATACATGTCGATTCCTTGTTGAGGTTTCACCGTAAACAACCCGGGGGCGGGTCCTCGGGTTACAACAAAATCGCGTCCGGTCCTCACCGGCGGTCGGTCGCCGGGCTAATAGTCAAGGTACGGCGCCAGCCACTTCTCCGCTTCCGCCACTGGGATCTCCACCCGGCCAGCGTAGTCTTCGATCTGGTCTTTGGCCAATTTGCCGGTTGCGAAGTATTTCGAGTCCGGGTGATTGAAATACCAACCGCTCACACTGGAAGCGGGGAACATCGCGTTCGATTCAGTTAGAGTGATACCCGTCGAAGCTTGGGCGCCGAGGAGATCGAATAAGGGAGGTTTGGCTTGGTGATCCGGGCAGGCGGGGTAGCCGGGCGCCGGACGGATGCCCCGGTATTTCTCGCGAATGATGTCCTTCATTTCGAGGTTCTCCGTCTTGCCGTAGCCGCAGTAGTCGCGGGCCTTCTTGTGCATCAGCTCGGCCAGCGCCTCGGCGAGCCGGTCGCCGAGCGCCTTGGCCATGATGGCGCCGTAGTCGTCGTGCCGGGCCTCGAATTCCTTCGCGAATTTCTCGACCCCGTGCCCCGCCGTGACCGCAAAGCCGCCGAGGTAGTCGATCCTGCCCGAAGCCTTCGGCGCGATGAAATCGGCGAGGCAGTGGTTGAACTGGCCGGCGGCCTTTTCGTTCTGCTGGCGGAGAAAGTGGAAGGTTTTCAGGACTTTCGCGCGCGAATCGTCGGCGTAGACTTCGACGGAATCGCCGACGGAATTGGCGGGCCAGAAGCCAATGACGGCCCGCGCCGTGTAGCGCTTCTCCCCGATGATTTGCGCCAGCATCTTCCGGGCATCGGCGTACAGCTTCGACGCTTCCTCGCCGACGACGGCATCGGTCAGGATGTCAGGAAACCGACCGTGGAGTTCCCAGGCGCTGAAAAACGGGCCCCAGTCGATGAACTCGGCGATCTCACCGAGTTCGAGGGGGGAGGTGGAAGGCGGAAGACGGGAGGACGACGCGGGCCCTCCATCGGTCGAGAAGACTCTCGGGCCAAGGAACTCCGGCTTCGGGATGTCGACGGCGGTCCAGTCGGTCGGTTGGGCGCGCTTCCGGGCCTCGGCGATGGGCAGGAGTTTGCGCGCCCCTTGGCGGTTGGCGAAATCGGCGCGCTGTTTGTCCTGCTTGGCGCGGGTGTCAGCGACGAAACCGGGTTTGCTCTCCGGATTGAGGAGCGACGACACGACGCCGATGACGCGGGAGGCGTCGAGCACGTGGACGACGGGACCGGAAAAGGCGGGCGCAATCTTGACGGCGGTATGCGCCGCCGAGGTCGTGGCGCCGCCGATGAGCAGCGGCAGCTTCACGCCCGTGCGTTCCATTTCCTTCGCGACATGGACCATTTCATCGAGCGACGGCGTGATCAGCCCGGACAGGCCGATGACGTCGGCACCCTTTTCCTTCGCGACAGCGAGGATCTTCTCGCAGGGCACCATCACGCCCAGGTCGATGACCTCGTAATTGTTGCAGGCGAGGACGACGCCGACGATGTTCTTGCCGATGTCGTGCACGTCGCCCTTCACCGTCGCAAGGACGACGCGTCCTTGCGACGAGGTGGGAGGCGGGAGGCCGGAGGTTTGAGGGGAGGAAGCGGCCTGCTGGCGCAGTGCCTCCTTCTCGGCCGCCATATAGGGCTCTAGATACGCCACGGCCTTCTTCATCACGCGGGCGGACTTCACGACCTGGGGGAGGAACATCTTGCCTGCGCCAAAAAGGTCGCCGACGACGCGCATGCCGTCCATCAGCGGGCCTTCGATGACCAGGAGCGGCCGGCCGAGCTTCACGCGGGCTTCCTCGGTGTCGGCATCGATGAAGGCGTCGATGCCCTTGACGAGGGCGTGGGAAAGGCGGGATTCGACGGCGGCAGAGCGCCACGCCAAGTCTTCCTTGATCTCGGTTTTCGAGGCGCCGCCGTCGCGGGCCTTCAATGTCTCGGCGTGGGCGATGAGGCGCTCCGTGGCGTCGGGGCGGCGATTGAGGAGGACGTCATCGACGAGGCCGCGGAGGGTGGGCTCGATTTCGTCGTAGACGCCGAGCATGCCGGCGTTGACGATCGCCATGTCCAGGCCGGCGGCGATGGCGTGGTAAAGGAAGGCCGTGTGCATCGCCTCGCGCACGGGATTGTTGCCGCGGAACGAAAACGAGACATTGGAGACGCCGCCGCTGACCTTGGCGCCGGGCAGGGTGGCCTTGATAAGCTGCGTGGCCTCGAAGAAATCGACGGCGTAGTTGTTGTGCTCCTCGATGCCGGTGGCGACGGTGAGGATGTTCGGGTCGAAGACGATATCCTCGGGCGGGAACCGGAGCTTTTCGGTGAGGAGGCGGTAGGCGCGCGTGCAGATGCGGACCTTCTCGTCGCGCGTCGCGGCCTGGCCGTTCTCGTCGAAGGCCATCACGACGGCGGCGGCGCCATAGCGCAGGAGGAGCTTCGCCCGGCGGAGAAATTCCTCCTCGCCGTCCTTCAGCGAGATCGAGTTCACGATGCCCTTGCCCTGGAGGCAGCGCAAGCCGGCCTCGAGCACGCTCCACTTGGAGGAGTCCAGCATGATGGGCACGCGGCAGATCTCGGGCTCGGCGGCGATGAGGTTGAGGAACTTCACCATCGTCGTCTCGCCGTCGATGAGCGCCTCATCGACGTTGATGTCGAGGAGGTTGGCGCCGGACTCGACCTGCTGGCGGGCGATGGCGAGGCAAGCGGGCCAGTCGCCGGCCTTCAGGGCCTTGGCGAATTTCGGCGAGCCGGTGATGTTGGTGCGCTCGCCGACGACGATGAACTGGGAGGCGGATCGGGTCACGGAATTTGCACAGGAGTAAACGGAGGGAACGGAGAATGCCTGCTTTGTTGTCTCGGCTTTCCTGTGTGAAGAATCAGCTGATGGCCAGCGGCTCGAGGCCGCTGAGTTGGAGACGGTGGCTGGTCTCGGCGGGCGGGACGTGCGGCCGGGCGCCCGCGACGGCCTGGGCAATTGCGGCGATGTGCGCGGGGGTGGAGCCGCAGCAGCCGCCGACGATGTTGAGCCAGCCGTTGGCGGCGAATTCGCCGAGCACCTTCGCCATGGTGGCGGGGGTCTCGTCATAACCGCCGAAGGCGTTGGGCAGGCCGGCATTCGGGTAGCAGGAGACGAAGGTCTCGGCCAGGCCGGCGAGTTCCTCGACGTAGGGTCGCATCTGGGCGCCGCCGAGGGCGCAGTTGATGCCAATGCTCAACGGATGCGCATGGCGGACCGAGTTGTAGAACGCGGCGACGGTCTGACCGGAAAGCGTGCGGCCGGAAGCGTCGGTGATCGTGACGGAGATCATGACGGGCAGATGCGCGCCGAGTTCGTCGAAGAGCTGGTCGAGGGCGAAGATGGCCGCCTTGGCATTGAGCGTGTCGAAGATCGTCTCGATCAGCAGCACGTCGACGCCGCCGGCGACCAGCGCGCGGGCCTGTTCGAGGTAGGCGGCGACGACCTGGTCCCACGTGACGGCGCGAAAGTCGGGGCGGTTGACATCGGGCGAGAGCGAGAGCGTGCGATTGGTCGGGCCCAGCGCGCCGGCGACGAAGCAGCGGCGGCCGAACTTCGCCTCAGCCTTGAGCGCGGCGCTCACGGCCAGCCGGGCGGCCGTGGTGTTGATCTCGGCGACGAAGGGCTCGAGCTTGTAGTCCGCCTGGGCGATGGCGGTGCCGCTGAAGGTGTTGGTCTCGACCATGTCGGCGCCGGCCTCGAAATACTGCAGGTGAATCCCCTCGATGACGTCGGGGCGGGTCAGCGAGAGCAGGTCATTGTTACCGCGGAGGTCATGGGGATGGTCCTTGAAACGATTGCCCCGGAAATCCGCCTCGGTGAGCCCGTGCTGCTGGATCATCGTCCCCATGGCGCCATCCAGAATGACGATGCGTTGCGAGAGCAGATGGCGCAGTTCGGCGGCGGCATGAGACTGGCGGGTGGTGAGCGTGGTCATCTTAGGTATTGATGTATCAAGATGCGATGATATGACTAAAGCAAGCAGGTACTCGTTAATGACGTAAATCGCTTCCGATTATGACCTAAAGGATGACAGGAATTGGGCTTGAGAATGTGACGCCAGGGGAGGATTGGTCGTGTGCCTGAGGTTCTTTTAATCAACTCCGAAGCACAGGGAAGGCCGTGAGAATCGGCCACAGTTGCGCTGCGGTAACGCATCACAAACCCCCATCCCGCGTCAGGAGCGGGAGCAAAGCCAGTCGGATAGCCGGCGAAGGCGAGGGGAGAGGTGCGCGGTCGCGCAAGTAACAAGTAACAAGTGCAAGGTAACAAGAGGCCAAACTCTTGCTACTTGATGCTTGGTCCTTGGCACTTGTGCGCTGCGCGGAAATGCGAAGTCCGAACATCTGCCTTCGGGGACTCACCGCGCTGGCGCGTGTGCGCGCACCGGCGACAAACCTTCAACGCACATTTGAAGGGTGGGAGTGGATTGTGTCCGGATTTGTAGGTCGGGGTTCAAGCCCGACGCGTCGGGAATAGACACCGACCTACAGGCGAGCCGATCTGCTCTTGCCGCAGCAACTGCAGATCATGCAACACCACCTCGTGGCGTCCCTGCGACGCCTCCTCCTCGCCGGCTTTCTGCCGGCTATTCCGGCGCTCGCCCAGTCCGGCACCGAAAACCTCCTCCCGATCGTCGTCACCGCGACGCGCACCCCGATCTCCGTCACGACTTCCGGCACCGTCGTCGATTCCATCAGCGCCGACGAACTGAAGCGCATGCAGCTGGATTCGCTCCTGGGGGCACTGCGCGGGGTTCCCGGGGCGCCGACCCTCAGCAGCGGGGCGACCGGCGCCGTCACATCGCTGTTTCTCCGCGGCAGCAATTCGAACCAGACGCTGTTTCTCGTCGACGGGCTGCGGTTCAACGACCCGAACACCGATTACGCGTTCGCGCTGGGCGGCACCTGCCTGGGCGCCTGCGACAGCCTCGAGGTGGCGCACGGCCCGCAAAGCACCCTCTACGGCGGCGAGGCCGTCGGCGGTGTCGTGTCCCTGCGCGGCGCTCGCGGCAGTGGCGAGCCCCATGGTTCCATGGCGGTCGAGGCGGGGTCGTTCGGCACCCTCCAGGGCGCGCTCAGCGCACAAGCCGGCAACGCTACGCAGGCCTGGACCTTCTCCGCCGCGGGTGGACACACTGACAACGACCGGCCGAACAACACATTCGACAGCGCGACCTACGCCCTGCGTTACGACCGCAGACTTACCGACGCCGTCGCGATCGGCGCCACTTGGCGCGGGTTCCTGGCGAAATTGGGGGATCCTGGCGACCGCTACACCAATGATCCCGACAACGAGGATCGTGAAACCAACCAGCTTGCCACGGTGTTTGCCGACCTCGCCCTCGCTCCCGACCTGACCAGCCATGTCGTGCTTGGCGGCCAGGACCGCCGGTTCATCTCGGACAACCCGGGTGCATTCGGCCGGCAGGTGACATTGGTCAAGAACCGCCGCGCCGTACTGGACTGGCAGAGCACCTACACGCCCAATCCCCGGCATCGCGTCACCGGCGGGTTCACGGCGGAGCTGAACACGACGCGCAACACGGGTTTCGGCGACATCAACAACCGGCAGGAGCTCCTGGCGTTTTTCGCCCAGGACGAATGGACGCCCGTGGACCGGCTGTACTTGACGGCGGGACTGCGCAATGACGACTTCGATACCTTCGGCCGCGCCACCACGGGGCGCGCGACGGCGGCTTGGCTGACGCCGGGATCGCGCTTCAAGCTGCGTGCGAGTTACGGGACGGGATTCCGCGCGCCCGGCTTCCTCGATCTCTACGGCCAGAGCGCCTTCTACGTCGGCAACCCCGACCTGAAGGCTGAACGCGCCCGCGGCTGGGACGGCGGCATCGATTATTACCTGACGGCCAATCGCGGCACGCTCAGCGTGACCTGGTTCCGAACCGATCTCGACCATCTCATCACCTTCGATTTCGGTTCGTTTCCCAGCACAGTGCGCAACGTTGAATCAGCACGGACGCAGGGCGTCGAACTCTCGGGCAAGTTCGACCTGCCCGACGCCGTCAAGGTGCGCCTGGCCTACACCTATCTCGACGCCAGGAACCTGGCCCAGCAGACTCGGCTGCTGCGCCGGCCGCGGCAGAGCGGCTCCCTTGATCTCTGGCACGAGTTCGGCGGCGGCTTCAGCGCGGGCGCGGGGTTGGCATTTGCGGCGGACCGCCAGGATGTCGATGCCGCGACGTTCGCAACGATCCAAGCCGAGGACTATACGGTGGTCCGAGTGTACGCCGCCTGGCAGGCCGGCCCACGGGTGAGCTTGAAAGCCCGGATCGAAAATCTCCTCGACGAAAAATACGAGGAGGTGAACGGCTACCCGCAAACCGGCTTGGGCGCGTACGGCGGGGTGGAATGGAAATTCTGAACCGCGGTCCTCGGCACGCCTCGACGGCTCAACCTGCGCGCGAGGCGTTCAACTGCGAGAGCTGATCGAGCCAGACGTCAGCGTCGAGGTCGGCCGGCCAGCCATAGGCGGCGCTCACCACCTCGTGGAGGCGAGCATTGTCGCCGGCGCGAACGGCGCGGGCAACGGCGTGGCGTTGTTCCTCCTGCACCGCGCTCAACGCATGCAGGGGCGTGCCGGGCGGCCAGGGGAATGGAAAGCTTTCGAACGCGAGGGTTGGGCTGCGGCAGGAGTGCATCCGATGCCACCACGACGCGAAGACACGCGACTGCAGGATGCCATAGATGAAGTCATCGTCGCGCGCGACTGCGAGCAGCGTTTCATCCGGGATGATGGTGGCGTCGAACCAGGCAAACGCCGGCGGCTCGCTGTCGATGGGCGCGGCCAGGTACCGTTCGCGCCGCGCCAGCGCGGCCCGCAGCGCTTGATCGGCGTGGGCGTTCCGCCACCAGCCGTCGCGCTTGGGACGCAAGGTGCGAAAAAGGTGATGGAAGGGCTGTTCATAAAGGGAGGCCTCGCGTTCGCTCATCTCGGCCGGAAAATCAATCTGCCAGTGAAAACCGGGGCGGCGCGGGTCGGTGGCAGTCACCAACCGCCGCACCACGTCGGCGTTGGGTTTGCCATGGGGATTGCGTGATTCGAGCATGCGTTCCGCCAGCTGCGGGGGAATGCGTGCCGCGGCTGCCAGCCGCTCGCCTACGAAGGCGAGGCCCGCATTCTCGGCCAATTTTCGGGGCTGGGATCGAGCCATGGCACACTACTTTCCCACTTCGAGCCCGGGGCAACGCAATACGCGATCAACGCAGTCCGAGAAACTGCGCCAGCACGGTTACCGCCGGAGCCGTACGGTGGCGGGAGCGGATGCGACGCGCGATGACGACCAGTTTGTTTCTTTCTCGGTCGGCCTTGGCGTCGACGTGCCCGACCAGCTCGATCCCGGCGAGCACGGGTTGGGCATAGTAGCCGCGTTTGCGCTTGGCCGGGGGAGTGTAGGCTTCCCAGGTGTAGTCGAAATTCCAGAGGGCGTGCGTCAGCCGGCGGTCGTAGATGAGTGGGTCGAGCGGCGCGAGCAGGAGGAGCGCCGGTGACGGATCGCCGCCCGCGCCGGCCTGGCACGCCTCGAGCAGCGGCAGATCGGTGCGCAAACAGTGGAGAGTTGGGCAGTTCTCGACCTGCACTGAAAGCACGAGGTCGCCGACCCGGGACAATTCACTTTTCGTCAACAGAACCAGCCGGCGCTGGCGGAGCTTGAGCACCGTTTCCCAACGGGCCGCTTCGTCCGGAGTGGATTCCGGCAGCCGAAGGATCGCCGCGGGCAGGACGCGCTCGGGCAGGTCGTAATACCGCCGATGATCGCCGCCGCGACGGGCGATGAGCAGGCGCCCATGGAAGAACATCTTTTGCAGCGTGGCCTTGGCCTGGGTGGCCGAACCCCAGACGGCGCGCGCCCGGCCGCTCCCGGCAAAATCCTCGGAGCACATCGGGCCGCGTGCGGCGATTTCCGCCAGGATCCGACCGGACAATAGCCGTTGTTTGGGCGAGAGCCGCCCGGACCACGCGCCATGGCGCCGCGTTCGCTGGCGCATCTCGGCCAGCAGGTGGGGCCACGCGTCCGGCGTGAGAGCCACGAGGGTGTGTAGCGTTGGCAAGTGATGCTCAAAGGCGATCCGCGCTTCGGCCGGAAGGACCGCGTCGCGTCCGTGGAGATGCCGCATAAGATCACCTTCGCGATAGCCGGTCACGCGATGGCGCAGGATGAGGTCGTGCATCCGTCCGCAAACATTGATCGGGTCGATCTGGACGTAGCCAAGATGATCCAGGGCGGTTGCCAGATTCGGGGCCGGCTGGTCCAAAAGGACCGCGCGGCGCATGAAGCGTCGGGCGGCATCGCGGGTGACTCGGAGCGGAGAGCCTGGCATCGGAGGGTGGCGCAACGACTGATTGTGGCGCGGGACGAAGTGGACAATTGGATTCCGCCCCGGCTTGGGCGATCGGAAAACAAAAGGCCGCGCCTTGCGACGCGGCCCGGGAAAAGCGAGGCGATGCGGGTTACTTCTTCGGCGCGTTGGCGTCGATTTCCTGCATGCGCTTCTCGAGGGCGTTCATCTCGTTGACGAGGCGCTCCTCCATTTTCTTGCGGTCGGAACTGTTCACGATGCTCATGCTCGCCGCATCGCGAACCACATTGGCGGGAAGGGAGAGGATGCGCGTGATGAGCGACTGATCCTTGAAGCTGCTGAGGTAGAGGGCGGTGATCTCGTGCGAGAGCTTCATGGCGTCGTGCGCGACCGCCTGGGAATTCAGCAGGTCGTTGTTGAGTTCCTGGTTGCGGGACATTTCGGCCGTCAGCACGCCGCTGATCTGGTCAGAGATGCGCTGGCTGTACTTCTCAACCGATTCCTGGGTCAGGTGCTGGTCCTTCGACATTTCGGTAAGAATCGGCGAGATTTTCTCGGCCATCCGGCTGGAAACCTTGTCGACCTGCTCGTTTTGCAGCTTTTCGGCCTCCTCCGGCGTCTTGGGCAGCGGATTATAGGGCTGGATCTTCTGGGCGATGGCTTCCGCCAGCTGGTTCATGCGCTCCTGGTTGAGCTTTTGGACCTCATCCTCGGTCATGAAGACGTCGGCGGAACGCTTGGAGATGGCGTCCTTAAGGAGTTGGTTGACGGCCTCGATATGACGGCGCGTCTCCTCGGCGTTGGCCTTCATCTCCGCGTTGGTCTGCTCCCGGAGGGCCTGGATCTCCGTTTGCTGCTTCAGGGCGAGCTCGTTAACCGTTTTCTGGTAGAAAAGGAACGCGGCGCCGATGATGAGAATCGCGGTTAGGACGACCGCAGGGATTTGTTCTTTAAATTTCTGCCACATGTGGGTGTCTGGTTGAGTGTGCGTGGACATTGCTACCAGATGGATGTTCAAAAGCAATGCCGTCGTATTCGTAAAAACCGCTGCCCGTGAGCCTTAATCGCATCGAACAAATTGTCTTCGACTATTGGTCGAGCCATCCCGAGGAGCGGCGACACTGGCAAACCAAGGCGCTCGAGTTCTCGCGGCGCCCCTCAGCCACCGGCGAAGTGGCGCGCGAACTGGAGCGTGAGTTGAAGGATTACGTGGCCGAACGCTGCGCGCATGTGCCGGCCCTGCGGTCGGCGCAGCCTCCCGGCGCGATGCCCACGCGCCTGCTCAATCTCTCCGAACATATTCTTCGCCTCTGGGGTGCTCCGAAAGCAAAGAAAACCGACGCGCCGTCGCCCTGATTCGCGGGGTTGCTCGCAATTTTTCAATTACTGTATTTACAAACCTCCCAGCCGGATGCATCTGTTGTTCACAAGTTATCCACGAGATGGAAAACACATCTAGCGCGGTGCAGTACCCGCCGCAGCCGTCGGTCGAAGTAAAAGCCAAAACGTACGTTCTCGACACGAACGTCCTGCTCCACGACCCGCAGTCGATTTTCAAGTTCGAGGAGAACAACCTGGCGATCCCGGTCGAGGTCCTGGAGGAGCTCGACGCGATCAAGGGCGAGCAATCGACGGAGCGGGGTCGCAACGCGCGGCGCGTGCACCGCATTCTCCAGGAGCTCCTGCCGGATTCGCGTTCGATGCACGAGGGCGTCAAGCTGCCTGCCGGCGGCACGCTTTCGGTCATCATCAACCGCTACCTGGTCGAGAACAACTGGTCGTCGCCGGCCATGCAGCGGTTGCGGGCGGTGCTGTCGGATTTTACGAAGAAGGACAATCGCATCATCGCCAGCGCGCTCTTCGTGCAGGAGACCTTCCCGCCGCCGACGATCCTCGTCACCAAGGACGTCAACGTGCAGCTCAAGGCCCGCGCCGTCGGCCTCGAGGCGCAGGATTATCTCAACGACAAGGTGCCCGAAGCCGACTCGGACGAGAACGACTACCAGACGCTTTCGCTCGATGTCTACGAGATGCAACGCTTCTGCTCCGAGGGCGAACTCGAACTTTCCGCCGACACCGCCGGCCGGCTCTACCTGAATGAGTACTGCCTGCTGATGACGCCCGAGGGCAAGACGATGCCCGGGCGCTACTATGGCAACGGCATGATCCGCCGGCTGCACCTGCCGGATTTCGTCAAGGCCCCCGGCGGCATTCCGATCCGCCCGCGCAACCTCGAGCAGCAGTTCTTCGTCGATGCGCTGATGGACGATTCGATCTCGCTCGTGACCTGCTTCGGCAAGGCCGGCACCGGCAAGACGCTCCTGTCGACCGCCTGCGCGCTCTACCAGACGACCGACGAGAAATCGCGCTACGACGGCCTCTCGATTTCGCGGCCGGTCATCGCCCTCGGCAAGGACATCGGCTTCCTGCCGGGCACGATGGAGGAAAAAATGAAGCCGTGGCTGCAGCCGTACCACGACGCGCTCGAGGTCCTCATGCCCTCGAAGCCGCCGAAGGAGCCGCAGTTCGCGAGCAAGAAGACGGCGAAGAAAAAGAAGAAGCACGAGGATGTCCTCGCGATGATGAGCCTGCCGCCGGTGCACAATGGCAACGGCAACGGGCTCGCTCCGATCAAGCCCTACGAGCGGTTGATCAAGAACGGGGTCGTCGAGATCGAGGCGCTGTGCTTCATCCGCGGACGCTCCATCGCCCGGCGGTTTTTCATCCTGGATGAGGCGCAGCAGCTCACGCCGCACGAGGTCAAGACGGTGATCACGCGCATCGCCGAGAGCTCGAAGCTCGTGCTCATCGGCGACCCGGCGCAGATCGACAACCCTTACGTCGATTCGCGCAGCAACGGCCTGGTCTATACCCACAACCGGATGAAGGGCCATGCCCTGGCCGCGCACGTGAAGCTGGCGAAGGGCGAGCGGTCAAAGCTCGCCGAGCTGGCGGCGGACCTGCTCTGACGCCGCCGCCCGGCTCATTCTCGGCTTGCGGCGCACGCCGCCGGGCGGAAACTGGCGCGCTGTGGACAAGGCGACCCTGGCAGGCAACCCCGACACGGCTTCCGGCCGGAGCGAGGAGCTGCTCGAGGCGCAGCGCGAGATCCGCCAGTTGCGGGAGACCGTGGCGGCGCTGCGCACCCGGCTGGAGGAGCTCGAGGCTGGACGCGCCGAGGCGGTGCAGGCCGCCGTGGCGGCCGGGGCCGACGAAATCCGGATCCTCCGCACCACGATCAGCACGCTGCGCGACGAGTTGCAGGGGCTCCAGGCGGCGAAGGACGCCGCGGTCCAGGCTGCGGTGACCGCCGGCCACGACGAGGCGCGGCAGCTCCACCTGACCATCCAGGCGCTGCGCGAACAGCTGGAACGCGAATTGTTCGAGCATCGCGACGCCCTGGCGCGCCAGCAGCGCGCCCAGCACGACGAATTGAAGCAGTTGCACGAAACCATCGCGGCGCTCCGCGCCCAATTGGAAGCCCGACATGGAAGCTGACGTCCAACCCAAGGTCCCGGCAAAACGCCGCCACGGCCGCGACTCCGTCGCCACGCTGCAGGCGCGCCTGCGCCGCTCCGAGATGCTCATCAAGCTGACGCAGCGCGTCGCCGCGATCGACAACCTCGACGAGCTGCTGGCCACGCTGATCGAGATCACCGCCAACGAGACGGACGCCGAGCGCGGCTCGCTGTTCCTCAATGACCCGGTGACCGGCGAGCTCTATTCCCGCGTCGCCCAGGGCACCTTCAACCGCGAGATCCGGCTGCTCAACACCGAGGGCATCGCCGGCGCGGTCTTCCAGGGCGGCCGGGGCCTCATCGTCCATGACGCCTATGCCGACCCGCGCTTCGACCGCGACATCGACGAGAAGACGGGCTTCCGCACCAAGTCCATCCTCTGCGCCCCGATCCGCACGGCGCGCGGCGAGGTCATCGGGGTCGTGCAGACGCTGAACAAGCGCACCGGCGCGTTCACGCCCGCGGACCTCGAGCTGCTCGAGGCCATGGCGCTGCAAGCCGCCTCCGCGCTGCAGAGCTCGCAATACATCGAGCGCATGCGCAAGACGCGCCAGCAGGAGATGGAATTTCTCGACCTGGTGGCCGACATCACCAGTTCGCTCGAGCTCTCGGTGCTGCTCCGGCGCGTCATGAGCGAGGCCACGCGGATGCTCAAGGCCGACCGGTCGACGCTTTTTCTCAACAACGAGAAGACCAACGAGCTCTGGTCCGAGGTGGGCGAGGGGCTGAATGCCGTGCAGATCAAGCTGCCCAACACCGCGGGCATCGCGGGCGCGGTCTTCCAGTCCGGCAAGACGATCAACATCCCGCACGCCTACGCCGACCTGCGCTTCAACCCGGCCTTCGACAAGAAGACCGGCTATTTCACGCGCTCGATCCTCTGCGTGCCGGTCGTGAACAAGCACGGCAAGGTGATCGGCGTCACCCAGGCGTTGAACAAGCGCGGCGGACCGTTCACCGCCGAGGACGAGTCCCGGCTGAAGGCGTTCACCGCGCAGGTGTCCATCGCCCTGGAGAACGCCAAGCTCTTCGACGACGTCCAGAACATGCGGAACTACAACCAGTCGATGCTGGAGAGCATGTCCAACGGCGTCATCACGCTGAGCGACGAGGGCCGCGTCCACACGTGCAATGCCGCCGGCTACCGGATCTTCAAGGTGCGCGAGGCCGACGTCCTCGGCAAGCCGGCGGCCGATTTCTTCACCGGCGCCAATGCCTGGGTGCTCGACCGGCTCAAGGCGCTCGAGGCGCCCGACGCCAAGTCCGTCGTGCTGATGGACGCCGAGATGGAGGCGCGCGGCGAGAAGCTCAGCGTCAACCTCACGCTTCAGCCGCTGATCAGCCTCAAGGGCAAGCGCGTGGGCACGCTGCTGATGGTCGAGAACATCAGCAACGAGAAGCGCATGAAGTCCACGATGGCCCGCTACATGGACCCGGGCCTGGCGGACCGGCTGCTGGCCGAGGGCGCGGAGGCGCTCGGCGGCCAAAGCGTCGAGGCCACCGTGCTGTTCTCCGACATCCGCTCGTTCACGACGCTCACGGAGGAACTCGGCGCGCAGGGCACCGTCGCCCTGCTCAACGAATACTTCACGCTGATGGTGAACTGCATCACCGCCGAGGGCGGCATGCTCGACAAATTCATCGGCGACGCGATCATGGCGGAGTTCGGCATTCCCATTCCGCGCGGCGACGACACCGACCGCGCCCTGCGCGCGGCCATCGCGATGATCACCGAGCTGCGCGCCCTGAATTCCCGGCGCCAGGCGCGCGGGCAAAAACCCATCCTGATGGGCATCGGGCTCAACACCGACACGATCGTATCCGGCAACATCGGTTCACCCAAGCGGATGGATTACACCGTCATCGGCGACGGCGTGAACCTCGCCTCGCGGCTGGAGAGCGCCTGCAAGGAATACTCCGCGCAGATCCTGATCAGCGAGTTCACCTACCGGAAGATGAAGGGCACCTACCGCACGCGCGAGATCGACAAGGTGATTGTGAAGGGCAAGACCGAGCCGATTGGCGTCTACGAAGTGCTCGATTACCACACCGAGGAGACCTTCCCGCACCTGCAGGAGGTGGTGAACCAGTTCCGCAACGGCCTCGCGCAATATCGCAAGGGCGACTTCGACCGCGCGATCCAAGGTTTCCGCGAGGCGCTCGCCCTCCACCCGGCGGACAAGCTCAGCCAGACCTACATCGACCGCTGCAATTACCTCAAGGCGCACCCACCCGGGGAAAAATGGGACGGCGTGTGGGTGATGAAGACGAAGTAGCGGCCGGGCGCGGCGGCGTCAGACGATCTCCTCGCGCACCGGATCCCACTTCACCTTCGCGTCGCGCCGGTAGGACTCGAGCGACATGAGGAGGGCGACCGCTTCCTCGAAGGCGCGGTCGACGTGGCAGCGCGGGAGCTCCCGCGAGCGGATGCAGTCGAAGAAATTCTGCATGTGCGAGGTGACGTGCACTTCGCCTTCGTGATAGACGTAATCGGGCGCGACCGCCGTCGGGGGCGGCGGAATGCCCAGCGTTTGCGCGGCCTTGCGGGTTTCGGCGGCAAGCTTGCGCCCGGCCATGATCCGCTCGTGTCCTTCGGGGCGCCATTCGCCGACATAGGTCCGGCAGAACTCCGACGATACCTCCATCGTCATGTCGCGCCCGAGGAACTGCATCATTTCCCCCGCATGGCTGTTGTGGAAGCTGCAGTTGAAGGTCACCGCCAGGTCCTGCTTCGGGTAGTCGAACAGGACATGCCACATGTCGGGCACCTCGCGGTCCTCCTTCCAAAAATATTTGCCGCCCTGGGTGACCGCGCTTTCCGGGATGCCCATGCCCCGGACCATGTTGATCGCGTCCCAGATGTGGGTCAGGAGGTCGCCGGCGATGCCGGTCCCGTAATCCCAATAACGGCGCCACGTGAAGAAACGCTCGGGGTCGAACGGCCGGTCGGGGTGCGGGCTGTGCGCCACGAAGCGGGCCCAGTCGATGTTCTCCGCGGTGGCATCCTTCGGCAGCTCCTGGATGCCATAGTCGGTGTAGAACTTCCATTCCGGGTGGGCGTTGGTCCGGTCGATGTAGCCGCGCACCAGCGGAACCTTGCCGAGCGCGCCGGAGCGGTAGATCTCGAGGGCCTTGTGCAACTGCGGCAGGCTGTTCATGTGGTGCCCGAGTTGCATCACGACCTGGTTCTCCTTCACCGCGGCGCGCATCCGCTTCGCCTCCGCGAGCGAGACGCACCAGCCTTTTTCGACGTAGATGTCCTTCCGGTGCTGCGCCGCGGCCACGGTGATCGGCTCGTGCCAGAAGTCCGGCACGGCAATGATGACGGCGTCGATCGTCGGATCGGCGACGACCTTCTCCCACTCCTTCACGATGCGCACGTCCGGGTTCGTGCACAGTCCCTGCGCGCGCCGGATGTTGCCCGTGTACAGGTCGCAAATCACCGCGATTTCCGTGCCGGGGACGGCCTGCACCGCCTGGAGGAGCCGGTGCCCCTGGGTGCCGACCCCGATCGACGCGACGCGGATCCGGTTGTTGGGGTTACGCTCGCTCAGGGCGGCGGGCGCGCGATTGGCCGAAAGAGCCAGACCGGCTCCGGCCAGGGCGCTGGTTTTTAGAAACGCGCGCCGATCCATCGAGGGTGTCGGATTCATGGGGGTAGCCTCCGAACGAAGTTGCCGGGATAAACTCGTCGCATCCAATCCTTCGCCGCGGGTCGGGTCAACGGCTAACCGGATGGGGCCGGGGAGCGCAGCCGCAGCGCGCCCGCTTACTTCTTCACTTCGGCTTCGACCGGCTCGGGCTCTTCGTCGGGCTCGGCCGCTTCGTCTTCCTTCGCGTCGAGCAGGCTCGGTTCACCCTTGGCCTGGGCGATCCATTCCATGATGCCGGCGAACAGGCCGGTGAACAGGAGGTCGCCCAACAGCGTATTGCGGAAGAAGTAGATGGTCGGCGGATATTCCGGATGGCCGATCGTCAACGCCTGCCACCATCCCGCCAGGGTTTTGGCGTAGAACGAGTCGGAGGCCCACGATTGGGTGTTGGTGACGAGGTAGAAGATGATCGCGCCGAGCAGGCCGCCGCCGAGGAGGCTGAGCCACGACTTCCGCTTCGCCACCCAGGCGCCAAGGCCGAGGGCCACGGCGAAGCAGGCCATGCGCGCGAGCACGCCGGCCAGCGGCCAGCTGAAGCCGTACTCCTTGGCGTAGAAATGATCGATGTACAGGTCCGACAGCCCCAGCGCGAGGAAAGGCACCAGCCACATCCAGCGCCGCCGGAAATACACTGCGCCGCAGAAGGCGATCGCCATCACGGGCGAAATGTTTGCCAGGCCCATGTCCATCGTCGGCAGGATCCGGTAGAGGGCGGCGAGCACGAGGAGGAGAAGGGCGACGATCATGGGCAGGACTTAAGACGGGCGTCCGGGGCCGAGACAAAGCAATAGTGCGTCACTGTTCCGCGACACGCGCCAGCAGCCAGAGCAGATCGGAAACACGGTTGACATACTGCAGGAGGAGCGGCCGCAGCCTGCGCCCGTGGCCGGCCAGGCCGCTCATCCGGCGCTCCGCGCGCCGCGCCGCCGTGCGGGCGAAATCGAGCGCGGCGGCGTACGGCGTGGCCCCGGGCGTGGCCCAGCCAGAAAAATCCGGCGAACGCGCCTCGATCGCCGCCACCGCCGCGTCAAGGCGGGCCAGGTCGGCCTCGCCGAGGCGCGCAAATTTCGAGGCCAGGAACCGCGGGACATCGTCCTCGGCGCACGCCACCTCGCCCATGAGCGCGACCAAGTCGCGCTGGATCTGCTCGAGGTCGGCCGGGTCGGCGCGGGGAGGCCGGTGGGTCTTGGCGAGACCGATGGCGGCGTTGAGTTCGTCGAGCGCGCCCACCGCCTCGATCTGCGGGTGGTGCTTGGGCACCCGCTGGCCGTAAAGCAGCCCGGTCGTGCCGTCATCGCCGGTGCGGGTGGCGACGGAACGGGGGCGGCGCGGGGCGGATTGGTCCATGTCAGGATTTCTTCGCGGCCTCGCGGGTGCGTTTCTTCAGCGCCTTCAGCTCCGGCTCGATCAGCTCCAGGGCCTCCTTGCTCATCCGGTCGATGTAGAGCACGCCATTGAGGTGATCCACCTCGTGCTGGATGCAGCGCGAGAACAGGCCGTTGCAGGTGAGCGTGTGCGGATGACCGGCGGTGTCCTGGAAGCGGACCGTGGCCTGGTCGGGGCGGACGACGTCGCCGCGGATGTTCGGAAACGAGAGGCAGCCCTCCTCGTACACGGTTTCGGGCAGCGGCACGGTCGTCACCTCCGGGTTCACCAGCACCAGCGGCATGAAGAGGTCCAGCGGCGGACGCGTGCCGTCGTATTCCCAGGCAAACTGGCTTTCGGCCGGCCGGAGATCCACCACGCAGAGCTGGAGCGCCTGCCCGATCTGCTGCGCCGCCAGGCCGATGCCCTCGGCTGCATGCATGGTCTCGATCATTGCCTCCGCCAGGACCGCGAGCTTCGCGTCGAACGCCGCGACCCGGGCGCCTTTTTTGCGCAGAATCGCGTGGTTATAGTGAACAATTGGCAATGGCATGGGTCGGGAACAGCCAGGCAAGCTATTTGCCGGCGCTCGCCGGCCGCAAATAAATTTGTTTCATTGCGACAATCCCTTATCTCCCAAGCCATGCCTGCCTCGCCGAACACCCCCGAGGTACGCCCCGCCCCGTGGCAACTCTGGTTCAGCTTCGGCCTGGCCCTGCTGGCGGTGGCCTGGCTGCTGCCGGTCAATGTCAAATCCCTGAACACGGCGCTCCTGCGCGAGGCGGGACGCGACACGCTGAGCGTCTCGGGTTTCGGCCGCGAGTTGCTCGATCTCGACAAGCCCGGCCCGGCGGCGCTGGCCCTCGACGCGGCGCGCAAAGCCGGCGATCCGGGTGCCGGCGCCCTCGGCGTCGTGTTCGATTCGTTTGCCCGCAACCACGCCGACATGATGCCGTGGGGTGGCTGGGACGTGGCCTTGGAACCGCTGGTGGCCAACCGCGGCGCCGCCGCCTCGCCGGAGTCCCAGCCCGTCCTGAGGTTTCTCGTGCTGCAGCGGTCGCGCGACAACCTGCGCCAATACCTGGCCGTGTCGCGCCTGCCCGCCGTGCAGACCCTGCTCAAGACGGCCGACCTGACTTCGACCCAGCGCTTCATTCCGGCGCGGCGACCCGGCGGCGAGCCGCTCGACGCCGTCATCCTGTTGTCGGCCTACCTCTGGCAGACGGAACACCTCTCGCCTGCGCTGCAGCGCGAGGTGCGCGGACTTGCCGAAACGGCGGAAGCCACCGGCCAGATGGGCGCGCTGGAGGATTTCTACCTCGACATCCTCGCGCTGGGCCAGCGGCTGAACTGGGTCCAGCTTTCGGAACTGCTGCGGACGACGGGCAGCCTGGGCACGGTCGGGCAGTTTGCCCACCTCGCCCGCATCGCGCCCGAGCATTTGTCGGTCATCTACACCGCCGCGCTCATGGCCCGCTCGGCCGATTCGGTCGCGCATTACCTGGTTACCTTTGGCCGGCCGGGCGCCGAGCAGCTGCAGCTCGCGCTGTCCTTTGGGCAGGGCGCCGTGCAGCAGCTCGTCGCGCGCCAGGTGCCCGTCACCCGCGGCGCCGGGCCGGAGTTCGAAATCGGCGCGGCCTTTGCCCTGCGCCACCCGGAGCTCGCGCTGCTGGCCAAGTACGCCTCCTTCTTCATCGGCGTCTTCCTGCTGCTGCGCGGCATCGATCGCCGCCTCTTCCTCTCGGTGGAATCGGCGCTGCGGGGCGCCTTTCCCCGCATGGGCAGCAGCCTCATCGCCCTCATCCTGACGTTCATCTTCTTCGCCTTTTCCGAACCGTACCTGCTCAAGGCCGCGCCGGTGTCGGAGTACACGCTGAAGTTCGCCCTTCCCATCGTCGGGGCCCTCGCCGCGCCGGCCGAGGCCGCATCCGCTTCCAACCCAACCAACCACATGGAACTCTCGACCATCCTCTCCATCACGATATTTGCCGCCATCCAGATGGGCATGTACGTCGTCTGCCTGCTCAAGATCTCGGAGGTGTCGCGCCAGCCGGTGCCGTCCACCACCAAGCTCCGCCTCATGGAGAACGAGGAGAACCTCTTCGACGGCGGGCTGTACATCGGCATCGCCGGGACCGCGACCGCCCTCGTGCTGCAGGTCCTGCATGTCATCGACGCCAACCTGCTCGCGGCCTACTCCTCGAACCTCTTCGGCATCGTCTGCGTGGCGCTGGTGAAGATCCGCCACGTCCGGCCGTACAAGCGGCAATTGATCCTCGAGATCCAGCCGCCGGTCGCCTGACCCGCCGTCATGAACAAGACGCTGCTCCTGATCATCTGCGACTTCCTGTTGCTGAACCTCCTCGCGCTGACGCGCTGGGAGAAGGCGGAGCCAACGCACCTGCAGCTGGAGACCGCCGCCCCGCGGGCCGCGGCGAACGCGCCGGCGGTCAACGCCGACATGGTCGAGCTCATGCGCATTTCCCTGGAGGACGAGAAGGCCTCGCGCCAGCAGCTCGCGCAGCAACTCGCCTCGACGCAGGGCTCGCTGTCCGAGCGCGAGAAGAACCTCGCCGCGCTTGCGCAGCAGAAGGGCCAGCTCGAGCAGACGCTGACGGCGACGCAGTCCAGCGCCCGCGAACTCGAGCAGCGCTACGTCGCCTCGACGCGGGAGGCGACGATGACCAAGGAACAGCTCGCCAAGATGCAGCGCGAGCTCGAGGAGCGGAAGGCCGAAGCCGAGCGCCAGAAGCAGGAGCTGGCCCGGATGGAGCAGCAGAACGCCGAGGCCCGCTCCCGCATCGAGAACCTCAACGTCGCCGTCCGCGTGGCGGAACAGGAAAAGCAGCTCATCGCCCAGGATCTCACGGCGGCGAAGCAGCAGGTCGAGGCCGAGCGCCTCGAGCGCGCCAAGGTGCAGGAGCAGAACACGCAGCTCGCGCAGGGGGTCGGCCAGCTGGCGGAGAAATCGGGCGAGCTCACGAAGGAGATCCGGGAGAACCGCCCGGTCAACACGAACCAGATCTTCTCGGAGTTCCTGGCCAACCGCGTGCAGTCGAGGATCACGGCGCGCCGGCCGGGCCTGTTCAGCCCCACGGTCAAGGACAAGGAGGTCTCGACCGTCCTGGTGAGCGACGGCGACAAGGTCTACGCCCTGCTGCACATGAACGACACGCCGTTCACCCTCAGCGACGTGCCGACGGATTACGACCAGGTCACCGGCCAGCTGCTCCGGGGCACGTTCAATGCGCCGGTCACCGAGCTGGACTTCCTCCGGCTGGACCCGCGCCTCGTCGTGGCGCCGATCGACGGCTCGCTCGCGGCGTTGATGGGCGCCAAGGTCTACCGCCTGGCCAAGGAACCCTTCAAGTTCCCCGAGGCCGTGCTCGTGCGCGCCGACGACGGCCGCTACGGCGACACGCCATTCCGGCTCGATCCCGCCAATCCCAATTATGTGAAGCTCGACAACCGGATCACGACGCGCCTGTTCGGCGAGATCGCGCCGAAGCGCGGCGACCTGGTGTTCAGCAAGACGGCTGAGCTGATCGGCATCATGGTGAACAGCGACTATTGCGCCGTGCTCGGCGATTTCACGCCGGTGTATGTGCTGAAGACCGGCGACAATCCCGATCCGAAGACGAGCACGATCCTCGGGGAGGCCTACACCCGCTGGATGCGGCTGCCGCTCCGGCTGCAGTGAGCGGACGCGGCGGGGTGCACCGGGTGTGGGGGGCGGCGCGACGGATTCCACCCGGCGGAAAGTGACCGGGCCGATCGCAGCCGGGCAAGGGTGGTGGCGCGAAAATAT